>JACCDY010491631.1_pt1 | contig 15920 bp, 11 predicted proteins | sample 7446391 | NCBI WGS metagenome assembly JACCDY01 (sample SAMN15323451, study PRJNA562643) | freshwater metagenome | isolation source: river surface water | place: USA:Blue River Watershed | collected 2017-08-18
ACCGTAGAATCAAACCCTAAAGTTACAGAACAAAAACCACTTGTAACTTGCAGACTACAATTAACGAACGATAGAACTGTAATTAAGATAGCGACATACCCACCTGGATACAACACAGGCACAGGATTTAAAACAGGGAGTGTAATTGACGTTAGCCAGAGAAATCTTTTTGTAATTATCTGCAATAGGTTTGATCCTAATTTCGCATTGGCTAGACTATATTATAATGGTTATTTTGTTCCTACTACCTGGAATACTGGTGGGTTAGCAGAGCGTCAAGCTATTGATATGACCTACACTGTTACAAGAGGGTATAAGACAAACACTACCTGTTTAAATGAACTTTTATGGGAAGAATGGGATTTTAATATCTGGACATTAGAAGAAGGCGAGAATCCTGGAGTCGGTAATGAAGTACCTGATTTTCTTGCGCCTACTCGTTCAGATTGGTATGCACCATATGTCCCGTCTGGAGCGTTCTAATGGATATCTTTGGCCAGTTAATGGCTGATTCACAACCAGAAGAAAATAAACCGACTCAATCTAATCAAGAAAATGATTTAGGTGATTCTTTTACAAATGAAGAGAAAGAAAGAATTACTAAATTTTTAGAAGAAATTAGATATGAGTCTTCTATGCACTTAATGAAGAATCCGGGTGAGATATTCTTACCCGGAGCGAATAGACCCGTCTCGGTTATTCCACCAACAGGCCCATTGCTGGCTCTTGATAGTTCAGGATTATTGCCGTGTACTCTTCAGAAGGCAGTAAGTGAACAGATTCAAAAAATGTATAAAGGGCAAAAGTTAAACTCTTCTACTATTCAGATTCCTAATGAAGTTGTTCAGGAAAAGATTAAGTTCCTATTGAACAACTATTTATTAAGAGACGCAAAGTATGAAGATTTTACAGACGAAGTTGATATTTTTATTTTAGAGCAATTCTGTATTGGTAGATTAGAACCTTTATTACCTGAACATTTAACTCAATTTGCAACTGGCATATTAAGAGACTTGGTGGACGCATATGAAATTCCGCCTAGTGAGTATATTAATGAGTTTTTACCGGGTTGTAAGTTAAGAGGAACTGTCACTGGATTCTGTTTAGATTTAGCTGGCGCAATGTGGGCTTCGTTCCTTAAAGATTATCGCCAATCACTAGGCGTTGCAAAAATGGCACAAGAAACAATCGGATCAATAATGTAATCATTATTTGATTAATAGCAAATATATTTTCATTTAGAGGAAATGTGAAACCTAAATTTTATATTCATACTTTTACTTCAAGAGTAGACGAAGAATTGCCAGAGTTTAAGTCTGTAAGCGAATTAGACCGCTTTTCAAATAGATTCCATAGGGAACTATCAAATGTGGTCTCAGAATGGTACAGCGAGGCTATAAACGAAATTGAATGGGTGAATGACAGACAGTGTTACGTGACTTTTAGAGTTAAGTCATTAGAGCCTCATAAGAGAACAGTAATTGAGCACCTTGAAGAACTCCAGACCGTAGCAATCGAACGCGCACGATAAGTAAAGGCATAGGCATTTTATGGCAGCAGGAAATAACTTAGAAAAAATAATTAAAATCATAATTCAATATGCTGAGGCAGACCCTAATTTTAAATCTCAGTACTTGAAAGATATTACTGCGCTTAAAGCCGCCATTGAAACATTAGGTGCTACGGATAAAGCGACGGCTGAAGTACAGAAGAAAGCTAATCAGGAAATTACCGAAACTGTAAAAACGCTTACTACTGCATTAGAAAATGAAAAAAAGACAGTAGCAGAATTACAGTCAATAATAGAATCAGCAGGTAAAAAAGAGGTTGAACTTAAAGAACGGGTTAATAAAGTAACAAAAGATAATAATGAAGTTCAGTCTCAATCTCTAAAAGTAGCGAATGAAACAGTAAACGCTACAACCAGAGCAATCAACACTCAGATTGAAGGGGAAGAAAAGCTAGGTAGGGTATCGAGAAAAAGACAAGAGGAAAGTAGGGAGGCCGCCGAAAAAGAAGAAAGGCGTCAGCTTGGAATTCGGGTATTAGAACAACAAAGAATAAATGCTCAATTAAAGGAACGGGATTTAAGGCAGCAAGAGGCTGCGTCTAAAGCTAGCGAAGCGGAAAGAGAAGCACGGTCACGCGAAAAGGCAATGAAGCTTGAAGCTGAATTTGCAGCAGCGCGTGCTAAATATGCTGAATATGATAAATACTCATTAGAAGAACTTATAAAATTAAGAGAATCCGCTTTTAAGAAAACTCAAGACTTGAAAGGCAAGGGAGCTTCTAGTGAAGAAATTGAGCAGTCTAAACAGCTTTCAAGCCAGTTAGCGATTATACTAAAGGCAAGAGAACAAGCCCTTGAAATAGAGCGAAGGCTTTCTGATCTATTGAAAACTAGAAAGTCTTTCCCTGTAGGAACTCCTGACGAAGCTAAGGCATATTCTGAATTAACCCAGCAACTTAAAAGACTTTCAGAAACTAAATTCACTCCGTTTAAAGGTGGTGAAAAAATAGAGGCTGTAGCTTTAGCTGACGCGATAGATAAAGTCAATGCAGCCTATAAGGAGTCTAATAGAAGAGTTGCACAGCTTATCATTCAATATAGTGATATTAGTGATAAAGCTAAACAGGCTGCTGGTATTTTTATAATCCCGCAATCGCAAATAGACGCTCAAGATAGAATCAATAAAATTAAAAGAGAAGGGATTGACCTTGCCAGGCAAGAAGCGGAATTAAGAGCAAGTGGTATTCAAGGTGAAGTTAGATCGTTGAAACAGTTGCAAGAAGAGCTTGTGGTTCTTAGAGAGTTGCGCAAGATCCCTACTTCTCCAGAAGAGCTAAAAGCAATTAACCTTGCTGTTCTTGCCACTAAAGAAGAAATTAAAGCCGTTCAGCAATTAGGTGTTGAAAAAAGTAAGGCGGCTGAAAAGTCAATACAAGATTCACAGCGACAAGCACAAGCTAAATTAGACGCTAATAGTAGAATTCAGGAAGTAGAATCAGCCGGAGTTAAGAAAACCCAACAAGCCGCGATTGACCGAGTTAAGGCTAATGACGACGAATTACGTTCATTGGAAAGACTGCGTGCGGAACGTCAAGAATTATTAAGATTACAACAAGACGCTGCAAGTAAAGGAATTAAAAACCCGGCTATTGACGGGGCTTTGCGTGCGAATGAAGCAGAGGCTAACGCAGTAAGAAAATTAACTCAAGAAAGAGCTACTGCTGATAAAAAAGCATTAGACGACGCCCGTGCATTAGAGGGCGCTCGAAAGCGTATTACTGAAGCTGACGAGTTAGGCACTAAGCAGGCAATTGCAGCCGCACAAAAAAGAGGTGAACTTAATAAAGGTGAAGCTAATGCAATAAAAGAACTCGAAGCTCAGTTAATTACCCTAAGAAAACTTCAGGCGACAGACCCTAAGAACGCTAATATTACAGGAGCGCTAAAAGCTGCCCAAGTTGAATTAGCGGCATTAACGTCTAAGCCTCTTAACACTGGGCTTACTAAAGGAATTGATAGTTTAACTGAATCATTAAAAAATGGCACGTTAAGTTTTAATAGCTTTAGTCAAGCCGGACTAACTGCTATTTCTAGTATTGCCCCATTAGCAATCGCAGTGGGGACGTTAATTACTGTATTTAAGGCTATCGAATCAGTTATTACCGGTGTTAAGGATAGTATATTATTTTTTAGAGACGCTGCGGATAAAGCGGCTAAATTCCAAGCTTCACTGGCTCAAATCGCTAATGTATCAGGGGCGACAAATACACAAGTCGCAGCAATTACATTAGGGTTAAAGAAGTTTGGATTAGACGCATTAACAGCAGGCGTAATGCTTGAACGACTTGCAGGAAAAGCATTTGAGGCAGGTAAAGGAGTCAAAGAAGCAGAGAGAGGATTTGCCGCGTTTGGGATCAGCGTTTATAACTCTGCCGGTCAAATTAAAAATGCTGGTGATTTATTTGAAGAATTTGTCAATAAAACTCAAGGCCAAAGTTTAACGTTACAACAAGAAGTTGCATTAAGAGAAATCTTTACGCTAAGAGGTGTAAAGGCATTTGAAGCAGCGGCATTCGCTTATAAAAATTACAAGACAGTAGTAGAACAAAGTGGATTAATTTTAGATAAGCAGCAAACAGAAAATCTTAATCTGTATCGTGATTCTGCTATTAAATTAGAGGTTACATTACAGTCTCTTACTAACGTGTTTGCGGCTGCTGTAGGGCCGAGCCTTGCCAAAATTACTGACCAGATATTATCACTTGTTGATTCTTTTAAGTTAGGCAGTAAAGATACTCAAGAAATAGTTATTGGGTATTTTAATGTTATTACAGAATTAATAGAGCAAGGTATTGATAATATACTCTTGCTTAGAGACGCATTTGTTCAACTATATAAAGTTTTTAATCCTTTCTCTGGAGTCAAAGATTTTAAAGACGTTTTAGTTGATATCAATAAGGAATTCAATGATTTAAATAAGAATATAGATAAAGCTAGACGATTTTTAGGCTTTGATACCTCAGAAGTTAAACAAGCGAAAAGAGATTTCGAGGAAAGAGTTAGGCTTGCCCAAGATCAATTAGATATTGAAGCGGCAATCTTTAAATATAAAAAGGATACACTGGCCCTTGAAGTAGAAAGTGGGCGCGTTACTCAAGAACAAGCTGAGAATTTATTAAGACTAAGTAAGGATATACCTAACTCAATATCTCCTAATGCTAACCCTGCTTCAAGTAATGGATTCTCTGCGGGTAAAACTGGGTTTAGTGACGCATCTGCTATTTCAAGTGAAACTGAAGCTACTAATCTTTTAAATGAAGTAAACCGATATACGGTTAAGACGATTCAGCAGGTAACAGAGGAAAAAGAAAAGCACGCGAAAGCAAGCGAAGAGAACTCTAACAAATTAGATACCGAAGCTGAAAAAACATTAAAGGCAGCAACAGAGCTAGAGAAATACTTAGGGTATATTGATAAAAGCAATGAAGCTTTAGCTCGCCAAACTGAACTTAAAAATAAGAAAATTGAAGAATCGGTACTTGACGGCACGTTTGGTCAAGAAGAAATTCAGCGGCAAAAAGCAATCCAGGATAAGATTAATGCTGATTTAATCGAGTCGTTAGAAGAAAGAGTTAAGATCGCCAAAGAGAAGGCGAAGGAAGTAAGGGAAAATCTTTCTGATTATAATGCAAAAGAAATCACTGCTATATTTAAAGAAGAAAAAGAGTCATTTGAAGCTTTACAAAAGGCGAAAATTGAAGCAGCAAAAGATTCTAGTGATAGCATTCTCACAATTGAAAGAAGAGCGGCTGAAGAAATAGCAAGGAATAATGAAGAATTAAACAGAAAAACACTTTACAATTTAACTCTTGCTAGAGATAAGGCCAGAGAAGAGGCCGCGAAAGCTAGAAAGAATCCAGGGGATTATGTCCCTGAAGTAAGCGATAAACTCTTTGAACAAGAGCGTGAAGCAATCCAGAAACTTGAAGAATTTAAAGTAAAAGCGGCTGAACAATCCAACCAGGACAGAAGGAAAATTGAGCAAGCGGCGGCAAGGGAACGTCAAGAAGAATTTAAAAAAGAAGCCGAAGAATTTAATAAAATTGAGGATAATAAACTAAAAGATATTCAAGATCGTGAAAATAAGCATACTATTACTCATTCCAGAGCGGAACAAGAAAGATATAATGCTACAAAACAACGTCTTGAATCAGAGAAAGCAGCACTACAAGAACAACTTCAAGGCGAAAATGTCAGTGCGCGTGAACGTGTTAAATTAGAAGAAGAAGTACGAAAAAGAGAAGCCCAACTTAGAGACCTTGACGTTGCCCATACTAAACAAGCAGAACAGGCGAAAACGGCTGATAGAAAAGAGGCATTAGATTTATTAAGATTAGGTATTCAACTCAGACAAGCCGAAATAGATAAAGATATTGAAGCGGCTAGAGCCAGGGGTGCGTCTGAAATTGAGATTCTTCAATTAACTCAGAGAAGATTAGAATTAGAATTATACGGCATAAGTCAGGCTATTAGTTTAGCTGAAGAGCAAGGGGCAACCGAACAAGAATTAATTCGACTTAAAATCGAAAGATTAAGAGTTGAAGGCCAAATCCTTGCTATCCAGGGTCAATTAAGAAATGCCTATAATGGGACTGCTGACGCTGCTAGAAATGCTGCGAATCAAGGTGGGTCGCCCGGTGCTCCAGGAGTAGGCGGGAAATCTTATGAACAACAACTAGAGGAATACAAACGCGCTCAAGAAGGATCAATTGCTGGATTTCTTAACTATGTAAATTCTTTATCGTCTCAGGCTCAAGCATTAACCAAAGAAAATGTTCAGCTTGGCATTAAGCAATTACAGGAACTCGTTAGCGCGTATAGGTCAACAGAATTAACACTTATCGCTTCATATAAGCCATTATTTAGTTATGCGGCTAGACAGGCCGAAGAAGCGTTAGTTGAAGCGTATAAGAGACAAAATGCCCTTGCCGCTGAAGAACGTGCTAAAAGAGCAGAGGAAGCTCGCCAAAGAGCCGAACAGATTAACGATATTGCTCAAGACTACGTTGAAAGCCTACAGGACTTAGAAGAGAATTACAGTGATAAACTAAAAGAAATCCATAAAGATAGAAAAGAAGAAAACGAAAACTATCTTAAAGATTTAACTGACGAAAATAATAGCTATTATGAAGATTTAAAAGATTTAGAAGACTCGCGTTCTGAGCAATTAGAAGATAGGCGACGTGAAGATTTAGAAGCAGAAAGAGATTATCAAAAAGAATTAGCCGATATTAGATTCCAGGCTCAAGACGACGCGGCTGGACGTGAACGTGACCGCATTAAGAGTAAGTTTGCCCGAAGGAGAGAGTTAAGGGATTTAGATAAAGAGTTAGAAGAAGAATTACAAAAAGGTCGAGGCACTGACGAAGCAAGAGTCCGTGAGTTAGAAAATAAAATTAAGGCTGAACAGGCTAAAGGTAGCCGTGCCGATAAAGCTAAAATTAAGGCACTAGAAGACCAATTAGAAAGAGAAAAACAAAGAGGTGAAGGTACTGACCCTGAAAAGGTTGCGGAGTTACGAAAGCGTAGAGAAGAAATTAGATTAGAAGAAGAGGCGGAACAGAAAAAGTCCCTTCTTCAAAAAGAACGTGCGGCTGAAATTGAAAAAGCCTTACAAAGTGGCAAATCTAAAGAAGAAATTGCTATTTTAGTTCAAGCGATTAATGCTAAATATGATCTTCGTGAAGACGAAATCAATGATTTATTAGAGGCACGCAAGAATGGTGACGCGGCTGAAATCGCAGAATTAGAAGCTTTTTATGTTAAAGAGCAAGAACGTATTCAAGCCCAGTTTCAATATAAATTAACTCAGGCCGCCGCTGAAGAAGCCGCCCGGAAAGAAGATCGGGCTCGTCAAAGAGCCGAGCAGGACGCTGCTTATCAAGAAGACCTTACTGCATTAAATAAAGCTCACGCTGATAGATTAGAAGAAATCAAAAATGCTCACGAAGAAAGAATGAAAGAACTTCGTAGGCAAAAGAAAGAGGCCGCAGAAGAATACCAGCAAGGTTTAAATGATTTAAATAAAAACACTGCCGATTCCTTGAAAGATTTAGGTGTTACCTGGGAGAATTTCTTTAAATTTCTTGACGATAATTTTAAGGAATTGGCTACGAAATTAAAAGGAGTGCTGCCACCTAAGCCAGAGGATACAGGGCTAGGTGGTGGCGGCGGGGATACCCCTTCAACGGGTACTGACAATGGGAGTGGGCCAGGAGGTGGTAATACCGTTGGCGGTAATACTCCTGGAGGTGGTCCGACTAGCAGCAGTGGTAATAATAGCGACGGAGACAGTCCAGGTGGGGGAAATACCGTTGGTGGAAATACTCCTGGAAGCGGTAACACTCCAGGCGGTGGGAATACTCCGGGTGGCGGGACTCCAGGTGGAAATAATAATTCAGGGCTAGGAAACGGGGGGAAAGGCGGGGGAGCTAAATTAGTTTATTATCTAAATGGCAACGACGGAACTATTTATGCTGATAGTTCTGCTGAATTAGTAGATAAAGTAATTGCTGGATTGGCTGATAATAGAGGGCCGGGATATAGAATATCTGCATGGAGTATTCATAAGCAAAAAGAAGCGTGGCTAAAAGGCGGGAAAGACCCATTTACCGGTGAACCGTTCCCGCCTTCTATTACTGCTGCGGATTATGCAAGGCTTAACCGGGCCTTAGAAAAATATGGGACACCAGAAGGTATAGTCCAACTTTGGAAAGACGGCAAGGTGCCTTTAAGTCAAGCAATTAATATGGCTTATGACTTGTTTGATAATGGTCTTTTTGACGGGAATGAGGACTCGTTTAAAAAGGCAATCGAACCGCTGAGAAAGGCCGATTACTGGCGGGGTAGTGAGGGCGCTTCCGTATTGCAGTACTATGGCGATATTATTAGAGATTTAAGTGCTGGCAAAATTACTGCACAACAAGCGTGGGATCAGGTGGTCGCAAGAGCTGATTCTCAGTTCGGGGGCGACTCTACTGCTAAAAGGCTAATTGGTAGCTATTTGGCGGAGTTTTATAACTTTCAAAACCCTTATGCCTCAAGGCAATCACTTCAAAATAACCAGGGTAATAAGACTAATAGACGCACGGCGAATTCAAACCAGACAGCATTTAGTAGTCAATCAATGACTAATAATGGGCAAATGACTGGAATTTCTGGTGACACTAAAAATCTAAACCCATATAGTCCACCAAAAGATAAAATTTTCGCCGACGTACCTGGTCCAAGTGAGACATATATCGGAGTCGCAATTACTAGCGATTTTGATAGTGTCACACCTAGAACAAATACGCCCGTTAGACAAGGCCAGCCTATAGTTCCCGGTGGCCCTACGTTCACTGGGACAGAAAATGGAAGAGTTTATACAAGTCCAGCAGACTTAAAGCCGCCTCAATTAACAAGACTACAGCAAGAGCAATTGGTTGAATCTGGATTCAAAAAAGTAAGGTCTGGCGAATGGACAACTTCAATCGCTGCTAGCTATTTAGTCGCATTAGAAAATGAAGGAAGAATTGGTATTCCTGTTTACAGGGAGGCAATGGCAATTCTTACCGCATATGCTACTAAGCAAATCCCAGAATTGCCTATTTTTGGCGGGGTAAATTCTTCCACGACTACAAATACAAATACTGACACAAATACCAACACGCGACGACCGATCAATCAGGATACCTCTAATCAAACAGAAGGCGGTGAGATTGGCAGCACTCCATTGCCTGACCCGCCTAAGCCACCAGGTAGAAGGGGTATTCAAGAGTTCACTGGCGATTTGCCTAAAGTCCGAGAGATTTATGCTCGAATGAGAGGGGAAGGTGGATCAATGGGATTATCGCTTCGTCGTGGGGCTGATTCAACTTTTCAGTCAATGACTCGATTGGGTACGCCCACTGCTCCACCAATTAACAACGGTCCAACTCCAGGACGGTTAACCAGTGGAGGAGAAATCAATTTCAATATCGGTGGTTTAGTTGACAGTCAATTTGTTAATACTATTAGAACAATGGTAAGAGAAGAAATTCGTAATAGTAATAATAGACTTGACCAGACAGCAAGACGCTCAACAGAAAACATTAGATAAAATGGCCACATTAAAAATACTAGGAAACACATATAATTATCAAGGTACTCCTTCGTTCACCGAATCTCTTGAGCCGGGTGGTTCAACCGCTAATATTGAAGTAGTCTCTAATGGTGGAATCCCGCCAAAGGAAGGGTTATTTGCTTTATACAATGCTGGCGGTCAAAAGATATATGGCGGATTTTATCAATCAAGACCAACTAAGGTTGAAAGCACAAGGAGAATTTATTCTATAAATGGGATTGGGTTAGATACATTATTAACCAATCTTCAGTATATCAAAGGATATGTTTCTCCTGGGGCTTTAAGTTTAGACGACCATTTATTGAATTTATTCCAAAAGGCAGGGGCACAGAATCCAGAATGGCCGCATAATTTACTTGATTACTATTTACCGTCTATTGAAATAACTCCATTTGAATATGAAGCAGACGGTATTACCTTGCAGCAAGCGTTAGACGAAATATGCGAAAGAATAAATTGTTTCTGGTATGGAGACTGGGGGGCGTGGACTGATACTGGTAGCCCCAGCTCTGCATTATCAAGAATCATTATACTGTCTAATGATTTTGAAGGGAATAATGCGCCTCATAATATTATTGTTGGTTCAGGGTGTGGCGACCAGGCAAAAGTAGAAGATATAGAATATGAAATTGAGCCAAATTATTACTCGTCTGTAATTGTTTTAGGCAAGAACGCATTACTCGAATATGCGGGCGTTCCATTATCTACAAGAATAGAGGACGTAGAAATTGTTCTTGAAGCGGACGACGATAATAAGGTATTCCCATTACTTGAAGGGGCAACCCGCATTGTATTTGTAAAAAAAGATATGGCATTACAATCATTAGGTTATATGCGGGCAGACGAACCGGATAACTTCACGGACGCTTCAGGCAACCCGGTTGACGCATTAGTTGACTTGACACAGGATTCACCTGTGCTAAAATTTGAAAATGCACCAGCAGGAGTAAGCGGCGCGACTTTAACAATTAGATATGCCTTTGAGTATGCAATTGGTAAAGCTACTGTAGAAAATAGAGCGGCACAATTTGGGTCGGCATTAGGGGTCACATTCCCAGTCGAAAAAGAACTCTTAATCAGAAGAGAAGATATAGATTTACCAGAAAATGCTCAGGCAGTCGCAGAAAATGAAGTTGAGAAAATAACGCCGGGTAACTTTAAATGTCAGTTTAAAACTAAAAATCAAGGCTGGAAATCTGGGCAAGGCTTTAGTTTTATAGATTCAGTAGAAGGAATTAATGAAAAGGTATTAAGTAGACAGGTTCAAACAACTTTAATTTCTTCTAATGCAATTCAAGACGAAATAGAAAAACAAGTCCAGGCTTCACAGCAGCCTGTTATTACGCAACAAGAAAGACTATATAGGACATATAGAAGGTCATTAAGAAAGTATCCAGTTAAATTGAGATTACCTGAAGAATAAAGAAAAAATGATAATCACGTTAGGCGGACTGCCTGTAACTTTTATAGAAAAACCGAATATTACTGATAGCTTAGACTCGTCAAATAATACTTTCGAGTTTACCGTTTTAGGTTCTATTCCTAAAATATACGGGCAAATTGTCACTATTCGAACTATTAAAAGTGGGCAAATTTATAAAGGTATATTTATTGGGGCAAAGATTAATCCTGGTCCGCCAAGAAAGACAGCCGTTCGGTGTATTGGAATGGATTATCTTACCGAGTGTAAGGTTCTTTCTGGGCTATTCTCAGGTGACGCAACTGACGTATTAAGACAACTTTGTGACGCTTCAGGGATTAGAGATTTACTTGGTTATCCTGTTAGCCCGATAGACACACAGGTAGAATTAGAATTAAATGGAGAATATCTTAGACAAGCATTAGATTTATTCTGTCAAAATATTGGGGCGTATTGGCGTGTAACTACGGATCAAGGAGTGTTAGAAATCTTTTTACCAGATAGTGCCACAACTGCACCCCATAACGTGACACTGCCATTTCATAATTGCAATAATGAACAGCAGTTATTAGACTTAGAGTTTGAAAATACACCGAATGCAATTAGTACGGTTATTGTTGCTGGTAAAAATTCACCATTAGAATATAGTTCGGTAACATTAAACACTAGATTAGAAGATATTGTTACTCAATTAAAACCAGGTGACGAAAATAAAATTTTTGAATTATTAGAAGGCGCTACTAGAATAGTTTATGTTGATTTAGTGCCGAAGAGTTCAGGTGGCAACCCATTATTCGCTTTCCCTAGAGATATTGTATTTGATAGTGAGGGCAACGCGTATATAGCAGATTCCAGTAATACCAGAATTAGAAAAGTCAATAATAGTAATATCTTATCTACTTATGCAGGTACCGGTACTGGCTATATATCTGGGGACGGAGGACCTGCTGTGGACGCTGAAATATATTCAATACAATCATTGGCTATAGATAGTGCTGATAATTTATATTTACTAGCCCCTGTTACTCATAGGGTGCGTAAGATTAACGCGATTACTGGGATAATTGACGCATTCGCCGGGAATGGGGTAGAAGGTGATCTTGGAAATGGCGGGCCTGCGGTAGATGCTCAGTTGCATAATGACTATGCAATAAGTATAAATGGAGGCAACCTTTATATATCCCATGCTCAATTTGGAATGAGATATGTGGATATATCTTCGGGAATTATTGACGAGTTCATCCCATTATTCCCAGGATTCGATATTTTAAACGCTTGTTGGTATGGTAGTAATTTGTATTTCATAGGGGTTGACGACACCATGGGTGGTTCTTTTGTGAACAAAAGAGATTCATTTGGTACATTTACAACTATCGCGGGAATTGTAGGGGTAAACGGATATAGTGGCGACGGAGGCCCTGCTATAAGTGCCGCTATGAATTTTTACTCAGGCTCTGGGTTGCCAAATGGTATTGATATAGATAGTGACGGGAATTTATATATTGCGGATACCGGTAATAATGTGATACGAAAGGTTGACACAGTAGGAAATATTTCTACTTTTGCCGGAGATGGGACTGCTGGATATAGTGGTGACGGAGGATTGGCCACTGACGCGCAATTGAATGAGCCTTCTGGAATCAGAATAAACGACAACTATTTATACATATGCGATACTTTTAATAATTGCATAAGAAGAGTTGACCTATCAACTAATATTATCACACTATTTGCAGGCACCCCTTCTGAAGAAGGAGGGTTTGGCGGTGACGGCGGACCTGCTACTCCATAAGATTTTTGGCCACCATAAACTAAAAACAGAGAGGATACGCCAAATGCCCCGACGTATCATTGAACCAATAGAACAACTTCACAACCTTGTTGATTTGAAGGTATGGCTTGCTATACTTGGCACAAATACAGTAGGGTATTTTGTTAATCTCATTACTGCATTAGAGGCATTTAGACTTGAATTGCAGGTAATTTCATTACTGATTGGTATTGCTTATGTATTACGCCGCTGGTGGATATTAGAGCAGTATAGAAAAGACAAAGACAGCAGAAAAGATTTAGAAGATTCTAGTTTTCCTAAGTAGAGGTAGTATGTCAAAAAGTCAAATTAGCTGGCGTAAATTATTAGGGATTATATTAGTTACAGTAGGTATTCACTCAGGGGCTTTCTTCTCGAACCCTGACCAGTGGCTTATTGTGCTGGGATTACTTATACCTAATTTGGCTTTAAATATTGGCAGTTACCTGCTTGATCCTTCTAAGAAATTTGAACTTCCGGTAACGGCTCAGGGAGTCGTACCCATTCACCGTCACCCCCAGGTTGGGGGTGACGTAGAGGATTCCGACTTAAATGAAGAATGATACGCGGCTTGTATTTTTTAGTGATATTCACTGGCCTTATCATAATCAACTTGCCTATAAGTTATTTCTAAAATACTTAGGCATTAGTCGCCCTGATAGAGTGATTATTGGGGGTGACGGCATAGATAATTATCAAGTAAGTAAATACGGCAAAGACGTAACTAAATTATTAACAGTTCAATCTGATTTAGACGTTGCCCGAAATGAAATCATAAATCTAAGAAAAACAACACCTAATTCAACAATAGACTATATTCAAGGCAATCACGAATTACGAATGAAATTATATCTTCAGTCGAAAGCGATTGAACTTGCTTCATTGAGAGCATTAAGCATTCCAAGTCTCCTTGAATTAGATAAAGTTGAAGTGAATTATTTTGAAGGGCCTAAATGGTTGAAGATCGGCGATTTGAATATAGGCCACGGCCACGAATTAAATGTTAGCGGCGGCGTTGGATTGTGTCAGAAGATTTTTAATAAATTCGGAGTGAATTATTTAGGCGGGCACTTCCACGTATTTGATAGTCATATCAGAAGATCAATAAGCGATAGCGGCCCTTATGGATATAATTATGTTTTAATCAATGCTGGAATGTTAGATATGGACGTTGATTATACTCTTTATCCTAATTGGGTTACAGGATTTACAGAAGTCCATTTTAATAAATCAGGCAAGTTTGAATACTGGCAAGTCCAGATTAAAGAAACAGAAGAAGAAGCTTATTTCACTATTCACGGACAAAGATTCAGTGAACGTAGAATAGTAGTTTAGCAGGTGTACTATGTTCCAAATTACTGAAAAGAAATTATTAGAATTTGCGGCTAATGCTAAATCTGTGCCTGAATTAGTGCGTGCGATTAATGAGCAATTAGAAACATTTGAAATCAATATTGCCTTTAGGCCGCACCACTTTTTAGCACAGGCAGCACACGAATCAATGGGTTTTCAGAAATTCATTGAAAACTTAAATTATTCTAGTGATAGATTATTGCAAGTTTTTCCTAAGTACTTTAGGAATACTAATCCCGGTGCGTATCACCGACAACCTGAGAAGATTGCGAATAGAGTCTATGCCAATAGAATGGGCAATGGCCCAGAAGAGTCTGGTGACGGTTGGGATTATAGAGGGAGGGGAATCTTCCAACTTACCGGCAAAAATAATTATAGAACAATGAGCGAAAAAACAGGATTAGACTTAGTGGGGAATCCTGACTTAGCCGCTGATCCTGAGAATGCAGTCTTGATTGCCTGTCATTTTTGGGATATAAATAACTTAAATCGTTTTGCTGATTTAGACGATATACTTGCCGTAACGAAAAGGATCAATGGTGGCACTCACGGATTAGACGACCGTAAGGTTTGGCTGAGACGCGCTAAAATGATTTTTCGTTAATTTGAACTTAAACTCTTAACTTGGAATTAAAGGTCGGATAAGGCAGTGAATAAGTGATTAACTTAGAAAGACTTCAGAAGATATTTATCTTGATTTTTATAGGCACGCTTATTTGGGGCGGCACAGAGTTATCTTTGCTATTGCGCCTATATAGACAACAGAGCACTTCTGTTTTACAGGATATACAATCAGCCAGTAAATCTATTTCTATTTCTGCCCAATCATTCCAGCACGTATCAGAGTCTCAAAGAAATCTACTAGAATCTGATTCAACCCAAAGGTCAATAGGTTTACTACTAAGAACCGGTGACGACCTTAATAGAACAGTAAAGAAGTTAAATGTAGCTATTGACGGGTTTAATGAATCTTTGCGTCTAGTGAATAGTGAGACTCTTCCTAGGATTAACACGACAATTGATAATACCAATACCCTAATCTTTCAGTGTTCTGACGGAATTAAAATTATCATAAATTCTTCGGATTCCACTATACAAGAACTAAAGTTTCTGCTACAATCCGAACAAGTCAAAGCAGCACTTCAAGGTATAGCAGACACGTCAATAAATACAGCACTTTTAACAAAAGAACTTGAAATTACAAGTGTTGAGTTTAGAGAATCTATAAAGGAGTTTTTGGCAGCACTTAAAATAGTAGCAGATAATTCTGGGCAGGCGACGGCTGAAGTGACAATGTTGCTTCAAAGAATCAATAAGCCGTTAACCAAAAAAGAAAAAGCTCTTAATATTTTAGTAAGAGTCTTAACTGCTGCTGGCCCAAGTATTGTTGAATCATTGAGGAGATAATGGATATTCAGGTTGAACGTAAGATTAAAAAAGACTTAATATTTCTTTTGAATAACGGTGGATTAACGCCTAAGAGTCAGCGGGATATAGTCAAAATGCTTATTGAGATTATCCCGGATAGTGGCCTTGAGGAGTTAGTTGATTCTTTGCTAGACCTTTATATATTCCATTTAGATAGAACAGTGTAAGCCTATGTTATTTTATGGAATTTTTCTTTTTGGATTATGGGTTGCTTTGGCTTTTATTTACTTATTAG
>JACCDY010284172.1_pt1 | contig 15918 bp, 13 predicted proteins | sample 7446391 | NCBI WGS metagenome assembly JACCDY01 (sample SAMN15323451, study PRJNA562643) | freshwater metagenome | isolation source: river surface water | place: USA:Blue River Watershed | collected 2017-08-18
ATGCATAAGGTGTGCCAAAGCTAAAACGGCAATGTGTTGCCGTTGTTCGAGCTTCAGGAGAAGTGTGGGAGGGGAAAAGAAAAAAACGCACCTCGTAGGGTGCGTTTTTTGTTTGGCGGAAGCGGTGAAAGTTGAACAAACGTCCGCCATCCTCCAAAAATCAAAAATTTCTTTTTAAAAACAATGGGTTAAGATTTTTCGAGTCCATCATTGACCTTCGATGTGCGACAGAATTCATGAGTTTTTGATATGTGATTTGATATTTAAGGAGTAATTCAACGTTACGTAGACCACAATAGAAAACATGGCGATTCATAAACTCACAGACATCAAGATCAGATCCAAGCTCAAAGAAATAAAGGATCTCGAATACAGCACCCCAAAAAATGCATTGCTGGGTGATGGTTTAGGCCTATACCTGAGCATTGCCAAGTCTGGTACCGCCAGTTGGTTGTTCCGCTATATGGATGAGGGCAAGGCGAAAGCTGTTGGCCTTGGAGCCTATCCCGCAACATCTTTGCAAAAAGCTAGAGAGTTGGCACAGAGTCTCCGCGATGCACGTGCAGGCGGTGTAGATCCTTCAACAGCAAAGAAAGAACAGCGTCGAGTTCAACAGTTAGAACAAGCCAGAGCGCGAACGTTCAAATCTTGCGCAGAAGAATTTATTGAACTTTCGAGGCCATCATGGCGTAACGCTAAACACGCGCAGCAGTGGGAAAACACGCTGAAGCAGTACGCATATCCAGTAATTGGTCATCTGGCAATTGCTGACATTGACACATCAAACGTTGTACGTTTGCTCACACCAATTTGGACCACAAAGACAGAGACAGCCATGCGTCTAAGGGGACGCATTGAAGCCATAGTTGACTGGGCCAAGGTTCACGATCTGCGCCATGGTGACAACCCGGCACGCTTTAAAGGACACCTAGAGCACATGCTGCCCAAAATACGTGGAGCCCGTCACAAACATCACCCTGCTCTACCTTATGAGCAAATTACAGAATTTTTGAAAGCACTTCAGAATCAGAGCGGACATGGTCGATATGCTCTGGAACTGTTGATTCTTTGCGCCTCCCGAACGGGGGAGATCATCGGAGCGACTTGGGATGAGTTCAATCTTGAGAAGGGGATCTGGACGATTCCCAAGGAGCGCATGAAAGCAGGAGTGGAGCACAGAGTTCCACTTGGCATGAGAGCTCTCGAAATCTTGCGCACTGTGCGTCCGTTTTCCGGAAAGACGTACGTTTTTGAAGGGCGAAAAAAAGATACTCCTTTATCTAACATGGCGATGAATATGATCCTCCGACGCATGGGCTACGAGGACATCACTGTTCATGGTTTTAGATCCGTTTTTCGCAACTGGTGTGGTGAGCAAACTGACTACCCATTTGAGGTTTGTGAACAAGCACTGGCCCATCGTTTACCAGATGCAGTAGCTGCCGCTTACCTCCGTACAGACTTCTACGAAAAGCGGGTGAACTTGATGGCAGAGTGGGAGCACTACTGTTTGTCAGATACTCCAAATAAAATTCTTAAGGTCTAGATTAAATAAATTAATAGAGCTATAATGGGCTAACTTTCAAGAGGGCGCCGATAGCAATTGGCGAGCATCCACTGTAGAGTGAATGTTGGTTCTGAGAAGGCATCAGCCTGATATTCCCCCATCTGTGCCTGTGACATGTCATGGGTTAACAGAGAGCCAAACGACGTAGTCGTTTGCCAGCAGAGCCCGGTCGATTACCTGACCGTCTGACTGGTGCTAGCAGCGGCAGATGCTTGAGGTACGAGTACGAATTCAAGATCGCATTAAGCCTAATGAGGCTCTGATGCGAGTTTTCAATTGCGTTTTCTCATACCCAAGGATCTCAAATGCAAATTCCCCTTCAAGCCGAGCAAATCAAAATCTATCTTCGCACTCTGTCTGTGTCACGCACAGTTTGGGTCACGCTTCCATACTCCAAATACTTTAAGCCCGTACCGAAGGATGGACACACCTATGTCGTGCAAGACACGGAGCGCCCATCGGTTTATCACTGCATCAAGCCTAATGGTGCATATATCGTGTTGGATAACAAACAGCCTAAAAATGGCCCAGGTTGTGTCGGAAAAATTAAGGTCAGCGTGAAAGACTTAACCGGCAAGGTCAAGAAGAAAGCCCCTCGCTACTCCACAAAATTAACGCTTGGAACTTCTATCGAACGCGAACCCGATACGCCTCCGACTATTCAGCTCATCGGACTTGAACGTGTCATTAAAACGGTGGGGTTCAAAAAGTCGTTCATCTATTCGCAGCCTGATTTCCCCTCCCCAATTCGGCTTGGCTCTTCACGTCGGGCTGCGGTACGTTGGGTTGCCCATGAAGTTGAAGCCTGGGTTCAGAAGCAAATGGCAAAGCGCGGTAATTTCGCGCAAGCCTCAGTTTGAGGGGTAGAACATGAACAGCATTCTCACTAAATCAGCCCCAATCCAGGAAACTATCTCGGCACTCCAAAATCAACTTGTGCCTTGTCCACTGAGGCATCCATTTCTCAAGCTTTGCCTCATTGAAAAAGCTCTCGGTAACTACCTCGAAACCGGGAGCGTAGGCGATGTGAATTGTAGTGGGCACTACATCCGGGCTATGCGCGACAGCAGTGATGTAGTTCATAACGCCGTAGTATCCAAACTCACTGAAGCGGGAAAGATTGAGTACGTATTCATCCCGAGTGCACCGCACATGGGGTTGTTCGTTCAGTACGGAAAAATCGAAAAACGGATCATCCTGACAGTGAATGACGTGACGGCGGCATTGATCTACAGCTGCATGTCTCAACCTACTGTTGCAGTGCTCTATCTAGAAAACCTTGAAGCCGTTTGCACGGATCTGATCGCAACTCGTCCCAAAGTGGAACTGATCATTGCGATTGACTTCAAAAAGGGAGAGACCTCCCAAGACGTAAGCGTTCTAGACCATGCAATGGCTGTTGCTAGCCGTCATCAGCTCAAGCTTGCTTTGTCAGGAACAGCTACTAGCTTCTTAGAGTTGCGCCGTCAGCATGGGAGGGATGCTATCAAAACCCAGATCGAGCACGCAGCGGTTCCTGTAATTTCAACCGAAGACTGTGAACGTTTGAAGCTGGATCCCTTTCCTCAAGCGCCAGCCACTGTTGCCCAGAACGGCAGCAGCTTGATGTTTGACCTAGTCGCAGCCGTTCGCAGGCATCTGGTCGTTTCAAATTCGAGTGCCATATTGATCGCACTGTGGTCTGTGTACACGCATCTGTTTCGGAACTTTGCACTGGCTCCGTATCTGGCAATCACGTCGCCAGAAAAGGGTTGTGGCAAGACGAACTTGCTTACCTTGCTTGAGCGACTCTGCTTCAAGCCCTTCATCACTAGCAACATATCAACAGCAGCCATCTACCGAGCCATTGACCAAGAGTCGGGAACACTGCTGATTGATGAGGCAGACACTTTTCTGCCCAAGAAGGGTCCCATGGTTGGCATCCTAAACTCGGGCTACAAGCGAAAAACCGCCCTCGTCGCTCGTAACGGCAAGGATGGTGTTGAGAAGAAATCGACGTTCTGCCCCAAAGCGATTGCCATGATCGGCGAGATGCCTGAGACGCTGAAGGATCGTTCAATCCAAATCCGATTGGAACGAAAAAGCCCGGATGAAAAGGTCCACCCCATTGCCGAAGATGGGCCGGACGAAATTTCTCTGCTGCGCGCTCGTCTGCTTCGTTGGGTGGCCGACAACGGAAAGGCTGTGGCAGATGTGAAGCCCGAGCCGTTACAACTTGACAATGATCGTGCCCAAGACAACGCCATGCCACTGCTGGCCGTGGCCACGGTTCTTGGCGGTAAGTGGCTGGAGCGCACGCGACTAGCCTTAGAAGAGCATGGGAAAGAAATTTCCGACACGCTCAGTACCGGGGAGTGGCTGCTGTCCGATATTGCTCAGGCATTTGCGATCAGTGGCCGCCTCCAACTGCTTACAAAAGAATTGCTGACCTACCTCAACCAACAAGAGGAAGCCCCTTGGCCAAAATTTAGTCGAGGCAAACCTTTGGATGCACGCGACCTGTCGTTAATGCTCAAGAGGTTCGGGATTGCTTCGACGCAAATGCGTCACGGTAACGGGCAGGTAGGGCGTGGCTACTTTCAGGAGCAATTCAGCACGGCTTTTGGTCGGTATGTGAAAAACAAGCCTGTGCTGTAAATCACGCTACAGCCGCTACAGCCGCTACATAGCAAGTCATACATCCAACTGGACGGCTACTTGCTGCCTCAAAGGAAAAAATATGAAAACGTCTCGCCTTCGCATTGTCGAAACGCAAGACAATGAACTATCTCTCGTTTTTCAGCAACAGAGTCCTAGCAAGCTAGACCGAGTAACACGGATTCAGCAACTGATCGAGAAAATCCAGCGCAAAGACGGCTTCAGTGCGGCCGAAATGAGGGCCGCACTTGGGGTAACCGCATGGCGTGCCTTCCAGCAACAGACGCAGACTTCGCGCATCCCCAATGAAGTCGCCAAGTTACTGAACCCCTACAAAGAGGCGTTGCAATGGGCCGACGCGTTAAATCGACGACCTGAGCGAACACGCCTCTCTCCCCAACAGAGATTCAAGAAAGGGCTGCACCACGCACAAAGTGCCGAGAGAGCGTACGAACGCGCCTTGGAGATATTGCAATGCGTGCTCGATGAATATCCCAGCGTGAGCCAGTGGCTAGATAGACCTGTGCGGTTTAGCGCCACAAACGAGCCGACACCAGATGCAGAAGAAGTGCCACGTGTTCGCGGATCACGGTCACCATATGCACGTCCGAATTCGAAACGCAAAGAGTTAGACAGCTCAGCACTAGCCGCTCTCTTTGCAGCTCTTGAGACCTGCAAAACTGTGAATTCTGCATCCTCAATGGCGTGGTTATTGCCGCTAAACGAGCAGACCAACGCAGACGTTGATTGCTTTGCTCAAAAGAAGTTGGACTGGCTTTTGTAGCGCCCGTAGCGGATGTAGCGGCATCTGGAGGCGCTCCCGTTACTGGCCGACTCGCTTTATTCGGGGTTGATGCTTCATTTCCTTGCTGTGGGCACGGTGAAGTTGTAAAGCTAGCAAATCGCTATACCAACTCACATTTGTTCGCAATTTAAACGCACCATCAACCAACGAGCCCTTCAAGGCTGCTTTCACCATGTCTCAGATACTCAAGCCCTCCACACTGGCATCCCCCGTACTCACCAGCAACCAACTTTCATTGTCACCAGTAAGGACTGTTCATATAGACCGTCTTCATGTCACCGGGCCGCTCGATCACGAGCCACTTGGTGAACTTTTCTACAAGCTGTATGAGGGCGAACCAGTGGCTGTCGGGGCCAGCGCATTCAAGCCGAACAGCAAGCGCAATCCGGACGAAGTCTATGTTCGCTCGAAAGGCGTTCAACACAATGAGAGGGCCTATGAATTAGAGTTCGATTGCTGCCCACCCAAAATTTTGCAAGGTCACAACTTCTTTGGGCATGGCGACATGCTGGACTACACATATGCCATGTTCGACCGTCAGACCAGCAAGTTTGGTCTACCCGTCGATCCAGGCCAGCGTGAAGAGTGGCGAACAGGCCAAGTCAGTGTCACTGGGGTTCATCTCTGCGCCAACTTTTGGTGCGAGCCAGGGTTGCAGCTGCCCTTCATCAACGCGATAGACGGCAACAATTTTGAAGGCAAGCACCGGGATGAAATGACCTGTATTACATTGGGGTTCACGCCCAAGCGCCGCTCTGTTCACCACATGGCGACGGCCTACGCCAAGGACGTGCTACTACACATGGAGTGGAAGCGTCCTGGCCCGCTGCAAGCCCGAATTATTCGTGCCTCTGAACGGTCTTTTCGGGTCGAAATTAAGCTGTACTCACAGTGGCTGAAAGAAAACGGCCTAGGGTACGTAATGCGATGGAAGGATGTAGACGTGAACGGAATTTTCTTCAAAATTCTGGACCGTTACAACATTGCCAACGCGATCCAGCCGTTGTTGACGGAGGATGAGCGCCAGATGCTCAGCAACGCCCAGCAGCGTGCCTACATGCTTTGGCTCCATGGCGCCGACTTGAAAGACTATTTCAGCCGCACAACTGTCTGGAAGTACATCACGGAAATCAAAGAGTTAACTGGTATCGACATGCGAGCTAATCGTCGCCCAGAACAGCTGCCGATTGCTGACTTGCGGGAGATTCTGTTGCCGGAGAACATCGTGCCGATTCCACATTGGGCCTATGAAAATCCAAAACGGTACTGGACTCCTGGCCGAGCTTTTTCGAACAACTTTAGCGCAACGGACAGTTTGGTGCAAACAAGTCCGTCTGAAATTCGCGAGACAGTGCCTTCCCGCAGCGTTGACAGCGCTCTCATGGCAGACACTGAACTCGATCGACTGACTTACTGATGGCGCGTGCAATAGCGTATGGTCGGCTTCGGTTTTTGCGGGCGTATGTGCAATTTGCTGATAGCAAAGTGCTATATCAAAAAAAGGAGTACGCCATGCCAGTAAGACTATGCCGCTGGGGCGGTTCTACAGGTCTTCGTTTGAGTGTACAAATTCTGGAGACTGCTGGACTAGCCCCTGGTCAATACGTCACGCTACGTGTGCTTGACAACGGTGATATCCGGGTGAGACCCGTAGGTCAGTGTGCCCCTGCTGAATCCGCCAACTCAGACGCGAAGGAATCGCCTGACGCTGCTAAATGGTGAACACCATGATGGAGATGATCAAAACATTTGATCGAATGTGGATCGTTGATCGCGCATCAAGGCTGAAATTTGAGGTACAGAAAATCCTCTGGGTGGCTCGCAATCCTGTGCGTTGCGTCACGTATGCCTGTTGCTCCAAGCCCTTAGCGGCCATAGTGGCAAAGCAATGCCTTAGCAAGTTCGCACACCCGATATTGCTCTCACTGACAAGAGCCTAAGTTAAAGAATACAGTTCGCGCCTTTCCTGCTTTTCAACTGATCAATATTACGCAATAAGTGCTAAAGTTGGCGGATGAGTTAACTGGCGAGAAGATTTAAGTTCTGCGTTGAGTTGCTTATACGGCAACTCAACGTGCTTGCTCTTGATCATGAAAATCAATGAGCTTCAAGTAGCAGCATCAGGTACATACAACCCGAAATCCACGGAGCTTATTTGGTTTACCTTCAGTCAAGGATGTGTTTTGGAAACAACAGACGATGGACAAGCATTGGCAGGTATTTGGCGACAAAGTGCGCTTCCGGTTGTTTTTCGTCGGGCACGTCCATCACCTCTTTTAGTCAAGCTTCCATATGCATCGGGCAACATGGATTGGTTGCGCAACGGTAAGCAGCGAAAACCTTCATGGAATGCTCAATACAAAGCTTGGGAGCTTCCGCAAGCATGGTTCGAGTCGGCTATTAAGCTTTGCCTTACACGACACAAGAAGTGCTACGTAGTGCAACTGCACCGCGAAAAACAAATCTGTGCCCCTGCATGTTGGAATGCCATCGGAATTGATTGCGAGTGTTCATGCATGGGTGATAACCATGGCAATAGTCGTCCGAGTGGTCGCTGGTACGAGATTGATGAAACACTTGCTGTATCTTGGGGCGTTCAAAAGTACGCCTGCCGCCTCATCAGAATGAAATCAGAGTGAATAAGAAAGCCTGCCCCCATTCCTCGCATTACCCCCAATGCATCGAAAAAAACTAAGATCGAATAGGCAATCCACTCCTGAGACTGATATGAAAATGCGCTTTCTACCTGCCTTGATATTATTTTTGGGCTCTTACTTTCCGCTAAGCTTGATTTTGCTTGTGCAGGATGTGAGTGTGGACTCTTGGAATTTGCCTTTGTGCAAATTAACAGAAATAAGTACATGCCATCTTCCTGCCCTTGAAAATCCAAACAGATCACTCGGCTTACTAATTATTTGCGGCTTAAGCCTACTACTTTTCATTGCCGTGATGAAAAGTCTATCTGCCTATTCAAAGCTTGAGGTCATTGACTCCAAATCAGTACCCAATGATCTGATCAATTACGTATTCCCATATGTTGTTTCCTTTATGGGGCTTGACCTTAATGCGGATGGCAAGTTTTATGGTTTTTTGTTGTTCATATTGTTGATGTTTTTTATCACCTACCGATCGGGTCAAATTTTGATGAATCCGTTTTTGCTGGTTTCAGGGTGGCAACTATATGAACTCAATATCTTGACAGAAGGACAAAAACGCTGCGTTAGAGCTCTTTCTCAGAATCAAATTCGATCTGGCGACCAACTTGATTCTTGTTTGGTTCATGGAATATACGTGCTGCACAAAGGAGAAAAATGACAGTAGTGAACGATCTGCAAACATTTCGAGAGTTTGATGTCGCCCAATCCGTGGCATCACTTTGGATTTTTAAAAAGCGCCCCACTAATTCAACCATCAACCCTTTTACGGCTGTATCTGTCGTGATGAGTGAGGCGCTTAAAGTGGAGCTAAAGACTCTAGTGACAAGCTATCAAAGCAGTCATACCTTCGCCGACACATACAACTTATTAAGTCAACCCGCTGAAGGCGGGTTCTTGTCGGTCCCGTGTGATGAAACCCTTTTCCTGAATCTTCGAGAACTTGTTGACAAGCCCATGGAAGAGTGTCTGGTTCATAACGTGAAGCAACTCAACAATGCAGCGGGATATGTTTTTCGGTTGCGGCACGAAAACTCCATCATCTACTGCGTCAAAAAGACCAATGCCGACTGGGCCACTCGAAAAAAGAAAGGGATGATGAACATTGTCTTTAATCAAGCAGGCTTGGACATCGTGGAGAACCCATCTTTCACAATTGCCCGGAGTTTTGACTTCTTCATGAGTGGCTCACATGTATTCATGACTAACAAACCAGCATTTGAATCGTTGCTAAGTCATAAAGAAACTTATGAAACTGCGTACGTAGAGTTGAAGCAAAACCCCCAGTTCGCAGCAGCCGTTGCCAACATTGAAGTTTTTGATGCTTTCATCGGAAAAAATGCGACGCATCTTCGCCGCATGTCAGTCATAAAAGCAAGGGGTTACTACAACGATCCGAATTTCATGGCTCGCCTTCGTAACTGCAATCAACTACGAGGCTGGGGAATTCAGTTTGATGCCCAAGGGCGCATAGTGGCCACGCCTGAAAAGATGTCCGACATCTTGCATGTATTGCTAGATCATCGCTTGCGATCTGAACTATCAGAAAACCAATATGACGTTCCGTCTACAACTCTTGTGAGCTAATGCCCATGCCATCTGATGATTACCGTATCGCAAAAATTTCATTATTTTCCGCAATATTTGCTAGCCTAGTTACGTATGCTGGAATTGCAACCCAATCACAGATACAGACAAGGTTGGAAATCGGAAAAATTCGTGCACAAGAAGCGACTCAAGACCGAAAAGATTTTTTGTCATATTCAGTCAAGCTATTTAGCGTCCTTAGCGATCTGCACTCGTTCTTTGATGCGAACCACAGCTTTGAACGCAGTACAGCAAAGCAACTCATTGCTCAGGCACGAAAGGCGGCATTAGAATTTTCAATTTTTACGACACCGGAACTAGCGCTCAAGGCAATTTCTGCCGTTGAAGCTCTCAACCTTGGCGTAGATGCAAATGATCCGCATCAGCTAAATAATGCAATTGCCTCTATTGTTGAACTCAACAAAGAGTTAGTTTCAACGTTTTACAAAGAACGAGCGGTACTTGATCTGAGACGGTCAGCTGCCTTAGAGTAAGGCCCTCACAGCATTAGCGACTACTTTTGAATAAACCTAATTAGGCAATACGTTAGTGCCGTTTTTGCGGCGTTTCACGTTGTCGACAAGTGCGTGTTATCGATAGTTAGCCACACGAACATCACATTTGCTAAAGCTCCGATATGCAGCAGTTACGGTCGGCTGAGTCTCAACTCGACAGCATGAGTGACACCGTTAGCGGTCATTAGGATGAACAAGCTCTTGTTTATCCTGTTGAGACATATGGCACCATATATCATGGAAACTCGAATCTAGGAAGATAAGTTAGATGGCGCAAATTAATTTAGTTGGGGATTCACGCGTAAGCAGCATTACTCTGCAAACCAACTCCAATTTTCAAAAAGTACTCGCCGAGCTAAATCAGCTCGGGGACGAGGCCGCGCGAAATTCCATTGACGATCCGCTCTACCAGCAGTTCATCCAGCGCTATCCAGCCAATCGTCTCACGCAGTTGACTTTGCAGGAATACTGCGTTGGCAAGGGCGATGGCGAGTCCTTTTGCTGGTGGTTGGAGCGCGGTCTGCAGCCATTGCTTGGTCGTTACATGCCGGGTACTTCGCGCGGGCATATTCTGTACTTCCAGAAAGATGGTTCGGTCTACAAGCACCGTCTTCTGAAAGAACTGAGCGACGCAGAGGCATTAGCCTACACCCTGCGCATCCAGGCAGCTATTGCCCAGGCAGACATGAATGCCAATCTGGACTGGATAGATGATGACCAACTGCTTTATCAACGCGTTGGTGTCGAACCGCGCGTAACGGTGGGCCATGGACGAAAGCTCCGCTTGCTCTCCTGCTATCACCCAGAGGACACACTGCCCATATCGTCATCTTCACACCTCGGGCATTTCCTAGAAGTACTTGGCTGTCCTGAATCCGACATCCCTCCAATGCGCCAACCTACGGCACGCATGCTACTGCTTCGTGAGTACCTGCGATTGGCTCAGAAAACGATTCAGGGTCTAAGTCCGGTGGAATTTATGCGAGTTCTTTACAAGCCAGAACTCGGGCTCGCTCCTGCAGACGATGGCGAGGATGAAGAAATAAATTCGGCGGATGAAATTTCCTTTGTGATTACCGGCGGAGCAGTCAGGAACGGCTATATCCGGATACCAAAATCTCAGCGCCTCTTTCCCGCCGAATGCATAGCGGCAGACGAACAAGCGGAAGCTGAGCCGTTCACTCTCATATTGCCGGACAACACTGAGATTCAATCTTGCTTGCTGGCCAACCGTGGTCGAATCAAGGCCCGTTTCAATAGCCTCTTCAATAAACTCGGGGTAACGGAGGGAGACCGTGTGCGCATACAAAAAACGGAAGATCGGCGGTACCTGATGCGTTTCGAACAACAGGACCAAGACGATGAAGAAGTCCACCACACAACGCCCACCTCCACGAGTAGTGCGTTAGCATCGATTCAGCCCTTGAACCAAATCCTCTATGGCCCACCGGGTACAGGCAAGACCTATTCCACCGTTGACGCTGCCTTGGCTATTCTTGATTCAGACTATCTAGAGCAGCATCGCACAAATAGGATCGCCTTGAAGTCAAGGTTCGATAGCCTGGTGCATGAGCACCGAATTCGCTTCGTGACTTTTCACCAGAGCTTTAGCTATGAAGATTTCGTGGAAGGACTACGCGCCACCACCAACGAGGATACAGGTCAGATTCGCTACGAAGTGGTCGACGGGGTTTTCAAGTCCCTGTGCGAGGCTGCAGCGGCGAAGGTGATGCAGCCCCAAGAGTCAGCAACAGCAATGATCCCCTTTGAAATTCGAGGGCGGCGCATTTGGAAGATGTCCTTAGGAAACACGTTGGGCAGCGATGCGGCGATCTACGATGAATGCATTGAGAAGGGCTATGCGTTGCTGGGATATGGTGGCGATATCGACTTCTCTGGCTGTTCCTCTCGCAGCGAGGTCCTCGAGCGCTGCATTGCTAATGGACTGAAAGTCGAGAATCCGCAGACCGATTACACGGTGACGAGCGTAGCAGCCTTTGTCACCCGCATGAAACCCGGTGACTTGCTCGTCATAAGCGATGGAAATTTTAAGTTCCGCGCTATCGGCGAGGTGAACGGGGAGTACAAGTTTCAGCTGCATAACGACTACCCGGACGGCTATGCACAGATGCGTCCAGTCAAATGGTTGCGAGTCTACGAGCCATCAGTGCCGCACGGCGAATTGATGAACAGTCAGTTCAGTCAGATGACGCTGTATGAGTTGCGTTCGCCCTCAATCGACATCGACAAGCTACAAGGCTTGCTCAATCAAACGTCCTCTCGTGTGTCACCGGCTAACGGTTTGCTCCCAGGACCTGTGACGGACTCGACGTACGAAATCGTCCGCGCGAATGCTGACATCGTAGAGTTGCGCAAACCGCAAGGACGCATACTACACCTCGGCATGCACCTGATACAGGAGTTGGCCTATGCTGTCAAAGTCGGTCTAATTACCATCGCTGATATTCGTGAGAAGCGTGCGATGGACAAACTGCCGGATACCAGCATGGACCCGTTCTTGGTCAACGGTTATAACAACGTACTTGCACCGTTGGTCGCACAGTTGATTAGTATTGAGGGCTCGCAGAGCCTCCCAGCCCATGCCACTGCACCATCAGATGCCCGTGTGCTCATAATTGATGAGATCAACCGTGGCAACATTTCCCGCATCTTTGGCGAACTGATCACGTTGATTGAACCGTCCAAGCGCGCCGGAGCGAGCGAAGCGTTAGAAGTGGTGCTGCCCTACTCCAAGAAACCGTTCAGCGTGCCGCAGAACGTCTACCTGATTGGTACCATGAACACGGCCGACCGGTCACTCACCGCCATGGATGTAGCGTTGCGCCGTCGCTTCGTTTTCAAGGCAATGCCATCGCGGCCCGAGCTACTACATGGTGTGGAGGTGGAAGGAATTTCCATTCATCGACTGCTTGCTGTATTGAATCAAAGGATCGAGGCGTTACTGGATCGCGACCATTGTTTAGGTCATGCTTACTTCATGCCGCTCAGGAAAACACCCACCCTGACCAAGCTGGCTGAGATCTTCAGCAATCAAGTACTTCCGCTTCTGCAGGAATATTTCTTCGACGACTGGCAGCGCATCCAATGGGTACTCAATGACCATCGTAAGCCCAAGGCGTTCCAGTTCGTCATCGCACTAAGTGTTGACGTTGACGAGCTTTTCGGCACGGATGTCAACGTGACAAGCAGTCCCAAAGCATGGGCCGTCAACTACGAAGCGTTCCAATACGCCACGAGTTATAAGTGTGTAATTGACTACCGTGAAGCGCAGGGCGACGAATGATGGCCCCAGCGCACAAGATCAGTGTTCGCGAGCACGCTTGGCTTTGCACAGAGCCCGTGACCGAGTCCCTGGACTGTGCACAAGTCACTGAATCGGCATTCAACTACCTATGTCGCTTGAGCGAACGCTTCTCTCGTGGTGGTGCACGTCTGCTGCAGCTCGAAGGAAGGCACAGATTAAAGCTAGATAACTTTGTCGGGGTAATCCAGACGCCCTGCGGTACGGTGCTAGAGATCGTGCCCAAGCACCATTCCGAGGGCGGTAGTTTGGTCGATGCGCGAGCACTACTACGCAAGCTGCTGATGTCCTTTCTGGATCTGCCTGCGCGCGATGTAGGTGCTGCCTCGCTACAGTTATTCGATGCACCTCTGTCCGAGTGGGTGATGGGACGCTTCCTGCAGGAACTGGACACGCTGGTCACCCGCGGCCTGCGGTTTGACTACCAGCGCGTCGACGAGGAACTGCCGTTTCTGCGGGGGCAGCTCAACCTCAACCAGCAGCTGCGCCAACCCCCTGGGCGCGAGCATAAGTTTCATGTCCGTCACGAGGCCTACCTACCTGACCGCCCCGAGAACCGACTACTTAGGCTGGCGCTGGATCGGGTGCGGCAGAGTACACGAAACGCGAACCACTGGCGCCTAGCCCAGGAGTTGAGCTTCCGATTGGTAGAGATACCGATCAGTCGCCAGGTAAAGCAAGACTTTCATGCATGGGGGCAGGACCGCTTGCTAGCGCACTACCGGCCAATCAAGCCTTGGTGCGAGCTGATCTTGAACCAGCACATGCCATTGGCACTAGCCGGCGAATACCAGGGCATAAGCTTGCTGTTCCCAATGGAAAGGCTCTTCGAGCGCTTTGTCGCGCGATGGCTGCGTGACACTCTGGCGACTGGCGTCGACGTGCGCACGCCTGCCCGGAGCCAGTCACTGTGCGAGCACCAGCAGAAGCCAATCTTTCAATTGGAACCCGACATTCTCATCTCTGATTCCGGTCAGCATTGGGTTCTGGACACTAAGTGGAAGCTGCTAGAAGCTAGCAACCGCGCGAACAAGTACGGTTTGAGCCAATCGGACTTCTACCAACTCTTCGCCTACGGACAGAAGTACCTCAGCGGCACTGGCCGCATGGCTCTGATTTACCCTCTAACGAAAGCATTTAACAGTCCGCTTGATTGCTTCGACTTCGGTGGCGGTTTAAAACTAGAGGTGCTGCCGTTTGATCTGAATCAAGAGCACTTGTTCGGCATCGAACGCCTTGGACTAACGCATCGACCGATGCGCTTGGCTGCTTAAATAAGTGCATCCGAATTTTTATGTACAGCGGTGGGAAGCCCCAACGTCCTACACCTGGTTGTCAAAAGTACGCGAACGTCCACTGCGTTCGCAGATCAACCGTTTGGCCTGAAATCACTGACGTCGATTCACGGGCGCGCCGGTTCATCCCGCACCATACCGTTAGTTAACGGCTGGGTTGCCTGCCTTGAACTCGAGTACCCGGTCTCGGCGGCGCAGCTGCCATATGATCCGCCGCCTGTCGTATGCCCGGTAATGGTCGCCTGAGTCACTGCGACCGCCTAAGCCGTTTGATTCGAATCAGTCTACATCGGTCAACAGGCATGTAACGAGTAACTAGTGACAACTGCGGCTTACCGATTGTTAGCCAAACGCGTAACTTTAGTAAACCTCCGATGTGCAGCAGAAATTGTGATTGTTGTAAATGCGAAAACCCTACACGGAGTGAATGACCTAGACGACTGCTTGCGCAGATGCATTTGCGCGTAGTGTTATGTCTCCGGCAAGTTCCCTCTTCTTCCTAAGTTGCTGCAGCTTGTGTGCAAGAGTGAATTGCGATGCGGTATCCAGCTGCTCCTTAACTTCGCACAACAGTGGCCAGTAATCGCGGTGGAATGCCCGCTCAGGAGACTCGACTAATGACTCAACGATTAGACAAAGTCCCTCGCAGCCTTTCTTTAGGAGATCAAGTTTTACCAAATCAAGATTCGCGAGAGAAAGGGTTAAGTCGGAATTCTGCGCTGTATTTTTGCTGTTAAGAGCAACTTGCCACTGGCCATGCGCCACCTTATTACGAAGTTGACTCGGCATTTCGACGTAGGTTTTAATAAGTCGGTTAAGTTCTTGCCTAACATTCGGAACGTAGTTGCCGTTTCTCGACTGAACCTTCCGAAGTGCAAGCGCAACACATTTTTCCCAAGCAGTAACAATGCTGCCCCGTTCTCCCGCCGCCTTAATTTGACGAATTTCGTCAAGTTCAAAGCAATGTGGGGTGTGAATTAACTTGGAAAATGCCGTCTCGGACCATGCGCTATAAGTCAGAGCTAAGATTTTTGTCTGTAGCTCAGCTGATGCTTTATTGTTTGCCAAGAGGTCGCGGTGAATTCCGCGCTTAATGTGCTTCCAACCCTTTTCAAGAACTCGCAAGTTCTGAGTTTGAGCTTGGAATACTTCGAGTTGTTTCTTTCTATCCATGTCTTGCCCGTGCAGGTAAAGAACACTGTGCATTTCAAATGCTCTTTACCTGCCCGGAATCGAACCGGGAACCTTGCTGATTACTCAGCAGTGCCTTTCCATATTCAGCCACAGGTCCAAGCATATTGTAATTGCTATCTAAGCGCTAACGACAGCGAAATTCAGCGTCATTACTGCAACAACAACTTACTAGCCACAAACGCATCATCTATGTAGGCATGCTCAATGCACGGCTAGTGACTTAATCTGCGTTTCCACATACTGGTAAATCACCTCTGCGCGAGCATCGATATCTTCGCTGGAGTATTCATCCGGCAAGCCTACCAACATGCTGTCGATGATTGCAGTTTTCATTTGGGCTTG
>JACCDY011452734.1_pt1 | contig 15905 bp, 19 predicted proteins | sample 7446391 | NCBI WGS metagenome assembly JACCDY01 (sample SAMN15323451, study PRJNA562643) | freshwater metagenome | isolation source: river surface water | place: USA:Blue River Watershed | collected 2017-08-18
AAGTGATGCAACCTTCGCGAGCTTTGAAATTCTCATGTACTTCCCCTCATAGATGTTTGAACTACGAGGTAAACCTATGGAGCGAACATGAACGAAGAGCGCTCGGAATCCGAACGCTCTTCGACTTCTAAATGAACAATAAGTAAACGATTTAGCCGAAACGACCCGTTACATAGTTCTCTGTGCGCTGATCTTTAGGTTGAGAGAAGATCTCGCTGGTAGCCGCGTACTCGATCATTTGCCCAGGGCCACCATCTGAAAGGAAGAAGGCGGTGTAATCAGAGACACGAGCAGCTTGCTGCATGTTGTGGGTGACGATAACAATTGTCATCGTCTCTGAAAGCTCACGGATTGTGTCTTCAATGCGAAGGGTTGATCCTGGATCTAGCGCTGAGCAAGGCTCATCCATCAGCAAAACTTGTGGGCTTACCGCAAGTGCGCGTGCGATACACAAACGCTGCTGCTGACCACCTGATAGCGAACCACCATGAGCTGAAAGGCGATCCTTAACCTCATTCCAAAGTCCTGCACGAACCAAGCACTCTTCGAGTAACTCATCCTTATTGCTTACCTTGGTCTGAGATAACTTGAGGCCAGATAAAACATTTTCGCCAATGCTCATAGATGGGAATGGATTTGGCTTCTGAAAAACCATGCCGATTTGTAAGCGAATCTTTGTAACATCGGTGCCTGGTTGGTAAACATCTTTTCCATCAAGCAAAACTTGACCTGCCATTGCAGCGCCCGGAATGAACTCGTGCATTCTGTTAATGGTTCGAATAAATGTTGACTTACCGCAACCTGATGGACCAATTAACGCAGTTACAGTTCCGGCTGCAAAATCTAAGTTGATGTCAGAGAGAACATGGTGCTTTCCAAACCATGCATGTACACCACGAGTTTCAAGTCCTGTACCCAGAGAAGTATTGCCAGGTGATTTCACCTTGGCTGCTGCTACCTCTGCCAGCGATGATGGGCGTACGCCTGCATCCATTTTCTTCTCACTTTCTGGTGTATTGATCACTTTGAAACCTTCTTCGAACCTAAATAACGAGCCATAGTAAAGAGAATGAGAACCAGGCCTACCAAGACAAGTAGTCCAGCCCATGCTCTGGTAATCGCCTCTGGGGATCCAGAATTGAATGACTTCCAGATGTAGTAAGGCAATGAACCTATAGGACCGCTAAATGGATTTGGATTTACCTTGTCGCCGCCACCTGTGAGCAAAAGCAACGGTGCGGTTTCGCCAGCAATTCTGGCAACACCCAAAATCACCGCGGTAATCAATCCACTCTTTGCCGCAGGCAACACAATCATGGCAACTGTGCGCCACTGTGTGCCACCTAATGCAACGCCTGCTTCACGCAGATCATTCGGAATCAGGTTAAGCACCTCTTCTGAAGTTCTTGCAATTGTTGGGATCATCAAAATCGTTAAAGCCAGCGCACCCATAAGACCTGAAAAGGATTTGGTGATGGGATACAAAATCGCTGAGAGAATAAACAAGCCGGCAACAATTGATGGAACACCGCTCATAGCCTGAACCAAGAATCTAATTGGAGCGGTAAATCTTCCCTTGATTTCCGTCAAATAAAGAGCGGTCAAAATACCAATTGGAACGCTCATGATGAGCGCAAGTGTGACCAGCACCAAAGTTCCGGTGATGGCATGTAACAGACCGCCATTAGAAAGAGGATCAGTTGTAGTTGCTTGCGACATATCTGATACAAAGAGGTTAAGCGAGATGCCAGGTAAACCCTTTTGCACCACTGTAAACAAAATACTTGCGATGGGAATAACGGTGACGATGGCACCTAATGCAACTAAAGAGTTAACAACAGCATCTTTGGCCGCAGCACTTCCCAACTTGAAACCCTTGATCGAGGCTGTAAAGAGCATGTACGCGGCAAAGAAAACAACAAATAGGGCAAGTTTTCCCTTCATCTCAGTTAGAGCAACAACGAGATATGAGGCGAGTAAAGCAAGCAGGAAGATCGAAAAGTCGATCAGACGCTCTCTCTTCGTCGCCTTCCAAGGCTTAATTGGGGTTGGAGTACTTGTCATCGTCCTGACTTTCCTGTCGTCTTAACGATCACGTTAGCTATCGCATTTACAAGCAAGGTGAGCAAGAAGAGAATCAAACCTGCCGCCATAAGCGCCTTGATCTCGTAAGGATTAGCTTCACCGAACTTCAAGATAATCAATGAGGCGACATTTCCACCCGCACCTAGCAGAACCTGCCAATTGACCTGGAAAACAATGTTGAGAACTGTAAAGACCGCAACTGTTTCACCCATTGCTCGACCAAGGCCAAGCATCGCTCCACCAATAACGCCATTTCTTCCGTGAGGAATTACAACAGCTTTGATCATCGCCCAGCGTGTTGCACCTAGTGCATACGCTGCTTGAATGCGATCGAGTGGTGCTTGAGAAAATACTTCACGTGAAACTGAGGTAATGATCGGAATGATCATGATAGCTAGAACTACGCCTGCAACAAATGGTGAACGTGTGTACACGGGAACCTGGAGATCAAAGATTGGAATCCACCCTAAGTACTTGTGAATCAACTTCGCCCAGTATTCGGCGGTTGGCATTAAGACTAAGAAACCCCAGATACCAAAGAGAATCGAAGGAAATGCAGCCATCATGTCGATGATCGCAATCAAGAAACGCTTCAGGCGATCAGGTGCGTAAAAGTTCAAAAAGAGCGCAGAAAACACCGAGATTGGCAGCGCAATAACAACCGCAACTAATGCACAAAGGATGGTTCCGACAAGCATGGCTGCCAAACCAAAATTGCTGTCGATGACATTTGCATTCTCATCGACGGTGACAGACCAATCAGAGTTGGTGATAAAGCCAAAGCCCTCTTGAACGAGTACTTCAAAACCTCGGTAACCCAAGAAAATGGCGATTAGCCCCAAGATCAATAGCGAGGATAAACCGCCTGCTGTAACTAAGCCTCGAAATACCTTGTCAGAACGCCGTGGTTCAGTTGTTATTTCGCGAGGTGCTGGTGGAACAAGTGTTGTCAATTTACTTACGCGTACTTTCCTGTTACCAAGTAATACACCCGGCGTGAAACAGATACCGCATGATCTGCATATCGCTCGTAGTAGCGTCCAAGAAGTGTTAAATCAATTGCGCTTTCAACGCCATGCTTCCAGTTTGGATCTACAAGTGTTCCAATGAGCTGACGGTGAAGCTTGTCCATCTCGTCATCATCCTTCTCAACTTGCAGAGCAACTTCGGTATCGCGAGATGCAATAACGGAACCGGTCTTGCGCGCAATCTTTTCTGCAGCCTCGCCCATTTGCTTGAAGCTTGCGGTGAGTTCTGCTGGGATTGCCGCATCCGGATGGCGAAGGCGGGTAATTTTTGCAACGTGATGGGACATATCTCCCATGCGCTCAAGATCTGCGCTCATTCGCAGCGCAGTAACTAGCGCGCGAAGATCAGATGCAACTGGTTGTTGACGAGCGATGATGTCGATGATGCGTGCATCAAGTGCATGCTGGAAATCATCAATGGTGTCATCAGATGCGATTACCTCTTCGGCAAGCTTGAGATCGCAGTTGAGAATTGATTCAGTCGCCTTTGAGATTGAAACCGCCACCATTTCGGTGAGGTCCATGAGGGACTGAGAGACGCCATCGAGTTCATCTTGAAATACAGATCTAATAAGAGCCATGGGCCGAACCTATGGCGCACGCATGAATGGACTCTGTCGTGAAAGTGAACGCAGGGTTAACTGGGCTGGCCAGGCTATAGAGTTAGGAGGGTGAAGTTCCTTCGCAAGGATGTCGAGGCGCAAGATCAGCGCCTGCTGCCTGCGATGCTGGTCGATACCCTGTCGCAGATCGATGGTGAGGCCATAGTCCTGGCACATGGCGAGGTGCCCATCTTTGTAACACCTGGCATTGAGCAAATCGGTCTTCTGAAGGATGGCAAGGTTCAAAGCGCAGAGCTCTTGGCTACGGTTCGAGTTGTTCGCCGCAAGCATTCACGCCAAATGGGACAGATTGAAATCCCGCGTGGACCTATCGGTGAAGGTCGACATGAGTTAACGGTAAATGTCATTCCACTTACTGAGGATGATTTAGTTCTTGTCTTGCTTAGTGATGAAAGTGAAGCACAACGTGTACATGAGGTACGACGAGACTTTGTTGCCAATATTTCTCATGAGCTAAAAACTCCAATCGGTGCACTTTCACTCTTAAGTGAGGCGGTACTCGGTGCAAAAAATGATCCTGAGGCTGTAGAAAAGTTTGCTACCCGCATGCAAACTGAATCCAAACGATTAACAGATTTGGTTCAAGAGATTATCAATCTGTCTAGGCTTCAAGACTCTGATCCACTCTCTGTTCCCAGCGAACTGCATGTGCAGGACCTCATCAGCGAAGCCATCGATCAAACACAAGTAACCGCTGATAGTCGACAGATTGTTGTCTCTAACTCAAACAATGTTGATGGATTGATTTTGGGTGATCGCGAACAGTTAATCATGGCGATTCAGAATTTAATTGAGAACGCGATCAACTACTCGCCTGAAGGAACCAAGGTCACGGTTACCTCAAAGGCCGAAGATGGAATTATTGATATCTCAGTTACAGACCAAGGCATCGGAATCCCGGATGCAGATCTTGACCGCATCTTTGAGCGTTTCTACCGAGTAGATCCTGCTCGATCAAGGTTGACTGGTGGAACAGGCTTAGGGCTTTCAATCGTCAAGCACGTTGCACTTAAGCATGGTGGCGAGGTAAAGGTTTGGTCCGCAGAAAATGTAGGTAGTACCTTTTCGCTAAGACTTCCTATTTACTCAGCAACAGAAGAGAGCGCCTGATGACGAAGATCCTTATTGTTGAAGATGAGGTTTCATTCTCCGAAGCCTTGGCCTTCTTGCTCGGCAAAGAGGGGTTTGAAGTATCGGTTGCAGAAGATGGACAGCAAGCGGTTGAAAAGTTCAATAAAGAGGGTGCTGATTTAATTCTTCTCGATCTCATGATTCCTGTTATCTCAGGGATCGAGGTCTGCAGAACGATTCGAACAACATCGCAAGTTCCAATCATCATGCTTACCGCTAAGGATGCCGAGATAGATAAGGTTGTAGGACTTGAGCTTGGTGCAGATGATTATGTGACCAAGCCTTACTCATCTCGAGAGCTCATCGCCCGAATCAAAGCGGTGCTACGTCGCGGCGTAATGGATGATTCCCTCGATGGCGAAGGTGGCATTCACGTTGTTGCCGGAATCAAATTAGATATCGGTAAGCATCAAGTAACAATTAATGGTCAGCTTGTTTCATTACCCTTGAAAGAGTTTGAACTACTGGAGTTCCTCATGCGTAACGCCGGCCGAGTTTTAACACGATCTCAACTTATTGATCGTGTTTGGGGCGGAGATTATTACGGTGATACTAAAACTTTAGATGTTCACATCAAACGACTGCGCGCAAAGATTGAAGCAGATCCTGCCAACCCAACTTTAATTCAAACTATCCGTGGTCTGGGTTATAAGTTAGAGAACGCTTAAGCCTTACTCTTTCGAATCATTCGCTGGTAAAACATTCCGGGCTTACGGGTGCTTTCTGTGTCCTCGCCCATCTTTACAAATCCCAGCTTTTCATATGCAGCTATTGCGCTGTAGTTGTCGGTCCACACACCTAAACCTTGGATTTTCCAATCCTTGTCTTGCTTGTCGATATAGGTAAAGAGCGAGCGCAACAAACCTTTGCCTCGAAAATCAGGGTTACTCCAGCAACTGCCTATCCAGCAGGTTGCACCAAAGTCGCCATTAAGTACCTCTACCGACAACATGGCAACATCTTTTCCATCAATAGATGCAACCAAATAATCGTTTTTTACAAACTTTGTGCGCCAATCGGATTCATTCTCTGCGCTTTCACCTTCTAATGTTCCCCCGAAGGCATGGCCACTATCTGTTAATGCCTGCAGCCGAATCGCGCGCAAACGTTGCCAATCATTTGGCTCTAAAAGCTCAACGATTGCAACCTGGTTCATGGATTTATTGTGCCATTTGCGATTCGCTCACGGGCGACCTGCATAGCAGGTGGTTCTGGGCCCAAGATTGCCAAGAAAACATCAAGACTTACTCGAGAGATGCGGAGCCAGATTTTTGAGCGAGGCTTGAGCCCTAACAGGGCAAGCTCTCTTGGGTCCAAGGTCGCAATCGCTGCATTGGCAATTACCTTGTAAAAGAACCTACCTGCTCCCCCAAATGGTGGATTCAAGATAAAACGTAAGACCTCATCGGTTCGAGCAACATGGGCTAAAGCATTAGCTCTGAAATCATCCAGGGTTGCTTCAAGCTCTGCAACCGACATGGGAGCGCTTGTTAATCCAAGTGGTACTGCGCTCTTACTCCATTCGGCAACATACGCATCTGCTCCATTATCAATTGGATACCTAAGCGCCAGATGAGCCTTTAAAAATGAATCAGTGAAGGCGCAATGAACCCACAGTAGAAACCTTGGATCTTTTGCTTTATAGCTTTGCGCATGACCTTGCTTGTCGGTGAACTTTCCTTTCACATGATCATGCATTGCATTTACACGTGCAGCCTCACGCTCAATAACCTCTTCTGCTGCAAATGTTGTAACTGTGAGCCACCGCGTTGTTCCTGCAAGTCGTCCCAGAGGATCAGTTTCATACCGTGAATGCTCAGCAACTCCAGACAGTGGTGCCGGATGAGCCGCCTGCAATAACAGAGCTCGAACTCCACCAACTAAAGTTGCGATGCAACCATGTACCTGCCACACCGCGCTTTCTGGCCCAAACAAGCCAGGGCCAGAGCCGATGCCAATTGAATTCACCCAATCTGGCCGACCATCTTTAGCGCCAGAGACGTTTTCGCGAAACTTGTCAGCTAATGGTTTTGTCAGCGGAAACTTATGGAATTCAAACACGGTGCCAATCGTAGAATTGATCTTGAAACTTTACCAATCGAGACTAATTGTCAAAGTTGGTTTTCTTGTATGGCTTTCCCTTTTGGTCGTATGTGATCCAGACACCAATTTGCTGACCACCCTTAAATGATCCTGATCGCATGATTACGCCATCTTTTCTAAACCACTTCCAATCACCATGAAGTTTTTCAGCCTTCATTTTTCCAATAGCTTTAAGAACGCCATTGCCGTAAAACTCCAAGTACTCACCGGTGCGCTTGGGGTAGCTTGAATTAATCTGGCTAATTCTCGCCTTTATGATCTTTTTCAAAAGCGGCTTGGGAAACCTCTTATCTAGTGCAAAGTGAATCGAACCCTTGGTTTGCTCATATCCAGCTAGCTCTTTAGCAAGCATCAAATTTGTTGAACCACTATACGGAAATACGCTGTTGTGCTTCTTGAATCCATCAAAACCAATAACAGCCACACCCTCAATCATGAACGTGGGGATTCCATACTTGATAACTTCAGTAGCCAATGGAAGCTCTGCTGCAATCATTTCTCGTAAGTTTTCCAGAATTTGGCGTTGCTCTATTTCAAAGCTTTTCAAATGCTTATCAACTTGCGCCTTGCTCATGCTGAGATGACTCCAGCTCCCAAAAGGATCAGAAGAAGAGTGCCTAAAGAAATTCGATAAATGATGAAGGGCATAAAACTTCTAGTTGAAACAAACTTCAGAAGCCAAGCAATGACTATGTATCCGACAACAAATGCAATTGCAGTTGCTACCGTGGTTTCGGCAAGTGAAAACACATTGGAACTCTCTGATGATGAAAGCGCTCCTTGAAGTTGATAAAAACCGCTTCCGAAGACAGCTGGAACAGCCAATAAGAATGAGTATCGAAGCGCAGCCTCACGCTTGTATCCAAGGATTCGACCCATGGCAATCGTTGCACCTGAGCGAGATACCCCTGGCATAAGGGCTAATGCTTGCGCGACTCCATACAAAATACCGTGGCGATTAGAGAGTTGATCCAGTGTGCGTTCTTTCTTTCCGTAGGTATCAGCCAAACCAAGGATTACTCCAAAAACAATCAAGGTGGTTGCGATAAGCCATAGCGAACGAAGATTGTTCTCGATGATGTCGCTGCCTAGATATCCAAGTACGACGATTGGAATCGTTCCAATAACAATCAACCAACCCATTCGAGCCTGAGATTTAGCTTCACCGACTAGCTCCTTACGTTGAACAGTTTGCCCGAACCAAGAGCGAAGTATGGCTGCAATATCTTTCCTGAAATAAATCAGAACAGCTAATTCGGTGCCAATTTGAGTTATCGCGGTAAAGCGTGCGCCGGGATCTTTTGCCCCATCCATGAACTCACCGAAAATACGAATGTGGGCGCTAGATGAGATTGGTAGAAATTCAGTGAGGCCCTGAACTATTCCGAGAATAATCGCTTCGAGCAAAGCACGCCTCCAATCCGCATGTAGAGCCCAATAGTAACGAGCAAACCCTGATTAATCAGCGAAAGGTATATTTGTGCCATGAAAGCAAGCCTGGCACTTGATGCGCTAAAGGGCTACGCAAAGACAAGCAGAGTAAGTGATCTTGCGCGCTTCTACCGAACTGGCCCTGGTGAATACGCCGAAGGAGATCTATTTCTGGGTGGAACCGTTCCTCAAACTCGATCGGTTGCCAAGAACTTCAAGGATTTAAGTTTCGATGAGCTAGATAAACTTTTCAAATCCGCGTTTCATGAAGCCCGCTTGTGTGCGGCGATTATTCTCAACCTGCAATTCAAGACAGCAAAATCATCAATAGAACGTAAGAAAATCTTTGAGTTCTACCTGAAGCAAGTGCGGGCTGAGCGAATCAATAACTGGGACATCGTTGATGTATCCGCTCCCTGGATGGGTGTTTACCTGACAGAGGTTGAAGATCCCATGCCCTTGCTGATCAGGCTCTCCAAATCAAAATCACTATGGCAAAGACGAGTTTCTATCATCCTCACCTTTGCACTTATTCGAGCAGGAGATTTAGAGCCAACAATTATCATCTCGGAAGCTCTTCTCAAGGATGATCAGGATCTCATTCACAAAGCGGTTGGTTGGATGCTCCGTGAATTAGGCAAGAAAGATGTGATGTTGCTGAGAAGTTTTCTTGCAAACCATTCGCATGAAATGCCCCGCACAATGCTGAGATATTCAATCGAAAAACTTCCAGAGCGAGAGCGCAAGAAATGGTTAACAGAAAGTAAATAGTCAAAACAAGCAACTGCAAGTATTTCGCATGTTGCACTCTGCAACTGCTCTGTGTATTTTTCCCTCTGTAATTTCGTTACTTAGAAATTCTTTGCGAGGGAGTAAACATGTTCTTTACAAAACGACGTGTTATCGACTTCTGCCGCGTTAACAGCACAAGCTGCTGAATTCACTTTATTTCTTGCATCTTTTTTAATTCATTTAGTTATGCCCAAAATTTCAACTCAAACAAAGGATAAACATGTTTAAAAGTAGAAAACTCTTGGTGGGTGCAATCGCACTTACTCTCTTGGCTTCATTAGGAGTTCAAACATCTAACGCAGCACCAAAGAATCTTTCTCGAGCAGTTGCTCAGGCGGATTGGCTAGAACAAAACCTTGACAACCCAAAGGTTCGAATTATTGAAGTAAGCACCGAGCCAGGTTTGTACGAGCGTGGACACATCAAGAATGCGGCAAAGATTGTTTGGCACACAGATCTGGTCGATACCGTGAATCGCGATATCGCATCAGCCCGAAAGTTCCAGCAGCTAGCTCAGAGAATTGGCATCAACCAAGACACAACAATCGTTCTGTACGGTGATAAGAACAACTGGTTTGCAGCATGGGGTGCATGGTTGTTTAACATTTACGGTGCCAAGGATGTCCGTATTCTTGATGGTGGCCGTGTGAAGTGGGAAAAGGATGGCCGTGCCCTAACGACCGCTGTTCCAACATTCAAGCAAGGAAACTTCACAACTCGTGTTGCAGATAAGAGCCTCCGTGCGACATTGCTCAAGGATGTACTTCCAGTTGCAAAGAAGCGCGTAAAGGCAGATCTGATCGATATCCGCGGCGCAGATGAGTTCAGTGGAAAGATTTTTGCTGCACCTGGTTTCCAGGAGCTTGCAGTCCGTGCAGGACACATTCCTGGAGCGATCAATGTGCCTTGGGGACAAAATGTAAACGCCGATGGAACCTTTAAGTCTGTTGCAGAGCTAAGAAAGTTGTACGCAGACAAGGGCGTTGATGGAAAGCAAAACATCATCACTTACTGCCGAATTGGCGAGCGCTCATCCCTTACCTGGTTTGTGCTCAGCGAAATCCTTGGCTACAACGTTAAGAACTACGACGGTTCTTGGACTGAGTACGGAAACACTGTTGGTGTGCCAATTAATAACCCAGCAGGAACTATCTGGGGTAACTCCTAATTAATAGCGATCAATTACAGAGTAACGGCCTCGGTTCGACCGGGGCCGTTACTCCGCTATGGAGTAAAGCCGAAAAGGTGCGTACCCTCTTTTCTGCACTGATCGTTATTGGTTTACTCGCAACGGCTTACGTACTTTCATCTGGTGAAAAAGCAAACACCGCTCCCATCTCACTGCTTATGGGAGCTGCTTTAGGAGTCCTCTTTGAACGAGGTCGCTTCTGCTTCTTTTGTATATTCCGCGAAGGAATTGAAGAGAAGAACTCCACACCATTTATCTCGGTCTTAGTTTCTATCGCTACCGGTGCTATTGGTTACAGCGTTGTCTTTGGACAATTTCTTCCTGATACATCTACCGACACATTGCCACCAGGAGCACACATTTCTCCCGTTAGCTGGCCGCTAGCACTTGCTGCTTTCGCATTTGGCATAGGCATGACCCTTTCTGGTGCATGTATCAGCGGACACTTGTATCGCCTTGGTCAGGGCTACCTTCGCGCAGTTCCAGCGTTAATTGGTTCATTCTTTGGTCTGGCACTTGGATTTCTAACCTGGAATTGGTTCTACCTCAATGCAATTTCTGATGCGCCAACTATTTGGCTGCCGCATTACATCGGTTACTCGGGCTCGCTTCTCCTTACTTTGTTTGTTCTTCTTGCCATCGGCGTCTTTGCACTGAAAAAGGGCAAGAACTCCGAGCCATTCCGGTCAGCCCCTGCATCAGAATTCACACTTTCTTCAACTCTTAAGCGTTTGATAACAGAGCGTTGGAGTCCTGTTACTACCGGTGCTCTTGTTGGAGTCATCGGCGTGATCGCTTACCTGCGGATTGAACCTCTTGGAGTCACCCGACAACTCAGCACCACTGCTCGTACTGTCATGGAGGATCGAGCTATTGGGCCTGAGGTGATCAATGGAATTGACCGCATGGCTGGTTGTATCGCAATTGTCAGTGATGCCATCACCAACAACGGTTGGTTGATACTAGGAATTGTTGTCGCTTCTTTTGCAGCTGCATTGTCAGGCAATCGTTTCAAACCTTCAAAGCTAACCCCGCGCAACACATTCACCGCTCTTGTTGGTGGAGTTCTTCTGGGATGGGGATCAATGATTTCCTTGGGATGCACAATTGGCGTGCTGTTATCGGGAACTCAGGCCTTTGCTATTTCAGGTTGGGTTTTCTTTGCCTTTGCATTCCTAGGAGTTTGGGTTGGTTTAAAGCTTCGATTGCACAAGTCCTAACCAAGTAAAGGACGAAGTTCAACCTTTCGATTACACGCTCTTGATCCTTCAGCTGCAAGCTTTTGCGCCGTCTCTAGAGAATCAACCTTTACGATCCAGAAGCCACTGAAGAATTCATTTGATTCATGATGTGGACCAGAGCTCATCGTTTGCCCGCCATTTCGCGAGTCAAAAACTTGTGCCTTATCTGGAGAATCTATTCCGCAGGCGAATAAACGTTGCCCGGCGTCCTCAATCTTGTCATTGAAATCATCTATCGCCTTGATCTCCTCAGGCGTATGTGGCGGACGAGTTTGAGTATCAATTACCGAAATAATGAAGCGCATAGGAAAATAGTACTGAATGGTTTAAAGTGAATCTATGCATGAGTTTGAAAATGAGGTTCAGGAGCGTTGGGGAGATACCGAGGCTTACCGACAGTCAAAGTCAAAAACCACAAAGTATTCAAAGGAAGATTTTGAAGCAGCCAAAGTAGATCAAGAGGCGGCAACTGAGCTCTTTGTTTACGCATTTGGCAACTCTTTGTCGATTGACTCTCCCAAGGCTCAAGAGGCGGTCAAAGCTCATAGAGAAGCAATTACAAAGTGGTTTTATGAGTGTTCGGTTGAAATGCAGCAGAACCTTGCCGTTATGTACATTGAAGATCCCCGCTTTAAGGAGTATTACGACGGCCGTGTAAGAGGATTAGCTCAATATGTACATGATGCAATTGTTAATCAGTAGTTAAGACGCTCTCCAACAATACCAAGCAACAACGCTGCGCATTCCTGCAAAGGGCTCCCCTAATTGATGGAGAACCTTGGGTTTGATTGGCTCTGAGTTCCCATGCAGGTTATCCCAGCCTCGACGCACCGCTAGATCATCTATTGGCCATACATCTAGCCGACCAAGCTGAAAGATCAAGAACATTTCTACGGTCCAGCGACCAATGCCAAAGAGCGGAACTAGATCTTTGATGATCTCTTCATCTGACATATGGGCAAACTTACGAAAGTTGATCTCACCCGACAGTGAGCTTTGAGTTAACTCGCTTATTGTTCGTACCTTTGCACCGGTTAGGCCAACTGATTGGAGCTCCTTTAATGAGAGCGCTCCGACCTTTGCAGCTGTGATTGAACCCCCGCATTTTTCCTGCAAACGCCCAGAGATTGTGCGCGCTGCAGCTGTACTTACCTGCTGGGCAATCACAGATCTAATGAGCGATTGATAATGAGTGACCGTTGGCTTTTCTAAACCGAAGGTGCAGGGCTCTAAGTTCTTAATCGCAGGCTTGAAAGCAGAATCAACTTTTACAATCTTCCTCTTGATTGCTGCCAGCTCTTTTGCACGCTCCATTGAAGAGATTAAGCCTTGCTACTCAAAGCTTTTTTCAAAAGACCAAAGATCTAAATCATCTAAGTTCACAGGCGTAAATCCCTTAGCTTCAAGGGCTGATGCGATTTGTGCCCGGTGCTCAGTGGCATGATGAATGGCTTGAGACAAAATTGTTGATCTCCATCGCTTAACCTGTTCGCCTTCAGCATTTACAAATTCAAGCTGGATATCTTCTAGCTTTACACAATCCAAAAGCATCGCATCAACCTTTGCTGCCTGCTCCTTAAGTCTTGTTAAGTCAGCAATACCCTTTACTTCATCAATGCAGGGATCTCCTGGCTGAGTCAATGCGGGGATTCCCGAGATCCGATAAGCGTAATGATCGGCACTATCAACGATGTGATAAACAATTTCTCCAGCAAACCACTCTGGATTGGTTGCAAAGGCCTTGAGCGAATCTTCTGGCAGGGTCTGTAGGTGTTCAATGGTCTTTTGGTTGGCCCAAGCCATATGCGCCAATAGACGATCTAATGCAATAGTCATACCTAAGTGTAGAACTGCTAGAGATCCACTTGCGTGCTGAGCGTGATAACTCTGTTCTCAGGTAGACCGAAGTAGCTAGATGCTGTTGCAGAGTTTCGATGAAGAATTCCAAACAACTTTTCGGTCATCCCCTTTAGCGCACCTTGCGAAGACTCGAGGAATTTACGATCTGCAAGGTAGTAGGTGCACTCGGCCTCCTCGGTAGAGGTCATCACATGCTCAATAATCGTCTTTTGAATATTTACATCTTGTTTGAAGCCAACCCAAACATAGAGCTGCTTGACTCGATCATTCACCTCTTTAAGAATTGGTTTTGCGGTAACGATGGGTACATCACCTTGAATGACACTTACGATCAAGATCTCCTTAGGACAAGAATGTAGATTTTGAATTTGGGCAATCAATGCCTGTGGAACCTTGAGCGCTGAAGCTGAAAGATAAATTCCTGTGTCAGGGATGATCGAGATCTCACCAGATTTGATTATCTGTTCAACCTCTTCCCAGGTCATGTCTTGCTTACGTAAGGCGTTCTCTAGTGCGGCCTGACCCTTGCGCCATACCCACATCACATAGGCAATTGCCACACCAATTAACAATGGCACCCAAGCACCCTTAAAAATCTTCGTAACTGTCGCAAGGAAGAAAGACAAATCAATGATGATCAATACAGGAACAACTAGAAGTAATACGGGCTTGCTCCACTTGAACTTTTCTGCTGCTACATAGGCAAATGCGATCGTTGTCATCAACATAGTTGCCGAGATAGCAAATGAATAAGCATTTGCAAGTGCGCTCGAAGTCTTGAAATTAACCACCAAAAAGACTGAACCCAAACCAATGATCAAGTTCACTGCAGGCACATAGATTTGGCCAATGACCGTTGAGCTTGTGTGAACAATCTTTAGTCTAGGCAAGAGACCTAAACGAACTCCTTGTCTGGCAAGTGATCCAACGGCAGTTATGAGTGCTTGTGAAGCGATGATTGTCGCCAGGGTTGCAAGGACGACCAGGTAAATTCGTACCCCGTCATTTGGTGCAAGGGCAAAGAAAAGACTCTTGTCGACTCCAGGCTCCTGGATTGCAACAACAGCCTGACCCAGGTAGTTAAGAACAAGCGCAGGAGCAACAATGAAGATCCAACCGATACGAATTGGGCGCTTTCCAAAGTGTCCTAAATCGGCATACAAGGCCTCAGCGCCAGTGACAGCCAGAATCACAGATGACAAAATGATGAAGGTATGGAATCCATGGTGAATCACATAGTCAATCGCATAAGTTGGAAGAAGCGCTTCAATTACCTCTGGGTGCTCCACGAACTTGATGAAACCCAGGTAGCCCAAGGTTATGAAATAAATCAAAATAACTGGTCCGAAGATCTTTCCCAGTAAATTGCTGCCTTTGTATTGGAAAGCGAAAAGCGTTACAAGAATAAAAACTGTAAGCGGAACTGTCCACGAAGCAAAGTCGGCATTAAGAGTTTCAAGACCCTCAGTTGCCGAAAGAACAGAAATTGCAGGTGTCAGCATTCCATCGGCAACTAGTAGCGCCGTTCCTAAAAGAAGAAAAATTACAAAAAAGTATTTTGTGCCGCCGGTTGCATTTCGAACCTTGCTTGGAAGCAATGCGAACAGAGAGAGAATTCCGCCTTCTCCATTGTTATCTGCGCGAAGAACAAAGACCAAGTACTTCAATGTCACTACAAGCATCAACGACCAGAAAATTAGCGATACAACTCCGTAGATGTCATAAAGCTCAGTGCCCGCAGTGCGAAGAGATTCTCTAAGGGCATAGATGGGACTTGTTCCGATATCCCCAAAAACGACTCCGAGGGCTCCTAAGGTAAGTGCGCCTAACGATCCGTGCTTTGAGGCTGAAGACATTACTTCAGTCTAGCAACAGCCTAACTACTGCCCTATCCCGCTTACTCCCGCATCAGCACAACGCTTAGAAATGGAATCGGTGATTCCCTGAATCTCAGTTTGAGCGGTGTCGGCCGAGTTGGTTTCCCCTAGAGCGGTTGTCAAAGCTTTTAGATCCTCGGCTAAGCCAGTCGATAACAATGCACGGGCTTGTTCACCAACCAAATTGTCAACTGTTGTAATCAAACCAGAATCAACAACACCTGACTGGTAGGTGCTAACTATGGTGTTGATGGTTGATTCCAGAGCTTTACATGCGGTCGCATCAGCGGCTTGTTTAGCCAAATCAGTTACTCCGCAAGAAGATAACAAGAAAGCTGAAAGGACAGCAAAGATTCCTAGGCGAAGTTTCATGGGCATATCTTTTAGCACTTAGGCGCATATGTCCTATTCAAACCACTTAAGATTAAAACTTCGTAGGAAACTCTAAGATTTACCCCGCCTAGGAGCTTGGAATTCATTTCTTTTTTGTGAGTACATCCATGAGACGCTCAAGGGGTCCCTGATTAAATCTGCTCAGCCAAATG
>JACCDY011021784.1_pt1 | contig 15891 bp, 12 predicted proteins | sample 7446391 | NCBI WGS metagenome assembly JACCDY01 (sample SAMN15323451, study PRJNA562643) | freshwater metagenome | isolation source: river surface water | place: USA:Blue River Watershed | collected 2017-08-18
ATAGCGAGTTGGTACCACCCCTTCCCATCCCGAACAGGACCGTGAAACGACTTTGCGCCGATGATAGTGCTGCAACCAGTGTGAAAGTAGGTCATCGTCAGGCTACTATCCCGAAAAACCCCCGCCTCTGTGAGGTGGGGGTTTTTTTATTTGGGGCCTCGTAATCGCTGAAGCCAGGCCTGTCATCACAAGCAAGGCCGCTTCAGATGCTGACCGATCAAACAAGCTTGCTCATATAAGCCTGATCAAAACTAGCCAATCAGCGTAGGCCGACAGCGGGCTTTCTGCATTCGGGGGGTAAGCCGTAGCCAGTCGACCTCACTTTGCGCTCTTTCGTGAATTCGATCTGGAACCACTGGCATAGAGGCGTGATGTAGCGGTAATTCCAGACGAAGCCGCGTTCCCGTCCTAACAGAAAAGTGTCGCGCGAGACGCCGATCAATTCCCGGACTTCAGATACATCCATGTCCGGCTTGATGCGAGCGAAATTTTTTTCATTCAATACCTGCGCAAACCGATCTGCTTTGCCATTCGCATCGAAATAAACGATGTAGGTATGCTTCCCATAAGGCCCGCGAGGGAACTCAAGCCGGGCTACGCCGTCCAGGGTCTCAGGGCTGGGATAGGGGCTGCCCAGGCGCGCAACAACTTCCTGCGGCGACAGGCCGACAATATCGGGCGCAGGCGCGTAAGAAGTTGCGCAGCCGCTGATCAGCAGCGCCGAGAGCATGAGGCTCGCCGAAAGGCGAGTGTTAAAGAAGAACGAAGGCTTCATGGCTTGCACTCCAAGTTGGAATTGCGCGATGATCAACGCGCGCTAAAGCGGAATTATTCTAACAATCATCAAACAGGAGCAGTAGATGAGTGCCAGTTCGGAAAAGCCTGCGATCGCCTTCCTCGGAATCGGCCTAATGGGAAAACCCATGGCCATCAACCTGTTGAAAGCCGGATATTCAGTCATCGCGTGGAACCGGACGGCCGCAAAAGCCGAGGCACTGGTGCCGCATGGCGCGCGCGTCGCCGCCACGCTCGACGAGGCGGCCAAAGCTGACATTCTGATCACCATGCTGGCCGCCGGGCCAGAGGTCAAACAGGTGCTGGCAGCCATGGTGGGCAGTATTCCCAAGGAAAGCCTCGTCATCGACATGAGCTCGACGCGCCAGTCCGAGGCTCAGGAAATCCATACGATGCTGGCTGAGCACGGTGTTCACTTTATCGATGCACCCGTATCGGGCGGCGTCGTCGGCGCCGAAACAGCCAGCCTCGCAATCATGGCCGGTGGCGATCCGGCGCAATTTGAGCTGGCCCAGCCGGTCCTCGCCGTCCTCGGGCGGCCCACCTTGGTCGGTCCTGCGGGCTGCGGCCAAGTGTCCAAACTGTGCAACCAGCTTATCGTGGGCGCCACGTTGAATATCGTGGCTGAAGCCCTGTTGCTGGCCGAGGCCGGAGGCGCTGACCCTGCGGCGGTCCGGGCGGCAATCCGCGGCGGCTTTGCCGAAAGCAAAATCCTTGAAGTGCATGGCCAGCGCATGCTGGACCGCAATTTCATGCCAGGCGGCCAGATCAAGACCCAGTTAAAGGATCAGGAAAATATACTCGATGCAGCAAGCCGTGCAGGCATTCGTCTGGCTGTTACCGAGTTGGTTACCGACCACTACCGGTCACTGGTCAAAACGGCGCCCCATGCTGACCAATCGGCGGTTCTGCTGGAGGTCGAACGCCTCAATCCTGGCAAGCGGGTCGGCGACTCCGCGGACAAATTGCCTGCCTGAGGCAGGCCTGTCTCCGCGCTGCCCCATGTAGCAAAGGGGGGCAGCGCCTGATCATCAGCGTAGCGGTGCCGAGGCCAGGAAACGCTCTGCCAGGCAGACCCAGTAGCTGGCGCCAATCGGCAGCAGCTCATCGTTGAAGTCGTAACTCGGGTTGTGGAGGTTGCAGGGCCCCAGTCCGTGTCCATGCTCGCGATGGGCGCCATCGCCATTGCCGATAAAGACATAGCAGCCCGGCTTTTCTTGCAGCATGAAGGCGAAGTCTTCCGAGCCCATCGTCGGTTCGACATCGGTCAGCACGCCATCCACGCCCACCACGTCCTGCATCACGCCAATCGCGAAGGCTGTCTCGGGCTTGTGGTTGATCAGCGGCGGGTAGTTGCGCACGAAATTGAAACGCACCGTCGCGCCAAATGCTGCGGCCGTGTGTTCGGCAATCTCGCGCATGCGGCGCTCCATCATGTCCAGCACGGGCATCGTGAAGGTGCGCACGGTACCGATCATGCTGGCCGAATCGGGCACGATATTCGTCGCGCTGCCGGTATGGATCTGGGTAATCGACAGCACGGCCGAGTCCAGCGGACTGGTATTGCGTGAGACGATAGTCTGCCAGCTTTGTGCGATCTGTACGGCGACCATCACCGGGTCAATCGACAGGTGAGGCTGGGCCGCATGTGAGCCTTTGCCATCGATGACAAGCTCGAATTCATTGGACGAGGCCATCATCGGACCTGGAACAACGCCGAGACAGCCCGCCTTGGCATTGGGCCAGTTGTGCATGCCGAACACGGCTTCCATCGGGCACTGCTCGAACAGGCCATCTTCCATCATCGCCTTGGCGCCGCCGCCGCCTTCTTCCGCCGGCTGGAAGATCACATAGACTGTGCCGTCGAACTGCCCGTGCTTTGCCAGGTAATGGGCAGCGCCGAGCAGCATGGCCGTGTGGCCATCATGGCCGCAAGCATGCATCTTGCCGTCATTGCGTGATTTGTGGGCGAAGCTGTTGTGTTCCTGCAGGGGCAGGGCGTCCATGTCGGCGCGCAAGCCGACTGCGCGAGGGCTGCTGCCATGCCGGATGACGCCGACCACGCCGGTCTTGCCCAGGCCCCGGATAACCGGTATGCCCCACTCGGCGAGCTTGCCCGCGACCAGTTCGGCGGTCTGCACCTCGTTATAGGACAGTTCAGGGTTCGCGTGAATCGCGCGACGGATGACTTTGAGCTCTTCGTGGAACTCGAGAATCGGATCGATCAGTTTCATCAGGGTCTCTTCCATGCCGGGGCGGTGTGCATTGCACCAGCCCGCTGTCAGGCTGACACCATTGCCCAGCCTGTGTGTAATATTACCCGTACCGGCGCCGGCACGGGCAAGAGCACGCCAACGGCACCGGCAGTGCCTGCCGCTGGCCGTTCCGGCCGGGAGGCGAGGGCAAAACGAGCTTACCGGAGTCGGCATGAATACCCGCGTTGTGCGTGCGGCCTGTCCCCACGATTGCCCCGATACCTGCGCCATGCTGGTCACCGTCACCGATGGGGTGGCGACGGCCATCCGAGGGGATCCCGATCATCCGAATACGGCCGGTGTGCTGTGCACCAAGGTCTCGCGCTATCTTGAGCGTACTTATCACCCGGATCGCATACGCCAGCCGCTGAAGCGAATCGGCCCCAAAGGCAGTGGCCAGTTCGCACCCATAGGTTGGGAGGAGGCGCTGGCCACCATTGCCGCCCGCCTGCAGGGCGTCGCCGCGCGCGATCCCAGGGCCATCCTCCCTTACAGCTATGCCGGCACAATGGGGGCGGTGCAGGGCGAATCGATGGCGATGCGCTTTTTCAATCGTATCGGCGCCTCCCGGCTGGACCGGACCATCTGTGCCTCTGCCGGCGGCGTGGGCATGAAGTACACGGTGGGGGCCAAGATCGGCACCGACACCGAGCAGTTCGAGCATGCGCGCCTGATCCTGATCTGGGGCGGCAATCCGATTGCCTCCAACCTGCATTTCTGGATGCGTGCCCAGGAAGCCCGGCGCAAAGGCGCGATACTGGTGGCGATCGATCCCTATCGCTCGCTGACGGCTGAAAAATGCCAGCACCATGTCGCGCTCCTGCCCGGGACCGATGCTGCGCTCGCGCTGGGCATCATGCATGTGCTGGTGCGAGACGGCTTGCTCGATCACGATTACATCGACCATTACACGCTGGGCTTCGAATCCTTGCGCGAACGCGTAGTCGAATGGACGCCACAGCGAACCGCCGACACCTGTGGCATCGACGCGGCCCGGGTCGAATGGCTGGCCCGGCTGTATGGAGAAACGGCGCAGCGCGGCGAGCCGGTGGCGATCCGCATGAACTATGGCCTGCAACGCGTCCGCGGTGGCGGCATGGCGGTCAGGAACATCGCGTGCCTGCCAGCGCTGGTGGGTGCCTGGCGCCATCCGGCAGGCGGTGTCTTGCTGTCCTCGGGCGACAGCTTCCCGAGGCGCCCGGATCGCCTCGAACGTCCCGACCTGTACCGTGCCGATCCGGCGCGGCCGGCGCGGACCATCAACATGAGCACGATAGGCGACGATCTGCTGCGCCCTGCGTCGGATGATTTCGGGCCGGCGATCGAGTCCGTCATCGTCTACAACGCCAATCCGGTGGCCGTCGCCCCCGAATCGGCCAAGGTGGCGCGCGGCTTCCTGCGCGAGGACTTGTTCACCGTCGTGCTCGAGCATTTCAGGACCGACACCGTCGACTATGCCGACATCGTGCTGCCCGCCACCACCCAGCTGGAGCACACAGATGTGCATGCGACCTACGGCCATCAATACATCGTCGCCAACAATCCGGCGATTGCGCCGCTGGGCGAGGCCAAGCCCAATAGTGAAATTTTCCGTCTTCTGGCGCAGCGCATGGGCTTTGACGAGCCCTGCTTTGCCGACAGCGATGAAGCCATTGCCGAACAGGCCTTCGAGGCAGGCCATGCGCATACCCGCGATTACGACTGGACATCGGTAAAGGCCAAGGGTTGGTACAAGCTCGACATGCCGCCCGCCCCATTTGCCGAAGGCGGATTTCCCACGCCGTCCGGCAAGTGCGAGTTCTACTCGGAACGCATGGCGCAGCATGGGCTCGATCCGCTGCCCGCGTATATCCCGCCCTACGAATCGGCGGCCTCGGCGCCTGAGCTGGCGCGAACCTATCCGCTGGCCATGATTTCACCGCCGCAAAGGAACTTTCTGAACACCAGCTTCGTCAATGTGCAGAGCCTGCGTGATACCGAAGGCGAACCCCATCTGGAGCTGCATCGGGTCGACGCTGCCGCACGCGGCATCCGTGACGGCGACCGGGTTCGGGCCTATAACGACCGCGGCGAAATGCTGGCCTGTGCCCGCGTCAGCGACCGTCCTCGCCAGGGACTGGTGGTCGCCCTGTCCATCTGGTGGAAAAAGCTCGCCGCCGATGGCAGGAATGCGAATGAGCTCACCAGCCAGCGCCTGACCGACATGGGCCGCGCACCCACGTTCTACGATGTCCTTGTGCAGGTAGAGAAAGTGCCTGCCTCCTAGCCTTTTGAAGGAACCTCGCCCGTTATGAAGAAAGTCCTGCTGTCTGCCTTGTCCCTGAGTTCGGTGTTGTGGCTGTCGGGATGCGCGCAGCTGGGCTACTATGCACAGGCCGTACAGGGCCAGGTCAGCCTGCTATCTCAGGCCAGGCCCATCGACCAGTGGCTGGCCGATCCCGCCGTGGCCGATGATCTGAAGTCACGTCTGAAGCGCACGCAGGAGATCCGCGCATTCGCCGCCCGCGAGCTGGGACTGCCCGACAATGGCAGCTACAAGAACTACGCAGACCTCAAGCGCAAATACGTGATGTGGAATGTAGTGGCCACGCCGGAGCTGTCATTGAAGCCCCAGCAGTGGTGCTTTCCGGTCGCCGGTTGTGTCGACTACCGTGGCTACTACAGCAAGGACGCGGCCGAGGCTTTTGCCGCCAACCTGCGCCGTCAGGGCCAGGATGCGCGCGTGTCCGGCGTGCCGGCTTACTCGACGCTCGGATGGTTCAACGACCCGGTCCTATCGACCTTCATCGAATACCCGGAAGCCGAAGTGGCACGCATGGTGTTCCATGAGCTCGCGCATCAAGTCGCCTATGCACCGGGCGATTCACAATTCAACGAATCCTTTGCCACCGCGGTCGAAGAAATTGGTGTGGCGCGCTGGATGGCCGCGCAGGGCAGCGAGGCAATGCGTGACGACTATCGCCGCTACCGGCAGCGCAAGGAAGATTTCCTTGCCTTGCTCGACTACTACCGGCACCAGCTGGAAGCCAACTACGCGCGGCCAGTGTCCGATGCCGAGAAACGGGTACGCAAGGGCGAGCTTGCCGACGGCTTGCGCCATGAGTACGACAGCATGAAGCGCGAGCGCTGGGGCGGTTATGCCGGCTACGATCGCTGGTTCGATGAGCCGGTGTCGAATGCGCACTTCGTGCTGGTGGCCACCTATCACGACCTGGTGCCTGCCTTCCGCGCCCTGCAGGCCGGGCAAGCGGACCTCGGCATCTTTTATCGCGAGGTCCGGCAACTGGCCCGACTGACCAAGGCCGAGCGTCGTGAGCGACTCGCGCCTTACCTGGCCGCGACCCGACAGGCGGGCGACGCAGCGCCGCCGAGGGCGGCTGCTGCGTCGCAATAAACAGACAAGGCAAGAGAAATCCGCTAGCATCCTACCGAAGAGACACACAGCCGTTCTGTCCCACGGGACGACACCTCGCCATAGCGTTCATGCTGGCGGCATTCAAGATGCCTTATGCCTGAACCATAAAACAAAGAGAGGAGCTGCATGGACAAGTTCTGGATCCGTTCCTATCCGCCGGGCGTACCAGCGGAAATCGATTACACCCGCTACCGGTCGCTGGTGCAACTGATGGAAGAAGCCTTTGCGAAATACGCAGGGCGGAACGCGTATGTCTGCATGGACAAGTTCATCAGCTATGCGGATGTCGACCGCCTGTCGCGCCAACTGGGCGCGTGGCTGCAAGCCCAGGGGCTGCAGCGCGGCGCGCGCGTGGCCCTGATGATGCCCAACGTGCTTCAGTACCCGGTGGCGATCGCCGCCGTCCTGCGCGCCGGCTTCGTGGTGGTCAACGTCAATCCGCTGTACACCCCGCGCGAGCTCGAGCATCAGCTCAATGACTCGGGGGCCGAGGCCATCATCATCCTCGAGAATTTCGCCGGCACGCTGGAAAAGGTGATTGCCCGCACCCAGATCAAGGTCGCCGTGGTGGCCAGCATGGGCGACCTGCTGGGCGGGCTCAAAGGGGCGCTGGTCAATTTCGTCGTGCGCAATGTCAAGAAGATGGTGCCGGCCTTTGCATTGCCGAATGCCGTGCGCTTCAAGGTTGCGCTGCGCGAAGGCGCGGCAACGCCCTTGCAGCCGGTCGAGCTGGGGCATGATGACCTCGCCTTCCTCCAATACACCGGGGGTACCACCGGCTTGTCCAAGGGCGCGATGCTCAGCCATCGCAACGTGATCGCCAACCTGATGCAGAATGAAGCCTGGCTGCAGCCGGCGATGGACTTGCCGCCCAAGGTCGAGGCCTTGACCTTTGTCTGCGCGCTGCCGCTGTATCACATCTTTGCGCTGACGGTCTGCTGCCTGATGGGCACGCGCCTGGGCGGCCTGAACATCCTGATCCCGAATCCGCGCGACATCCCTGGCCTGGTCAAGGAGCTGGGCAAGCACAAGTTCAACATGCTGCCGGCAGTCAATACGCTCTATAACGCCTTGCTGAACCATCCGGATTTTGCAAAGCTGGATTTCTCATCGCTCAAGCTTTGCAATGGCGGCGGCATGGCCGTGCAGAAGGCAGTCAATGACCGCTGGCGAGCCGTCACCGGCCGCAGCATTATCGAAGGCTATGGCCTGTCCGAGACCGCGCCGGTCGCCACCGCCAACCCGGCAAACGCCGATGAATTTTCAGGCACGATAGGCTTGCCGATCCCATCGACCGATATCGCCATCCTCGACGATGCCGGCCGTGCACTGGCGCCGGGCGAGGTGGGCGAGATCGCCATTCGCGGGCCGCAGGTCATGGAAGGCTACTGGCAGAAGCCGGAAGAAACGGCGCGCGTAATGACAGCCGATGGCTACTTCCGCTCGGGCGATATCGGCGTCATGGATGAGCGCGGCTACGTCACTATCGTCGATCGCAAGAAAGACATGGTGCTGGTGTCAGGCTTCAATGTGTATCCGACCGAGGTGGAGGCCGTGGTGGCATCGCACCCCGGCGTGCTGGAATGCGCCGTCGTTGGTGTGCCCGATGCGAATACCGGCGAGGCTGTCAAACTGTTTGTCGTGCGCCGTGACCCGTCGCTGACCGCCGAGCAGTTGCTCGATTTTTGCCATGAACAGCTGACAGGCTACAAGCGTCCCAAACATATCGAGTTTCGCCCTGAGCTGCCGAAAACGAACGTGGGCAAGATCCTGCGGCGTGAGCTCCGGGAGACAAAAAACACCTGAGCATGGGGCGGTGCCGGTGCCTGAGCCGGTATTGGCGCCCGCACCCGCACCGGCAAGCGTTCAGCCGCCCGGCAATGGCGGCAGCTGGCGCGGCTTCCTGTCATCGCCGACGGCCACATAAGTCAGCGTGGCCTCGGTCACTTTCACGGTGTCGGCCTGCAGTCGGCTGCGCTCTGCATACACTTCCACATTGACCGTAATCGAAGTGGTGCCAGTCTTGACGATCTTTGCGTAAAACGACAGCAAGTCGCCGACGAATACCGGTTGCTTGAAGACGAAAGAGTTCACCGCCACCGTACCTACGCGACCATTGGCACGCCGGACTGCCGGCAGGGCGCCGGCAATGTCCACCTGGGCCATGATCCAGCCGCCGAAGACGTCGCCATGGACATTCGCATCGGCCGGCATCGGCATTACGCGCAAAGTGGGCATGCCCTCGGGAAGGCTACTGATTTCCTGACTGCTCATGACAACTCCCTGATGTTATTTTTTGACGCGGGCGCCCGCGCATACCGGCGGCCCGGCGCCCCGGCGCCCGATGGCAGCGCTGATGCTGCTGAAAGCTCTACAATCCAGAGTAACGAAGGATAAACCAATCCTGCTCATACGTTCCATTTCGGAATGCCTGTCACGACTTCATTAACGACCACGCATGCGATCACACTCCCGACCTTCTCATCAAGCCCCGGCCAACCAGGGCACGCGCAATGACTGGGGCACGCTGAAGACCCTGTTCCCTTACCTGTGGCAATGGAAGTGGCGCGTGCTGCTGGCCCTGTCTTGCCTGGTGATGGCCAAGGTGGCCAATGTCACGGTGCCGCTGGTTATGAAGCACCTGATCGACGGCCTGACGATTTCGCCCGAACGTCCGGCCTCGCTGCTGGCGCTGCCGATCGGGCTGCTGGTGGCCTATGGCTTGCTGCGGCTGTCCACCACCTTGTTCACCGAGTTGCGCGAGTTTTTCTTTGCGAAGGTGACGCAGCGTGCGGTCAGGACCATTGCGCTGAAGGTCTTTCGTCATTTGCATGCGCTGTCGCTGCGCTTTCACCTGAACCGCCAGACCGGCGGTGTCACGCGCGACATCGAGCGTGGCACGCGCGGCATTTCCTCGCTGGTGTCGTACACCTTGTTCTCCATTTTGCCCACGCTGGTCGAAATTGCGCTGGTGCTGGGCTATCTAGGCACCCAGTACGATGCCTGGTTTGCGCTGATCACGGTCGCGGCATTGGTGATCTACATTGCTTTCACCGTCATCGTCACCGAATGGCGAACGCATTTCCGTCGCACCATGAATGACCTGGATTCCAAGGCCAACGTGCGGGCGATCGACTCCCTGCTCAATTACGAGACGGTCAAATATTTCGGCAACGAAGAATACGAAGCCCGGCGCTATGACGAAGGCTTGCAGCGCTACGAGCAAGCGGCCGTGCGCTCGCAGACCTCGCTGACCTTGCTCAACACCGGCCAGTCGCTGATCATTGCCACAGCCATCACCCTGATCCTGTGGCGAGCCACGCTGGGCGTGATCGCCGGCACGATGTCGCTCGGTGACCTGGTGCTGGTCAATGCCTTCATGATCCAGCTCTACATCCCGCTGAATTTCCTGGGCGTGATCTATCGCGAGCTCAAGCAGAGCCTGGCCGACATGGAAAAAATGTTCGTGCTGCTTGACCAGCACCGCGAGGTCGCCGACGCAGCCGCGGCCAGGCCGCTGCAAGTGGAGCGCGCCGAGCTGCGGTTTTCGACCGTGGATTTCAGCTACGAGACCAAGCGCCAGATTTTGTTCGGCGTCGATTTCACGGTAGCCGCCGGCACCACCACGGCCGTCGTCGGCCACAGCGGCTCCGGCAAGTCGACGCTGGCGCGGCTGTTGTTCCGCTTTTATGACGTTGACCGCGGCGCGATACTGATCGATGGCCAGGACATTCGCGACATCACGCAGCAATCGCTGCGCAGTGCCATCGGCATCGTGCCGCAGGATACGGTACTGTTCAACGACAGCATCGCTTACAACATCGCCTATGGCCGGCCGGGCGCCAGCCAGGACGAGATCATCGCCGCCGCGCGTGCGGCCTATATCCACGACTTCATCCTGTCGCTGCCTGATGGCTATGAAACCACGGTTGGCGAACGCGGCCTGAAACTGTCGGGCGGCGAAAAGCAGCGGGTCGCCATCGCGCGCACTCTGCTGAAAAATCCGGCCATTCTGGTGTTCGATGAGGCGACCTCGGCGCTGGACTCGCATGCCGAACAGGCCATACAGGCGCAGCTGAAAGAGATTGCTCGCGACCGAACGACGCTGGTGATAGCGCATCGCCTGTCGACCATCGTCGATGCCCACCAGATCCTTGTCATGGCCAATGGCCGGATCGTCGAGCGTGCCAACCATGCCGAACTGCTGGCCCGACAAGGCCTGTATGCGCAGATGTGGTCGCGCCAGCAGGCCCATCCCGACGAGGCCGAGCCCGATCAGGACGAAGCCGCGCTGGCCTGAGCCGGCCGCATCGGCGACGCTGCCGTCGGTCGCCGCTGCGCGATGAATCGGCGTGAAGGATTTTCACCTGCGCGGTGGTCGGCTTCTCTTACAATCGGCGTCAATAATTGCTGTCAAAGATAGTCGTTAAGCTTCGCCGGTAAACTTCGTCTTCAAATTTCGTCTTCAAATTTCGCTGCCCTGTCAGCCGGACACGCCATGGATACCCGAAACCTGCTCATCGCCAGCTTCCAGGCCGCCGTCGGCGCCGCCGATCCGCTCAAGATCGTTGCTCCTTATCTGCCGCCGCCGCCGCGCGGGCGCACGCTGGTGCTGGGTGCCGGAAAGGCCGCAGCCAGCATGGCACGTGCGGTCGAGCTGGCGTGGCCGGCCGCTGCGCCCATCGAGGGCCTGGTCGTCACGCGCTATGCGCATGGCATGCCGACCGATCGCATCCGGGTAGTCGAAGCCGGCCATCCGGTGCCGGACGGTGCCGGCGAGGCGGCTGCGGCTGACATCCTGCGGCGCGCCAGCGAGCTGGGTGAAGAGGATTTGCTGATCGCCGTGGTCTCCGGGGGCGGCTCCAGCCTGCTGTCGCTGCCGGTCGACGGCGTGTCGATGGCCGACCTGAAGGCAGTAACCAACAGCTTGTTGCGCTCCGGTGCACCGATCACCGAGATGAACATCGTGCGCAAGCATTTGTCGCGCGTGCAGGGCGGGCGCCTGGCGGCCGCCTGCAAGGCGCCCATCGTCACGCTGATCATCAGCGATGTCACCGGCGACGATCCCAGCGCGATTGCTTCCGGCCCTACCTGTGCCGATCCCAGCACCTATCAGGATGCACTGGACATCATCGCCCGCTACGCCGTCGAAGCGCCGCCTTCCGTGCGGGCGCACCTGGAGGCGGGTGTCGCCGGCAAGGTCGACGAGACGCCCAAACCCGGTGGCCCGGCGCTGGCGCATGCAAGCAATACCGTCATTGCGACGGCGCACCAGAGCCTGCAGGCAGCAGCCCGCTTTTTCCGCGAGCAGGGCATCACGCCGGTCGTGCTGGGCGATACCGTCACTGGCGAGGCGGCCGAGGTCGCCAAGGTCTATGCGGCCCTGGTGCGGGAAATCCGTGCGCACGCGCAACCCTTCAAGCCGCCGGTGGCGCTGATTTCTGGCGGCGAATGCACAGTCACTGTCCGTGGCAATGGCCGCGGCGGCCGCTGTGCCGAATTCCTGACCTCGCTGGCCGTTGAGCTCGATGGCCTGCCCGGCGTTCATGCGCTGGCAGCCGATACCGATGGCATCGATGGCACCGAGGACAACGCCGGTGCCTTGCTGTTTCCGGACAGCCCTGCGCGCGCGGCGGCCCTTGGTGTCACGGCAGCCAGAATGCTCGCCAACAACGACGGCTACAGCTATTTCGAGGCACTGGGCGATCTGCTGGTGACCGGGCCGACGCGCACCAATGTGAACGACTATCGGGTCATTCTCGTCCTGTAAAATCGAGCTCTTTCCCCGAAGGGCCTGTTCATGTCCAGTACCGCCAATTTGTCTGCCGCATCCGCGCTCACCATCACCCGTCCCGACGACTGGCATGTCCACCTGCGCGACGGGGCGCTGCTGGCCGACGTGGTGCCGCATACGGCGCGCCAGTTCGGCCGGGCGATCGTCATGCCCAACCTGAAGCCGCCGGTCACGACGACGGCGATGGCCGCTGCTTACCGCGAACGCATCCTGGCGGCGGTGCCGCCGGGCGTGGCCTTCGAACCGTTGATGGTGCTCTACCTGACCAACGACACCAGCGCCGACGAAATCCGGCACGCCGTCGACAGCGGCATCGTGCATGGTGTGAAGTTGTATCCGGCGGGCGCGACCACCAACTCCGACGCCGGCGTGACCGACCTCAAGCATTGCATGGGTGCGCTCGAGGCCATGCAGGCGCTCGGTCTGCCGCTGCTGGTGCATGGCGAAGTCACCGATGGCGACATTGACCTGTTCGACCGTGAGGCCGTATTCATCGAGCGCGTGCTGCAGCCGCTGCGCCGCCAGCTGCCGGCCCTGCGCATCGTCTTCGAGCACATCACGACCAAAGAAGCCGCCGATTATGTGCGCGATGCCGAGGGTGACATGGCGGCCACCATCACTGCGCATCACCTGCTCTACAACCGCAACGCCCTCTTCAAGGGCGGCATCCGTCCGCATTACTACTGCCTGCCCGTGCTCAAGCGCGAGACCCACCGCCAGGCGCTGGTGGCGGCCGCCACCTCCGGCAGTCCGCGCTTTTTCCTCGGCACGGATTCGGCCCCGCATCCCAAAGGCCTGAAAGAGCATGCCTGCGGTTGCGCCGGCTGCTACACCGCCTTGCACGCCATGGAGCTGTACGCGCAGGCCTTCGAACAAGCCGGCGCACTGGACAAGCTGGAAGGCTTTGCCAGCTTCCATGGCCCGGACTTCTATCGCCTGCCGCGCAATGCAGGCACCCTTACGCTCAAGCGCGAATCCTGGGGCATACCCGACGAAGTGAAGATGGGCGACACCACCCTGGTGCCGCTGGATGCCGGACAGTCGTTGCAGTGGAAGTGCGCCGACGCCTGATCGTTGCCGACCCGTCCAGGTCTTGTGCTCTGAACGATGACATTCGATGACATTTGACGGCATTGACTGGCAGGCGCCATGGCTGGCGCCTTTCCGCGAAGCCGGCCTTGACCTGGCGGGCAGTGATGATTGGATGCGGACTGCTAATCAACGCGCTGCGGCTCAGGCCCTGAGGAATCACCGGGGCCTGCCGATTGTTTTCATTCCGCAGTCGCAGCTGCCCGACGGCGCGGGCTATGAAGCCCATATCTCGGCCACCGGTCAGGTGCCAACGCGTGAGAACCTGCATGATTTTTTCAATGCGCTGGCCTGGCTGCATTTTCCCGAGATCAAGCGCATGCTCAATGCCTTGCATGCGCGCGCATTCGACGCCCCGGTCAAGGCCGGCACGCGCGGCCGTCAGCGCGATGCCGCGACTTTGTTCGATGAGAACGCGGCACTCTTCATCACGGCAGACAAGCGCCTCTCGGAAGCCCTGCGTGAGCATCGCTGGGTCGATGTTTTATCGCGCACGCCCGCCGAGTTTGATGCACAGTGCAGCGTGATGTTGTTTGGCCATGCGTTACTGGAAAAGCTGGTCACGCCCTACAAGTCTCTGACAGCCCATGTGTGGACCATCGAGGTCGATCATCCATGGTGGGCGCTGGGTGAGCCAGCGCGGCGCAGCGATATTGATCGCCGCGTCGCCGCATCGATTGCAGCGGGTTTTGTCTCGGCCGATTTCTGTCATCTGCCTGTGCTTGGCGTGCCCGGCTGGTGGCATGGCCAGGACCCGGCCTTCTACCAGGACGACGCGGTGTTCCGTCCCAAGCGCGCCAAACGCGTCGGCAGCTAAGACCAGCTGAGGTCAACTGTCAGCCCTCAGCCCTCAGCCCTCAGCCCTCAGCCCTCAGCCCTCGCCAATGCCCGACCTTCAGGCAGCGCCACCCACCCGCTATCCGGGAAGGTGGCATTGCTCGCCAGCCGCAATCATTGCCTGATGGCGCGCTCAAAAGCCTTTTTGTATCCCCACCATAAAGGCATTCGACGTGCCGCTTTGTGCCAGCGCCGGCGTCAGTCCAGCATCCACATTGTTCGAGTAGGACGAAGGCACCCCATCGGTGGCGCGGTTGTATGACGCATACAGGTTCGTGGTTTTCGACAGTGAGTAGACAGCCGCCACGTTCCAGATATTCGGCGTGCCTGGCCCGTCATTGTGCGCATAGTTGATGCCCACGCTGGTGGCCGGCAGCACCTTCATTTCGCCGCCGACGATCCAGGTGTTGCTGGTTTCACCGGTTTGCGGATCAAAGCGCACTACGTTGGCCGCGACCTTGGCCGGGCCGACCGGCACGCTGGCGCCGATCAGGTACTGCCGGTACTGCGCATCGCGATCCGAGGCAGCGACCACGACATTCAGGTTGCCGAACGCATAGCCTGCATTGGCCGAGACAAAGCGGTTGCGCCGCTGGTCGCCGGGCACGCCGCCCGGCGCGTACATGACGCTGCCGGTGAAGCCGGCCAGCATCTCGGCAGGCAGGCTGTAGGTGACCGAATTCGGAATGAAGAAGCCGCCGGTGCTGCCATTCGCCGGGTCGGCGTCGGCGCCGCCGGGGAAGACCGGAACGGGCACGGCCAGCGAATTGAGCACCGTGCCGCTACGGTGCATCAACAGCGCCGGCACATAGAAATTCTGGCCGGCCAGGCCCAGTGTCGATGTATACGCAGCGATGAAGGGGCTGATGTTCAGGCCGGCCGTCAGTGAGCCGGGCGGGCCGCTCAAGCCGACGTTGGCCATGCGGCTGAAGGTGCCGGTGGTGCCGCCGTTGGCGATCGCGCCGGTGCCTGAGTTGAAGCCGCCTTCCAGCCGGAAGTGCGCCTTCATGCCGCCGCCCAGGTCTTCCGTGCCTTTCAAGCCCCAGATCGAGGGCGCCCAGTTGCCTTCGCCAAAACTGGTGCGGCGTTCAGCCGCCGTGCCGATGTTGGAGGCGGTGACGACCGAGGCATCGATATTGCCGTACAGCGTAAGCCCTGACTGGGCCAGCGCAGGTGTCATCACTGTTCCGCAGGCCAGCAATCCGGTGACGGATGCCGCAAGCATCTTTTTGCTCATTCCAAACTCTCCAGTGGTTAACAACGACTGACAAGTTTGGACAGCTGAAGCTTTTGCAAATCACGAGTGATCAAGCGAACGATGAACAGCGTTTGTTGGGTCGCAATCGGATGAACCTTTTCGCGCCGGGCGCTGCATGCCGCCTTTCCGCACCCGGTTAGCCGATGACTGCGGAGAATGAAAAAAGCCACCCCGAGGGGTGGCTTCAAGTACTGCGCGTTCAGGTACAAGCGGCACAAGGCCGCCCGTAATTAGAACGAGTGTGCAACACCAACGGTCATCAGCGACTTGGCAACTGCCAGGCCAGCTGCATCGTTGGCTGCGAAGCCGCCGTTCGATGCAACGCCGAAGGTGCTGTAGTTGGCGTAGGCGTAGGTTGCCTTCGACAGGTCATACTGCACCGACAGGGTCGTTGCCTTGCCGATCGTTGCCTTGCTGTTGTCCGAGAAGGTCAGGCCACCCGACAGGG
>JACCDY011386518.1_pt1 | contig 15880 bp, 13 predicted proteins | sample 7446391 | NCBI WGS metagenome assembly JACCDY01 (sample SAMN15323451, study PRJNA562643) | freshwater metagenome | isolation source: river surface water | place: USA:Blue River Watershed | collected 2017-08-18
AACATTCTTGCACTTAGACTCAACAGTTGTGTTGTCTCGTGATATTGCTGCTTTAGGTATCTACACAGCGGTTGACGCACTTGACTCAACAAGCCGTCAATTGGATCCACAAGTTGTTGGCGAAGAGCACTATGCAGTTGCTCGCGGTGTTCAAACAACATTGCAACGCTATAAAGAGTTGCGCGACATTATTGCTATTTTGGGTATGGACGAATTGTCACCAGAAGATAAGCAAGCTGTTGCACGTGCTCGTAAGATTCAGCGTTTCTTGTCACAACCTTTCCACGTTGCGGAAGTGTTTACTGGTTCTCCAGGTAAATATGTTCCATTGAAAGAAACAATCCGTGGCTTCAAGATGATTGTTGATGGTGAGCTTGACCATTTGCCAGAACAGGCGTTCTACATGGTTGGCGGCATTGACGAGGCAATCGAAAAAGCTAAGAAGTTGCAGTAATACCAAGGAACGCACATGTCTAACATCCACGTTGATGTAGTTAGCGCCGAGCAATCTATTTTCGCGGGTGAAGCAAAGTTTGTTGCTTTGCCTGGCGAAAGTGGTGAATTGGGTATTTTGCCGGGACACACTCCCCTAATTACCAGAATTCGACCAGGCGCAGTTCGCATTGAAAAAGCTGATGGTGACGAAGAGTTCGTTTTCGTTGCTGGTGGCATTCTTGAGGTTCAACCGAATAAAGTAACAGTACTTGCTGATACTGCTATTCGTGGTCATGACCTTGATGAAGCAAAAGCCACTGAAGCTAAAAAGGCTGCAGAAGAAGCTATGCAAAATCGAAGCAGTGACATTGATTTTGCACACGCCCAATCAGAGTTTGCAATGGCAGCGGCCCAGTTGGCGGCCATCGCAAAATTACGTCAAAAGAGATAATTGGGTCTAATTAACGATCGATTCCTGCGCGCATGCTTAAAGCAATCAACCGATAGAACACCTATTTGGTTGATGCGCCAGGCAGGTCGTTACTTACCTGAGTACAACGCAACGCGAGCTAAAGCAGGCAGTTTTTTAGCCCTTGCAAAAAATCCACAACTAGCCACAGAAGTCACGCTACAGCCCTTGGATCGCTATCCATTGGATGCGGCCATTCTTTTTTCAGATATTTTGACAATTCCAGATGCAATGGGCTTGGGTCTGAGCTTTGAGGCTGGTGAGGGGCCAAGATTTAGTCGCCCATTAAGAGACGAGCAGGCAGTCAATCAATTGCGTCCGGCAGATCTGAACCAGTTGAAATATGTGTTTGATGCAGTTTCAGAGATCAGAAAAGCACTGATTCAGAATGGTCAACAAAGAGTTCCGCTTATTGGTTTTTCAGGCAGCCCATGGACTTTGGCTTGTTACATGATTGAGGGCTCTGGCTCTTCAGACTTCAAACATACTAAAGAAATGTTGTACCAAAGACCTGATTTGATGAAAAAGGTTTTAGATGCCAACATTCAATCGGTGGCTGATTATCTAAAAGCTCAGGTTGAGGCTGGTGCGCAGGCCTTAATGATTTTTGATACTTGGGGAGGGCTGCTCCCAGATGGTTGGTATCAAAAAACTTCATTGGCAAGCATGAAGGCAGTCATTGATTTGTTGCCTCGCGAAAAAGATGGTCAACAAATACCTATTTTGGTGTTTACTAAAGGTGGTGGTATTTGGTTGGAAGACATTGCTAATTGCGGCGCAGATGTGATTGGGTTGGATTGGACCGCATCGGTTGGTAAATCACGTAAGCGCTTACTTGCTAATAAAACTCCGCTGGCCCTTCAAGGAAACTTTGACCCATTGGCCTTATTTTCATCGCCGGACCAAATTAGTCTGGAAGCAAAAAGAATTTTAGATGAGCTGGCTGCAACGCCTGCCTTAGCCAATAATCTTCATTCCTTAGACGGGCATGTTTTTAATTTAGGGCATGGCATCTCACAATTCACAAATCCTGAGCATGTCACGGCCCTAGTAGAGACCGTTTTAGATCATTCGACCAAACTCAGAAATTAAATCTGCAGGCATGTGAGTGATAACTTATACACAGACCCCAAGCTCTGTGCCAAAGATCAGATAAATCAATAAAATTAAGTCTTTAAGCCATTAATATTTTCTTAAACCATTGATTTATATGGAAATATTATATTTGATGGCAGAAGATGAAAAATCATTGATACTAATGAAACATTAGAAAACCTAGACAAATAAACTACTTATCCACAAGGTTTTCCACAGCGTTTTAAGATTCAGAAAAAATCATTTCACAGCAACAGTCTTTAAGACAGAGTTAAAGTAAAACATGAGCTTGCCAGAAAAAAACTTGAATGAATCGATTGTTCAGGTTGCTGTGGACACCCCAGTCAATAAGCTATTTGATTATCTTTGGGATCAAGAACTACTTGGGTGCGCACCTCAAAGAGGACAAGTAGTTGCAGTTGAGTTTGGCAAAAAGGAGATTGTCGGTGTTGTGGTTAATCAAATTCAAAGCACTGAATTTGATCTGCTCAAGCTAAAAAAGGTAACCGCAGTTGCCCCCACGCATCCTTTATCAGAGGATGTGGTGGCCATGGCAGAGTTTGCCTCAACTTATTACCTCAAGTCAGTAGGAGAAGTCATAGTTCCTAGCATTCCAAAATATTGGCGACAAAAAGAGAAATGGGCATTGCTCAGTAAAGAAAAAAAAGCATCATCGAAGAGAAATAGCAAAAATACAAGCACCGAAGCAATTGAGCAAGGTAACCATTTAAATAAAATAGTTCTTAATGCCGAGCAACAAGCTGCAATTACAGAACTGGTAGCGGCATCTAATAAAAATAAATTTAGTTGCTATTTGATGCAGGGAGTGACTGGAAGCGGAAAAACAATCACATACCTAAGCTGGTTGTCGCAAGTACTTAAAGAGAAGACATCTCAAGTCTTGATGATGGTGCCAGAAATTAATTTGACTCCACAATTGGAAGAAAGTATTCGACAAGCATTTCCAGACAAATCTTTGGTCGTGATTCATAGTCGTCTTACAGATCGAGTGCGCTCAGACAATTGGGCTAAAGCAAATACTGGTGAGGCCCAAATCATTCTTGGAACGAGAATGGCGGCGCTTAGCTCAATTCCAAATCTGAAAGCGATTGTGGTCGATGAGGAGCACGATTTATCCTATAAGCAACAAGAGGGTGTGCGATATTCTGCACGTGATATGGCCGTGTGGCGCGCCAAGAAATTAGAAATCCCTGTATTGCTTGTGTCTGCAACACCAAGCTTAGAAACTTGGTTCAATGCACAAGAAAAAAAATATAAAAAGTTGAACCTCAACCAACGGGCTGCAAAAGATGCTTTAAAGCCTATGGTGGACATCGTAGATTTAAATATTGAAAAACAGTCAGGCTTTAGAAATGCTCATGGATTTAGCCAACATTTATTGAAGGGCATTCAAAAAAATTTAGATCAAGGTCTGCAAACCCTGATATTTATTAATCGACGAGGTTATTCACCTGTTTTGAATTGTCAAGCCTGTGGCTGGGTTTCTGATTGCAGCAGATGTTCATCTCACATGGTGTTACATCGACCAGCAGACGAAAGAGCTTCTTTGTGTTGCCATCATTGCGGGTTAATCAAACACATTCCTAAAAATTGCCCTCATTGTGGCAATGCAGATTTAATTCCACTGGGTAAGGGAACGCAAAAGATCGAGGAGTATTTGTCTCAAGAGTTTTCAAACGCAAAAATTTTGCGAATAGACGCCGATACAACTAGAAAAAAAGGCAGTGCAGAGGAGTTATTTGGTGCAATTCATGATGGTGAGGTTGACATCGTGGTTGGCACGCAAATGATTACAAAAGGACACGACTATCAATCGGTCTCATTGGTGGGGGTTATCGATGCAGACACTAGCCTTTTCTCTCAAGATTATCGTGCTTCAGAAAGACTGTTTGCTCAATTGATGCAGGTTACTGGAAGAGCAGGAAGAAGTGCTCAATCGATAAACTCTAGGGTCGTGATTCAAACAAGATACCCAACTGCCGCACCCTATCGATATCTTCAACAAGATGATGTGAATGGATTTTTGACTGAAGTCTGTGAAGAGCGAAAAATTCTTGGATTACCTCCTTTTTCTTACCAAGCATTGATTCATGCTGAGCACAGGACATTAAAGGATGCGATGGAGATGCTAAAAGAAGCTGCAAAAAATGCTTCCTTAGTAAATCACTGGCCTGCGAATGTAGTATTGAATGATGTTGTCCCTAAAACAATGATTCGATTAGCTGGCCAAGAAAGAGCCCAAATGTTAATAGAATCAACTAATCGCCAAGCTTTGCAACTAGGGCTAGAGATACTTCAACAGACACTCGCCACACAAACCACCAAAAGAAAAGGGGTCGGCTGGTACATTGAGCGCGACCCCATACAGCTGTAAATAAAAAAATTTATTTAAGCATATTCCGCAATCGGCACACAGGTGCAGAATAAGTTTCTATCACCGTATACGTTATCTGCGCGCCCAACTGGTGGCCAGTACTTGTTTTTTCTAAGTCTTGCCACAGGGTAAGCTGCTTCTTCACGCGTATAAGAATGATTCCACTCGTTGGCTAAAACAAGTTCAGCGGTGTGTGGTGCATTTTTGAGTGGGTTATCAAGCTTGTCGTAACTTCCGTTACCAACTTTTTTGATTTCTTCGGCGATGGCTACCATGGCTTCGATGAAGCGATCAAGCTCAAACTTTGATTCGCTTTCAGTTGGTTCAATCATGAGGGTTCCTGGAACTGGGAAACTCATGGTTGGTGCATGGAAGCCAAAATCCATTAAGCGCTTAGCAACATCTTCATTGCTAATGCCCGTTTCTTTTTGAAGTGGTCTTAAATCAAGAATACATTCATGGGCAACTAAATCATGGCTGCCCTTATATAAAACTGGATAGAAAGGAGCCAGTTTTTTTGCCACATAATTGGCTGAAAGAATGGCTGTTTCCGTTGCCTTAGTTAAGCCTTCTGATCCCATCATGGCAACATACATCCATGAAATTGGAAGAATGGATGCAGACCCAAATGGTGCTGCGCTAATGCGCATCCATTCAAGATCACTCCAACGATTGGCCGTACCCGCTGTGAAAGAGCAAGGCAAGAAAGGAGCTAAATGAGAACGTACAGCTACTGGACCCACTCCCGGGCCGCCGCCACCGTGAGGAATGCAGAAAGTTTTATGAAGATTTAGGTGACTGACGTCTCCGCCAAATTGGCCTGGGGCGGCAGTACCGACCAAAGCATTCATGTTGGCGCCGTCGATATAAACCTGACCCCCATGTTGATGAATGATTTCGCATAATTCTTGCACGCCCTCTTCAAATACACCATGCGTACTAGGATAAGTAATCATGATGGCAGCAAGATTCTTAGAGTGCTCTTCTGCTTTGGTCTTGAGATCATTTAAATCAACGTTCCCGTTGGCATCGCAATTCACTACTACCACCTGCATGCCAGCCATTTGTGCAGATGCTGGATTGGTGCCATGAGCTGATGAAGGAATTAAACAAATGTTTCGATGACCCTCGCCGCGCGACTCATGGTAAGCAGAAATGACTAACAATCCTGCATATTCACCTTGAGAACCAGCATTTGGTTGCAATGACACTGCAGCATAGCCAGTCGCAGCGCACATCATTTTTTCAGTGTCTTCAATGAGTTTTGCATAGCCAGCCCATTGATCTTGAGGAGCCAAGGGGTGAATTTGAGAAAAATTTGGCCATGTCACAGGCGTCATCTCGCTGGTGGCATTTAATTTCATTGTGCAAGAACCCAATGGAATCATGGTGCGATCAAGCGCCAAGTCTTTGTCGGCCAAGCTGCGCAAATAACGAAGCATTTCATGCTCAGAGTGATAGCGATTGAATGTGGGATGAGTTAAGTAGGCGCTTTGGCGAATTAAAGAAGTTGGAACTGCATTGACTACTTCTTTATCTAGGGCATCGATATCAAGAGAGCCCTGCCCTCCTAAAATGTTCCAAATCAAATTGAGTTCTTCGCGACCCGTGGTTTCATCAAGAGAAATGCCAATGTGTTCGGCATCCACTTCTCTAAAATTGCAACCATGTTTTTGCGCAAGTTGGTGAACCTGATGGGCGCTTGGGACTTTGACAGTGATGGTGTCAAACCAGTGTTGATTGACGATAGTAAAGCCCAACTTTTTTAATGCCAAAGCAAGAATGCTGGTTTGACGATGTGTTCTTAGGGCAATTTTTTTCAAGCCATCCGGCCCATGATAAATGGCATACATACTTGCCATAACCGCCAATAAAACTTGAGCAGTACAAATGTTAGAAGTGGCTTTTTCGCGGCGAATATGTTGTTCGCGTGTTTGAAGGGCAAGTCGATATGCAGGCTGACCTTGAGCATCAATCGTGACCCCCACTAGACGGCCTGGCATGCTTCTTTTGAAAGCATCCTTGGTTGCAAGGTAGCCAGCTGAAGGGCCACCAAAACCCATGGGAACACCAAAGCGTTGAGCAGTACCTACTGCTACGTCGGCACCCCATTCTCCTGGAGGCGTTAATAGAGTAAGTGCCAGTAAATCTGCTGCAACGATTAGCAATCCACCCTTGGCATGGATTGATTCAGCAACTTTTTGATAGATTGATAGATCGTTAACTGAGCCATCCACCCCAGGATATTGAAGAAGAACAGCGAAGGCATCCGCCTGTTGTGCTTCTTCAATAGAGCCAATTTGCACTGTGATATTCAGTGGTTTAGCTCTTGTTTTGATGACTGCAATTGTTTGTGGCAGAACATTCTCTGCCACAAAGAAAGTATTTGATTTCGATTGGCAAGTTCGCAAAGCGAGAGTCATGGCCTCTGCAGCCGCAGTACCCTCATCCAACATCGAGGCATTGCCAATGTCCATGCCAGTTAAATCAATCAACATTTGTTGAAAGTTAACAATTGCCTCTAGGCGCCCCTGAGAAATCTCTGGTTGATACGGTGTATACGCGGTATACCACGCAGGATTTTCCAAAATATTTCTTTGAATCACCCCTGGAGTGATGTTATTGAAATAACCTTGACCAATGAAGCTCTTAAAAACCTTATTTTTATTTGCAATGTTAGCCAATAAATTAAGCGCTTCGCTTTCACCTTTAGCAATGGAATATTCACCAAGCGGTAGCTTGTCTTTACTTCTAATATTGCTTGGAACAACAGCATTGATTAAATCATCACGCTTGTTAAAGCCAAGAAACTGCAACATAGATAGTTCATCGGCTAAAGAAGGGCCGATGTGCCGGCTTATAAAAGCATCATGGTTTTCAAGAGAGGTCAGAGAGCTTTTCATTTTTTAAGCACCAATGTTTTTTGCATAGGCATCAGCCGTGAGCAATGCATCTAATTTTGAAATATCAGCAGGTTTCATTTTGAATAACCATGATCCGTAAGCATCAGAATTAACTGATTCTGGGGCATTCACGGCGCTGTCATTATTGGCAATGATTTCACCGCTCAAAGGCGCGTAAATGTCACTGGCAGCTTTGACTGATTCAACTACGGCACAGGCATCGCCGGCATTGAAAGTTTTACCTACGGCAGGAAGTTCCAAAAACACGATATCACCCAGCGCTTCTTGTGCGTGATCTGTGATGCCAACGGTAATAGATCCATCAGCTTCTTGTCTGATCCATTCGTGTGATTCTGTGTAACGTAGGTCTTGAGGGATATTCATAAAGTTCTCCAAAAATTAAACCAAGGCTTTGCCATGGCGTACAAAAGGGGGTTTCACTACAACTGCATTTAATTCTTTGTCACGAATCACAACCTTTACCAAATCACCAAGTTTTGTTTGAAGAGGTAATTTGGCCAAAGCAATCGATTTTTGAAGTGAAGGACTGAATGTGCCACTGGTAATTTCACCCTCCCCTTCAGAAGATTTAACAATTTGATGTGATCTTAAGACGCCCTTGTCCTGAAGAATTAAACCTAAAAAAACAAATTGTTGTTTTCTGTTTTCAAGGGCCTGACGGCCATTGAATGAACGACTTGTCGAGCGGTCAATTGTCCAGCCAAGGCCTGCGTCTAAGGGATTGGTTTGCTCGTCCATATCTTGGCCATACAAGTTCATACCAGCTTCGAGTCGAAGGGTATCTCTGGCACCCAAGCCTGCTGGATGGGCTCCGGCATTGACCAATATGGACCAAATAGTCGCTGTTTGAGAAATGGGAACCAATAGTTCTGCCCCATCCTCTCCGGTATAGCCAGTGCGTGCAATCATGATTTCGCCAAATGGCGTTTCAACACAACGAGCATGAAAAACTTTTAATTCTTTAGTGGCAGTGGCAAGTGTCGGTATCGCTGAGCCAATTAGCTCAAGTGCTTGTGGGCCTTGAACCGCAATCATTCCCTGAGGATTCTGACTATTCAATAAATCAGGTCTTCTCGGAATCAATTGAATTTGAGTAAAGGCTTTGGCTTCTTGATTGAGCCACTCTAGATCTGTGTGGGCTGTTGCAGCATTAATAACCAAACGATAGTTTGGGTCTAAGCGATACACAATGAGGTCATCAATTACACCGCCATCATGATTGAGCAAACAACTGTATAAGGCTTGGCCATTGTTTTTTAATTTATTAATGTCATTGGCCAAAACTTTTTCTAAAAAAGACTTCGCATCTGCGCCCACCACATCAACAGCTGCCATGTGACAAACGTCAAAAATACCGCACTTAGTTCTTGTTGCAAGATGTTCTTCAATTTGAGAGCCATAGTTAACAGGCATTTCCCAGCCGCCGAAATCAACTAATTTGGCACCAGCCTGTTGATGGGTTTCAAAAAGAATCGTACGCTTTAATTGTGTAGGGGCGACCGACATCCAAACTCCTCAAAGGAATTGATGCCCCCCTGTCCTGTTACCTGAGAGATTGACACTTGTAAACCATTCACAAGTTTTTAGCCCCTTCGGTGGGCAATTGAATGCCACTCTCCAGAGTGTAAATATCGACGGTCCATTTGCCTGAGCGTTCATGGGCATTGCGCCTTCGGCGTTGGGTAAACCAAACTCTCCCATCGATGTCACATTGTACCTAAGCGCTGAAAAAGCACCAAAAATAAACTTGCACAATCTTGGTGCATTTTGGTTCAGGGCGATGCATTCAAGCCATGATAATTCGAGGCTTAATAAATGCCTTATAGGAGAGCTATATGGAAAACTTTAAAACCGGAGTAGACGCCCTTTTTATTATGACGGGCGCCATCATGGTGCTTGCTATGCACGCAGGTTTTGCATTTTTGGAGCTTGGAACTGTTCGAAAAAAGAACCAAGTCAATGCCTTGGTCAAGATTTTGATTGATTTTGCTGTATCAACAATCGCTTATTTTTTCATCGGTTACAGCATTGCTTATGGCGTTAACTTTTTTACGGGTGCAGAGGCCTTGGCTCAAAAGAATGGTTTTGAGCTAGTGAAGTTCTTCTTTTTGCTCACATTTGCTGCAGCAATTCCTGCGATTATTTCAGGGGGCATTGCAGAACGGGCTAAATTTAACCCTCAACTAATCGCAACATTTATCTTGGTCGGCTTTGTTTACCCAATATTTGAGGGCATGGTCTGGAATCAACAGTATGGGTTTCAAGCATGGATTAAAGCTTTGACTGGCGAAGAGTTTCATGACTTTGCTGGTTCGGTAGTTGTGCATGCAGTGGGCGGATGGATTGCGTTACCAGCCATTATTTTGTTGGGCGCTCGCCATGGACGCTACACAAAAGACGGACGTATTTCTGCACACCCTCCTTCTAATATTCCATTTTTGGCTCTTGGAGCTTGGGTGCTAGCAGTGGGTTGGTTTGGCTTTAATGTCATGAGCGCTCAAACCGTGGATAAGTTAAGTGGTTTGGTTGCAATGAACTCTCTCATGGCAATGGTCGGCGGCACTTTAGTCGCTTGGATGGCTGGAAAAAATGACCCAGGTTTCAGTTATAACGGCCCTTTGGCTGGGTTGGTGGCTGTTTGTGCCGGTTCCGATTTAATGCATCCCATCGGCGCCTTGATCGTTGGCGGAATGGCTGGCGGCCTTTTTGTAATGATGTTCACCTTGGTACAAAATCGCTGGAAGATTGATGATGTCTTGTGCGTATGGCCACTGCACGGTTTATGTGGTGCTTTGGGTGGCGTTGCTGCAGGCATATTTGGTCAAAAAGCTTTGGGTGGTTTAGGTGGCGTCAGCTTTTGGGCCCAATTGATTGGAACAGTTTCAGGAGTGCTGTTTGCAAGCATTGCTGGCTTGATTGTTTACGGCGTTCTAAAAACTCTTTTAGGTCTTCGTTTGTCCCAAGAAGAAGAGTTTGATGGAGCTGACTTATCAATTCATAGAATTACGGCAACACCAGACCGAGAGTCTAGTTGGTAATCTAATTTGTTGAGATAATCGGAGCTATGACATTAAAAGTTCTCATAGTTCCGGTCACGCCCTTTGAGCAAAATTGCTCAATATTGATTTGTGAAGAATCTAATTTGGCGGCGATTGTTGATCCGGGTGGCGATTTACCCAGAATCATAGATGCGCTTAAAACAAGTGGCGCAACCCCAGAGAAAATTTTATTAACGCATGGCCACATTGATCATTGTGCAGGTGCAATGTCTTTGGCCAAAGAGTTAAATATTAAAATTGAAGGCCCTCATCAGGATGAGAAATTTTGGCTAGATCAATTACCAGAACAAAGCAAAAGGTTTGGATTTCCATCCGCAGACTCATTTGAACCGCATAAGTGGCTCGAAGATGATGAAATTGTTTCTGTAGGTAAAACTCAATTGTTAGTTAAGCATTGTCCGGGTCATACTCCTGGGCATATCATTTTTTACAGCGCAGTAGATCGTTTAGCAGTTGTTGGGGATGTTTTATTTGCTGGATCGATTGGACGGACTGATTTTCCAAGGGGAAATCACGCAGACTTGATTAAATCAATTAGAGAGAAACTCTTTCCTTTAGGGGATGACATAGCTTTTATTCCTGGGCACGGGCCAGTTTCAAGCTTTGGAGAAGAGAGAAGAAACAACCCTTACGTCGGGGACGGCGTAAATTAAGCTTTTGCAGAGCCTGTTCGGTGAGTGCGGTTGTAGAGGCAACTTGCACAAATCCAGCGTTGTTTACGATTGCTTGTTGGAATCCATGTGCCACCTTCTAAAGGCTTTTCTCGGCTGCATGAAGAGCAAAACTTCATAACGCGTGTATTGCTTTCCAGGGTGCTAGGTGGCGTTGACATATAAACTTCTCTGTTGGTATCAAGGCACTATTTTAACGGTTTTTTGAAAACGCCCTCAAAAGGGCGTTTTTATGGCTTGTTTTAGCTAAGCACAACCTTGATTGAGTCAGCAGTTTTGTTGCCTTCAAAATCTAACCAACATTTTCTTTCGGTGTCGTAAAGCTTGCATAGCTTGGCTGTTTCAAAATACCAAGCCCATGAAAACTTTTGCACAATGATTCTCTCAGGCAACATTTCTTCAAGCTTTGCTTGTGCCTGCTTCAATTGATAGAGGGGCACACTCATGTCAACGTGGTGAGCTGTGTGCTCCATGATGTGATGCATCCAGGCGCCCCACTTAAATGGAAACACCAAGTGCACTGTTGTAGACACGAATGGTTGTGCTCTTAGCCATTCAGATTTGTCTGAATACCAAGATACGCTGGGGTGTGTGTGATGAACATACACCACAAAACCAATCATGGCATTCCAAAAAATAAATGGAATTAAAAAGCCCATTACGATAGTCAACAAAATAGACTGATCAGTTGCTAGAGCAGCAAGAACAAGTAGTGCATTCCAAATGACTGCAAAGGCAGTTACTAAAACGTTATCCCATAAAAACGCTGGGCGAGTTGCCGGCATATTTTTCTTGCTCGGGAAATACATCTTCTTCCACCAGATTTCGAGGAAGTAGTAAAGTGCCGGACCCCAGCCACTTCGGTAGTGACGTTCAAGGGCCTTTTCAGTTTTGGAAAGTTTGTTGTACTCATCTACTGAAAGTGGTGCCCAAACAAAGTCAAAACCTTTTAAGTTGGTTTGACCATGGTGAACAACGTTATGACCCACTTCCCATAGGCTGTAGGGTGTTAAAGACGGTAAAAATGCCAAACGTCCCAATAGTTTGTTCAGGCCGCGATACGGAGTAAAGCTTTGGTGGCATGCGTCATGCCCCAAAATAAAAATGCGACCAATCATGAAGCCAGAAAACAATGCAAATGCCAGTTTGATTAAGAAAGACTCAAAATAAACCGTACCAACAATGCCTGCCGTCAAAATAACGGTATCAATGATTTGTAAAACAATGGCTCGGGCAACTGCGCGCTCAGTTAACGGAGTTAACCAAGAACGAATTACTTTGCGATGAGGGATCGGTTGACCTACCGGAATTGGTTGGTCCAAGGACGCATCGGCGACGTTTGCTGACATAAAACCCTTTTGGCACAAAAAAACAATAATTCCTTATTTTAAAGGGTTTTGGGGATTTATATTTGATCTATGTCTATTTTTAGGGGAATTCTTGTTTGGTGCGACCGACAGGAATCGAACCTGTATCGAGAGCTTCGGAAACTCTAATTCTATCCATTGAACTACGGTCGCAACTCTAAGATTGTAAGGCTCTAAATGATTATCCTAGCTATAATGTGCGCGAGCTAGATAAAAAGGGAATGCGTCATGAGTGAAGAACACGGAAATTTGATTAAATCACCCAAACAGTTAATTGTGATGGTTTTTGCGAGCTTTTTTGTGCCGCTAATCATTATTGCGTTTTTAATGACCTACGTTGGCAATGGAAAAAAGAAGATATCTAGTCCAGATGCCGCTGCGGAGTCAGCCAATCAATTAATTAAACCAGTGGCCCTTCTCGATTTTAAAGACGCTTCTGGTCCAAAGGTATTCAAAACTGGCGAGGAGATTTACAAGCAAGCTTGTGCATCTTGTCATGCAACCGGTGCTGCAGGCGCTCCTAAATACGGTGATGTAGGCGGCTGGTCTGCCCGTCTTGGGCGTGGGTACGACGGCCTTTTGTCTGCCGTTGTTAAAGGCAAAGGTGCCATGCCAGCTAGAGCGGGCACGAACGCTGCAGATGTTTCTGATTATGAGTTGGGAAGAGCGGTGGTTTATTTGGCAGCATCTGCAGGCGGCAAGTTTGCGGAGCCTAAAGCTCCTGAGGCCCCTAAAGAGCCAGAAAAGAAATAAGCACACTGACCCATCAAAACCCGCTTTAATGAAAGCGGGTTTTTTTATTTCTTTTTAATCGCCATTAATTCTTTGTAGGCATCTTTTTTGCTGATCCCCGTTATTGAGGAAACAATTTCAGAAAGTTCTTTGTGCCCTACTTTGTCGCCAATCGCAAAAATCCAGTTTTTAGTGTTTTCGTCCAAACCTGAAGGGCTTGCAACAGCAGGCTGGCCCTCAATGCCAATCACAAATTCACCCTGCCAATTTTTAACTGAGGCCATCCAATTTGTGAGCTCACCAACAGAAAGAACCTTGATTTCTTCAAACACTTTCGTAAGCTCTTTTGCAATCAGAATTTTTCGATTTTCTTCAACTAAGCTTGCGATGGCTTTGAGGCTATTTTCAATTCGATGGGGCGCCTCATAAAAAAATGAACTTACCTCAGATTGTTGGGCTCTTTGAATGACTTCATCGCGTTGGGTCGCTTTGGTGGGCAAAAACCCAAGAAATTGAAATCCGCCACCGCCATGGTTTAAAAAATCTCCTGCCCCTGAAATCGCGGTAACTATTGCGCTAGGTCCTGGCAGGGGGAACACATGAAAGCCTGCTTGTTTAATGGTTTCAACCAAAATAGCGCCAGGATCAGAGATCCCCGGGGTGCCCGCGTCAGAAATATATGCCCAGCGCTCACCTTGCGAGAGCTTCTCCAGAATGTGGGCGCTGGCCGCTTTTTCATTGTGCTCGTGAAGGGCATACAGGGGTTTTGAGATGCCATAAGCATTGAGTAGGTTTGCGCTATGACGCTTGTCTTCACAAGCAATGACGTCGACTTGATTGAGGATATAAAGACCTCTGATGGTGATGTCGGCAAGGTTGCCAATGGGTGTTGGAACTAAAAAGAGACTGCCAGCAGGAAAGTTCTGGCCTTGCGCAAATTTAAATAAATCCATGCATCTTTCTTTGGATTAAATTGATTGAATAAAACGATAATGCATCAAACATAGAATCAAGGCAATCATGAAAAATTAAGGGGGTAATATATGTTTGAACAAAGAGTCTTCAAGGCATAATTAAGAAATGAAAAATGACATGACAGAAAATTTAGAGGCTCGGGTCAAAGGCCACTTTTTGGATAGTATTGAAACGAAAAGAAAAGCAGCTGAGACGCTATCGACCGATGTGGTTCGAGCCATTCATTTGCTTACCAATGCATTACAAAAAGATCAAAAAGTTTTAGCGTGTGGCAACGGTGGTTCAGCTGCTGATGCGCAGCACTTTGCTGCTGAGTTGGTCGGACGTTTTGAGCGCGAAAGAAGAGAGTTGCCTGCAATTGCTTTGACGACAGACTCTTCCATCATGACAGCCATTGGAAATGATTACAGCTACGAAGTAATTTTTAGTAAACAAGTAAAGGCGCTTGGAAGATCAGGTGATGTGTTACTTGGCATTTCTACATCGGGAAACTCTGCAAACGTAATAGCTGCTATCGAGGCGGCACACGCCAAGGGCATGTCAGTCATTGCTTTTACGGGAAAGGATGGCGGCAAGATTGGAAAATTGTTGCGCGACACCGATGTTAATTTATGTGTACCTGCTGATCGCACTGCGCGCATTCAAGAAACTCATTTATTGCTATTGCATTGCCTATGCGATGGCGTTGATCACTTGATGTTTGATTAAGTTTTAGGAAGATAAATATGAATAAGCAAACTAAACGACAAACTCTTGGCTTCATTTTGGCGGGCCTTGGCTCTGTAACCTTAACTGGATGTTTTCCGTTGGTCGCTGGCGGAATGGCCGGTGGTGCGCTCGTGATTGCTGATAGAAGAAATCCGGGCACTCAAGCAATTGATCGCGGCATTCAATTGGAGGCGGAGAGTTTTTTGATCAAAAAGTATGGTGACAATTTGCATGTCAATGTCAGCGTCTTTAATCGCAGGGTTTTATTGACTGGTGAAGTCAGAACTGAGCAGCTTAAGGCGGAAGTGGCATCCAGTGTGAAGGCCATGAAAAACGTGACTGAGGTGTTTAATGAGTTGGTTGCTGCGCCTTTAAGCAGCCTTAGTGCAAGAGCAAATGACACTTATCTAACGACTCGCATCAAGAGCGTTTTCGTGGCTACTGAAGGTGTTCCGTCCAATTCAATGAAGGTGGTCACAGAGGCGAGCAAGGTTTATTTGATGGGTATCGTGACTGAGTCTGAAGCAAATCGTGCGGTTGCTATAGCCAGAGAGGTTCCAGGGGTAAAGCAAGTGACTAAGGTCTTTGACTTGATATCTGAGGCAGATAAACGAAGATTAGATGGTAATAAATAGTCTGTTAACCAATTAAATCAAGAAAAAGCCCGCAATGCGGGCTTTTTTGTTGACAGTGATTCTGTGGGTTGGGCTTATGCGGCCATCATTTTAAGAAGTTGGTTTGGTTTGGATCTTGGCTTGACGGTGAGTTATCTCGATAAGTCGCCCATGAAGCCTTGTAAAACCTTGTTTCTAATCATAAAAAATACAATAACCAAGGAAAGCAGAAATTTATTTTTAATAAATTCTTAACTTTTTCTGTCAAAGGTGTTGACATGTGTTTTTAGGTATGGCATAGTCTCGTTTCTCTGCTGATTGCGATTCAAAACATTGAAAAAACAAGCAGCCTTCTTTAAAAAGTAGTCAACCGATAAATGTGGGTACTGAGAAAAGACATCCAGTCCTTCGGGACAGATATAAGCAGTACTCACAA
>JACCDY010921876.1_pt1 | contig 15858 bp, 12 predicted proteins | sample 7446391 | NCBI WGS metagenome assembly JACCDY01 (sample SAMN15323451, study PRJNA562643) | freshwater metagenome | isolation source: river surface water | place: USA:Blue River Watershed | collected 2017-08-18
GGAAAACGAAAGCCGCATCCACGCCGCCCTCAGCGACGAACCCTCGTCGATCGACGAATTGATCGAGCGCACTTCAATCAACGCCGCCACCGTGAGCAGCAGCCTGCTCAAGTTGACCCTCAAAGGATTGATACAGTCGCTGCCGGGCGGGCGTTACAGCCGGCGCTGATCATGCGGAATCACCGATGTCAAGCGACCTGGTGAACGAATCACCACGCGATCACGTAGTCCACAAATGCCGGCCCAGGCATTATGGTTTGGCTGCAACCCATTCCCCGGCTCAATCCGCCGTCATCACCCACTCCTCACCACCATGACCACCGACAAAGAGGCCCTGCAGAAGATTTTCGAAGCCGCCTTGAAGCAGCCCGACCCGCCACCGACTGCACGCCCGAAGCCCGCAACCCCCAACATGCGGCGCGCGAATTACGGCGAAGCCGCGATGGCGGTCGCCGACACTCCGACACGGCAAATCACCAAACCGGAAAGCAAGGAAAACACCACCCCTGCTTCCCCGAAAGAACAAAAGCCGACCGAAACACCACAGGCCGGCAAGCAGGTAGTGCTCGACGACAAGGCATCCGACGAACTGGCCAAAGTGCTTGAGAAGAAGATGGCCTGGGAGAAGACCAAACACAAAATCCAGAAGGTGGCCACCATCCTCGTGCTGGTTGGCGCAGTCGGTGGCGGCATCGGCTGGTTTGTCTCCTCGCCCGATCGCGTGAAGTCGCTGACCGCTTCGGTAGAAGAAATCCAATCGGCCGGCGACGTCAACGGCATGGTCGATAGCTACAAAGGCTCTCTCGACAAAGTGGCTGGCCGCGGCAACGAGCTCAGCGAAGCCACCGCCGCACTCGGTGCCAGCACTGAACTCAAAGAAGGCGAAGACGCCTACATGGAGGATGAAATGAACAAGATGTCCGGCGGCGAAGGCAAATCGGTAGGCTCCCGCGCCAAAGCGATGCAGAAAACCTTCGGCGACCGCGCCAAGGACAAGTAAACCGACGACGCTGAGCCCGATCGAATACTGAAGCTCCCGGCCACGCGCCCAAGGCCAATCCCATCCCCAAAACACAAGACCCCGTCACCTGCAACAGGGACGGGGTCTTGCTTTGAATGGAATGGCTTCAGCCGGGGAAACCAGCGGCGCAATTACTTGCGCAGCGCGGCTTCACGCTCCTTGGCCTTGGCGATCACGTCGTCGGAGACGTTGCGCGGGCAAGCTGCGTAGTGGCTGAACTCCATCGAGAACTGGCCGCGGCCGGAGGTCATCGTGCGCAGGTCGCCGATGTAACCGAACATGCAGGACAACGGAGCCTCGGCCTTGACGCGGACACCACCCGGTGTCGGCTCCTGGCCTTGGATCATGCCGCGGCGACGGTTGAGGTCGCCGATGACGTCGCCGACTTTTTCTTCCGGAGTGAACACGTCGAGCTTCATGATCGGCTCGAGAATCTGCGGACCGGCTTTCGGCATCGTCTGACGATAAGCCGCCTTGGCGGCGATTTCGAAGGCGATCGACGAGGAGTCCACCGCGTGGAAACCACCGTCGGTGAGGGTGACCTTGAAGTCCAGACAGGGGTAACCGGCAAGCGGCCCCTTGATGATCGAGGTCTTGAAGCCCTTCTCGACAGCCGGAATGAATTCCTTCGGCACGTTGCCGCCGACGACACTCGACTCGAACACGAAACCGGAACCGGGTTCCAGCGGCTCGATCTTGTAGTCGATCTTGGCGAACTGACCGGAACCACCCGACTGCTTCTTGTGGGTGTAGCTGTCGGCGATCGGCTTGGTGATCGTTTCACGGTAGGCCACCTGCGGCGCACCGACTTCCACCTCGACCTTGTGGGTCCGCTTGAGGATGTCGATCTTGATGTCGAGGTGAAGCTCGCCCATGCCCTTGAGGATGGTCTCACCGGTCTCCTCGTCGGTTTCCACGCGGAACGACGGGTCCTCGGCAACCATCTTGCCGATCGCGTTGGCCAACTTCTCGGCATTCGCCTTGTCCTTGGCCGCAACGGCAATCGAAATCACCGGATCCGGGAACACCATCGGCTCGAGCGTCGCCGGGTTCTTCTCGTCACACAGCGTGTGACCGGTCTGGACGTTCTTGAGGCCGACGATGGCGACGATGTCACCCGCTTGGGCGGAGTCGACTTCGTTGCGGTCATTGGCATGCATCTCGACCATGCGCGAGACACGCTCGGTCTTGCCGGTGAAGGCGTTGAGGATGGTATCGCCCTTCTTGACAGTGCCGGAATAGATCCGGGTGAAGGTCAGCGCACCGAACTTGTCATCCATGATCTTGAACGCCAACGCGCGCAGCGGCTTGGTCGGATCGGCAACGGCATACTCACCGGTCTCGTTGCCTTCGGCATCGACTTCCGGCAGCGGACGGACATCCAACGGCGACGGCAGGTAATCCACCACGGCGTCGAGCACCAGCTGCAGACCCTTGTTCTTGAAGGACGATCCGCAATAGGTGGGGAAGAACACCAGATCGACGGTGCCCTTGCGGATGCAGCGCTTGATGGTGTCGATGTCGGGCTCCTCGCCCTCCAGGTATTTTTCCATCACCTCATCATCCTGCTCAACGGCAGTCTCGATGAGCGCGGCACGGTATTCCTTCGCCTTGTCGACCATATCGGCCGGGATCTCCTCGATCTTGAAATTCTCGGGCTGACCTGATTCGTCCCAGATGTGGGCCTTCATCGTCAACAGGTCGACCACGCCGACGAAATCCGACTCCGTGCCGATCGGCAACACCATCACCAGCGGATGGGCGCCAAGGACCTTCTTGACCTGGGCAACCACGCGGTAGAAGTCGGCGCCAATGCGGTCGAGCTTGTTGACGTAGATGACGCGCGAAACCTTCGACTCGTTGGCGTAGCGCCAGTTGGTTTCCGACTGAGGCTCAACACCACCGGAACCGCAGAACACACCAATGCCACCGTCCAGCACCTTGAGCGAGCGATACACCTCGATGGTGAAGTCGACGTGGCCGGGAGTGTCGATGACGTTGAACTGGTGACCCTTCCAGAAACAGCTGGTGGCAGCCGATTGGATGGTGATGCCGCGCTCGGCCTCCTGCTCCATGAAGTCCATGGTCGACTCGCCGTCGTGGACCTCACCGATCTTGTGGATCTTGCCGGTCAACTTGAGAATGCGCTCCGTGGTGGTGGTTTTACCGGCGTCCACGTGGGCGAAAATGCCGATGTTGCGGTATTTGGTGAGGTCCTTCATGCAGAAATTAGGCTTCGGGGTTGTCGGGGCCGCTGCGGCGCCGGGGGCGCATTGCTATTCAGACAGCGCGATTTGGCAACACTAGAGTCAGCGAAATGGGCCGATTTTTGCGAAATTCAACGGATTGTCGTGCTTCCGGCTTGCTTTGGCCCCGGCCCCGCCATTCTGCTGGACCTGCAATGGCATCGGCAAAGGCCCTGATCCCGATCCGCAGCCCCCATCTGGATGGACTTTCGCCCATCGAGGTGGCCGGTCGACTGCGCCATCTGCACGGGCTGGTGTTCTTCGACACCTCGGGCCACCTCCCGTCATCGGCCCGCCAGCCGGTCTCGGTCATCTCCGCCCGCCCGCAACGGATCTGGTGCGGCTCGCTCCACGACCCGGCCCAACGCCAATGGCTGCGCAACGCGCTTGCCGCCATGCCCGAAATCGCCGGAGACCATGGCTTCCCGCTCGGTGGCTTGTGCGGCTGGGTCAGCTACGAAGGGGAATTCGTGTTCGGCGAGTTCCACGAAATGCTGGTTTTCGACCACACCGACCAGGCGTGGTGGGAAACCGGCCGACTCTCGAGCCAATTGACCCACTTCTCGGACCCGCCGGCCCACCTCAGTCCATTCGCACCGCTCGGCACCCGCGAGGGCTTCACCGCCGCCGCCATCCGCATCAAGGAGTGGATCAGCGCCGGCGACATCTACCAAGCCAACCTGTCCCAAGCCTTCTCGGCAAACGTCCACGGCGGCTCCTTGTTCGGACTCTATGAATCGCTGCGCGACGCCTCGCCGGCACCGATGTCGGCCTGGCTCGACCTCAATGGCAGGGAAGTGCTCTGTTCATCACCCGAAAGCTTCCTCAAGATTTCCGGCCGGCACATCGAAACCCGGCCGATCAAGGGTACCCGCCCGCGCTTCAAGGATGCCGATGCCGACCGCCGTTCGGCATACGAACTGCAAACCTCGCCCAAGGAGATCGCCGAACTGGTGATGATCACCGACCTGCTGCGCAACGACCTCGGCCAGGTCTGCGAGTTCGGCTCGGTCAAGGTGGCCGAAATGCTCCAACTCGAAGCGTTTGAACAAGTGCACCACCTGGTCTCAACGATCACCGGCACCTTGCGCGAACCACACGATGCCATCGACGCCCTGACTGCCTGCTTTCCCGGTGGCAGCATCACCGGCGCGCCGAAAAAACGCGCGATGGAAATCATCCGCGAACTCGAAGCCCGCCCGCGTGGGCTCTACTGCGGTGCCATCGGCTGGATCGGCAGCAACGGCGAAAGCTCGTTCAACATCGCCATCCGCACGCTGGTGCGCGAGGGACACACGCTGAGCTACCAGGTGGGCGCCGGCATCGTCGCCGATTCGGACCCGGACCACGAATACCAGGAAACCCTGCACAAGGCGGCCGGCATCCGCCTGGCCATCGAACGCTGGCAAGCACGCGCCTGAAGCGCCAGCGACCTACACGTGGTTCTTGCGCTCGGCCAGGAACCCGAGGCCGATGAAAATCCCCAGCACCAGCACGCCGGTCCACGAACCGGCCTTGCTCGCCAGCAGCTGCGCCAGCAAGGCGCTCAGCTTGCCGGTCGCCCAGCCGTATCCGAAGGCACTCACCAGGATGAACACCAGCACCCTGACCAGCAGGTGATACGGCTTGGTGGCGTCGCGGATGAAACGGTTGATCTCCGCGCCATACATCACCAGCAGGGTCGCCACGAAAGCGAAAGCAATCAACGACAGATGCGGCCTCACCCAGGAGGAGGTCAGTTCAAGCAGCTTCATCATGGCCAAGGCGGCAGGGTTCCATCAGGATGGACGAGTCATAGGCCGCCAATCCCGGAATTCAACCTTTAAGCAACTCACACCGTGAATGGTGCACGCCGCTGGTAAGCACACAGGGCGTTGGCCTCGGCATCATCGATGAACGCCTCCTTCGCCGGATCAAAACGCAGCTTGCGGCCGAGCTTCCAACTGATGGCTGCCGCGTGGCAGGCCACCTCGGTCGTGCGCACGATCGATGAATTGCAGGCGGTCGCCTTGCGCGAACGAATGGAATCGAGGAACTCGCGGACGTGCTTCGCCGGGTCGATGCCGAACATCTCGGCGTGCTGCTCACCGGCGTGCAGCAATCCTTCACTGGTCGCAATCTTGCTGTAGTCGCCGGCCTCGATCCAGCCGCCCTCACCCTCGAAGCGAACCGGACAGGAACCCAGCCCGAGCCAACCGCCTTCGTCCTTGAAGCCGGCCAAACGCATCACCAGCTCAACACCATTGGCATAACGCGCACGCAGTTGCTGGTTCTCAAACCAATACTCCACCGGAGTCGTGCCATCCGCATCCACCGCCCATTGGCACAGGTTGACCGTGTGTGAGGCCCAGTCATGCAAGCCCCAACCGGCGGAAAACCCTTCGTAGTAACGCCAACGGCTGCGGACGTATTTCTGATTGTAGGGACGCGCGGGCGCCGGTCCGAGCCAGCGGTTCCAATCGACCACTCCAGGGGCGGGCTCCGGCTCACCCGGCAGGTTCTCCTGCACCGGTTGCGGCAACCAGATACCGGCATGCAGTGTCTTGAGTTTGCCCAGCCTGCCCGAGCGGGCGAGCTGTACCGCCAGCTGGAAGTTGTCGACGTTGCGCCGCTGCATTCCGCCCTGATAGATCCGCTTGTTCGACAACACCGCTTCATCGAGTTGTCGGCACTCCTCGATGCTCATCGTGCATGGTTTCTCACAATAGATGTCCTTACCCGCCCGCGCCGCCATGATCGAGGCCGTGCCATGCCAGCGGTCGCCAGTGGCGATCAACACCGCGTCGATATCCTCGCGGCCCAGAATCTCCTGCATGTCGACGCAGGCCACACAGTCCTCGTTGCCGTAATGGCGGTTCACCGTCTTGCGGATGATCTCACGGCGCTCCTCCTGCACATCGGCGATCGCCACAAAGCGGACATCCTCCTGACTCAGGAACGACTTGATGACCTGACGGCCGCGCGGTCCCAGACCGATGCCAGCAACCGTGATCTTGTCGTTGGCAGCGACCTTGGCCTGCTGCGCGAAGGCATGGCGCACCGGAATCGCGGAAAAACCGACTGCAGCCGCAGTGCGCGTGAGGAAACTTCGACGGGTGGATTTCATGGTTGTTCCTTTTCCGGATGGGTTGGCTGCTGATTCACCGCGGACGCAAACGGGATCAACTCGATGTTCTTGAACTGCACCTTCATCGGCGGCCCCGGGTGCATCTGCAGACCGATAAAACCCTGACGCGACTCCGCGCTCACGCTGTGGTCGACAATGTCACACATCTTCACCCCGTTGAGGAACAAGGTGATTGCCGCGCCCTTGCAAACCACGCGGTAGTGATTCCACTCGCCGGGCTTGTATGCCTTCAGCAATTCGGCGGCATCCCCCATCGGCCGCACCTCGCGCTTACCACCGTCCGGCAACACCACCTGCGCCCCACGCTCGGCCACCAGACCATGACGGTGGTGGTAGATGTAACCGATCAGTTTGCCATCACCGGTCATGTCGGCCTGATAACCGAACATGTCGTGCGCGGGCCGCTGCTCGGATCGGATCTGGATCCCTGAGTTCGCCTGATCGCTGATCCTGAACTCACAATCCAACTGGAAGTCATCGAAGCGCGCCCCCGTCCACACCAGGTAATTGGCCTTCTTGCACGGCTTGTCAGGGGTGCTTTCCGAAGTCAGTGCACCATCCTCCACCGACCACCACCCGGGCGCACCCTCCCAACCTGTCAGATCCCTGCCGTTGAACAAGGAGATCCGCTGCGCGGGTTCCCCGGCCACGCAGACGAACGCAGAGAAGAGGAATAGACCGGAGCGGCACAACGCAGCAACCCGGACTCCGATCATGCGGGTCAGCAACGAAATCATCGCACCCTTCAATACGGCGCGACAGTAACGATCTATCGACTGACAGGCCTCATCGGCAATCGCTTGAACGAAACTCTGGAGGGCAGCCACCTCAGGGCAGCGGCTTGACCCGCAGGCTCTTCACCTTGACCACGCTATCCGGATCGTGCGCCTGCAGGGCGAAGGTTCCGCCGTCGAGCCGCTTCGTCTTCTCCGGATGATCCTCCGGCTGCGTCCACTCGTTGTGCAGCTTGTCATTCACCCAGACTTTGACCGTCTTACCCTCGACCCGCAGCCTCATGGTCACCCATTCGTCATCGCCATGCCCCGCCTCCTTGACATCCTTGAATGAATACACGCTGCCGGTCTTTCGCCAGTCGCTGTGAGTCGCATTGATCTGACACTCGAGCCCCTGCTGCGGCCATCCCTTGTCCTGCCACTTGGTGTGGAAGAACAAGCCGGCGTTGGATCCCTTGGCCGACTGAAAGACGATTTCCGCCTCGAAATTACCGAAAGTCGCCTTGCCGTCCGCTCCCAACCAGAACAGGTGGGCGCGCTTGCCATTCAGCACCACACATCCGTCCTCCAAGCGGATCGATTCCGGGCTCTCCGCCGCTTTCCAACCGTCGAGCGACTTGCCATCAAAAAGAACCTGCCAGTCCTGCGCTACAAGCGGGGAAACCAGAAGAAGGGAAAACACCAGGGTGCTCAAAATTCGTGTCATGACCTGCATACGGTGGATTTGAGGCTGCCATTTCGCCATTCACCCTGTCAATTTGCCGGCGCGCTCGATGTTCCGCCCGCCATTCCAACCCCTGACCGCCCTCAAATGGCTCGCCATCCTGCTGCCGATGGCTGCAGTCGTCGGCTCGGCTTCCGCCTTCTTCCTGTGGAGCCTCGATGCACTCACCCGCACGCGCTTCAGCCACCCCTGGCTGCTGTTCCTGCTGCCGGCCGGCGGTCTGCTGGTCGGCTGGATCTACCGCCGCTTCGGCGGCAACTCCAACGCCGGCAACAACCTGATCATCGACGAAATCCACCAACCCGGCGCGGGCGTGCCCCGGCGGATGGCCCCACTGGTGCTCATCGGCACCCTGATCACCCACCTGCTCGGCGGCTCCGCCGGCCGCGAGGGAACCGCCGTGCAAATGGGCGGCAGCATCGCGTCAGCCTTCGGCCGCTTCCTGCACATCGATCCGGCCAGCCTGCGCGTGCTCCTGATGGCCGGCGTCGCCGCCGGCTTCGGGTCGGTCTTCGGCACACCAATCGCCGGTGCAGTCTTCGCTCTCGAAGTGCTCGTCATCGGCCGCATGCAGTATGACGCACTCATCCCCTGCTTCATCGCCTCACTCACCGCCCACTGGACCTGCACCGCCTGGGGCATCGCCCACACGACCTACCACGTCGCCGTCATCCCACCCGGCCACTTTCCCGACATGTTGCTGTTCGGCAAGGTCGTCGTCGCCGCCGTCGCCTTCGGATTGACCGGCACCCTCTTCGCCTCAGCCTGCCATCGGCTCGGCGATGCCTTCAAACGCTGGATCCCGCGCCCCGAATGGCAACCGGTCGCCGGCGGCCTGCTGGTCGTCGTCCTGTTCTTCATCGCCGGCACGCCGGACTACCTGGGTCTCGGCGTGCTCGGCGACCGCCCGGATGCCGTCACGCTGCCATCGATGTTCAGCAACCCCGACCTGCCAGCGAATGCCTGGCTGTGGAAAATACTCTTCACCGTGGTCACCCTGAGCGCCGGCTTCAAAGGTGGCGAAGTCACCCCTCTGTTCTTCATCGGCGCCGCCCTCGGTAACACGCTGGCAGGCGCCATGGGCGCACCCATCGACTTGTTCGCCGCTCTCGGCCTGGTCGCGATCTTTGCCGCCGCCACCAACACCCCACTCGCCTCCACCCTGCTTGGCATGGAGTTGTTCGGCGCAGACAACGGACTCTACCTGGCAAGCGCCTGCATCATCGCCTACCACTGCAGCGGCCACCGCGGGATCTATGCCGCCCAACGGCTCGCCGTACCGAAATTCCGCCTGCACGACAAGTGACTTGCCCCGCCTCTCACCAGCGGCTATCCAAATCCCGACTGCACAGTCGGATTGATTATTGAACAGTGATAGAGCAGCCCGCCTGCTTCTCACTTCTCACTTCTCACTCGGCACTTTGCCACCAAGCCCCCGTAGTTCAATGGATAGAACGAGCGTTTCCTAAACGCTAAATCCAGGTTCGATTCCTGGCGGGGGCACATGGAGTGAGGAAAAATGGATCGTGGATAGTCGATAGCAGACCAAGAAAGGCAGGAATCGACGAAGCGATCTTACTGCCTCTCAGGGACCAACAATCCACGATCCATGATCCATGCGCGCTTCGCGCGCCTCAGATCTTCTGCACCAGCGGACCCCATCCCTCACGCGGCTCGCGCCAGGCAAGGTCGTTGATCGACGGATCGTTGGTGATCACGCCGTTCTCATCCAACTCCAGCTTCTTGCCAGCGCGGGCACACAGGTTGCCGAGTTGGATGTTGGCGGTCATCGGGCCGGAGTAGCTGAAGTTCGACTGACTGAACTCGCGCGGCTTCTCACCACGGCAGGCCATGAAGAATTCCTCGTGGTGACCAGGCGAGCGCTCGAGCAGTTGCGGCGGCTTGCCAAACTCGCTGCGGCGCGTGGACGGAATCAATTGCGGTCCTTCCCAATAGTCGCCGGTGACGATCATCTTGCCCTTGCTGCCGATGATCAGATTGCCGGTGCGCGGCAACTTGCGGTTCTCGGAAAGCAACTCCTCCGGCGTCTCGGGCATGTAGGGCGTGCCGTCGGCCTTGTTGCCCTCATACCAGAAGGTCGCAAACCCGGGACGGTCGGCCTTGGCGCGATACGTCGCCTTGACCATCATGCCTGCGGGATATTGATCACCCACCGGGCTGGTCATTTCCAAGGGCTCGGCGGTGGCAGCGTAACCGGGGTCCATGATCGCATAAATGCCATCGGTCGTATGGCACGCCATGTCACCAAGCGCACCCGATCCGAAATCAACATAACCCCGCCAGTTGAACGGATGATAAGGCTGCTTGCCCTTCTCAATGCCAGCAACATACGGACGCATCGGAGCAGGCCCGATCCACGCATCCCAATTGAGGTTCTCAGGCACCGGATCGGAACCCGTCGGACGCTGGCCACCCTGCGGCCACACCGGGCGGTTCGTCCAGGTGTGGAACTCCTTGATCTCGCCGATGGCGTCAGCCTTGATGAATTCGTAAGCCAAGCGCCAGCCGTTGCCGGAATGCCCCTGATTGCCCATCTGGGTGACCACCTTCGGGTTCGCCTTGTAGGCTGCCGTCAGCAACTGAGCTTCCTTGACCGACCAGGTCAACGGCTTCTCGGTGTAACAGTGGATCCCCATCGACACCGCCGTCATCGACGGCGCGAAGTGCGAGTGGTCCGGAGTGGAAACAAACACGACATCCAGCTGCTCGCCGTGGTTCTTGAACAATTCACGCCAGTCGGTGTAAGCGGTGGCCTGCTCCCAACCTTGCTTGCCATGCACACCCTTCCACTGGTTCTTGTCGACCTCGGCAAAGGCGATGCACTGGAGACCGGCGTTGTGCGCCGCGCTGGTGTGGGCACTGGCACGACCACCGGTGGCGACAAAGCCGACCTGGAGTTTTTCATTGAGACCGCGGGCGCGGATGATGCTGGGGAAACCAACGGTGGAGAGCGCACCGAAAGCGGTGACCCGCTTGACGAACTGACGACGTGAGAGGTTGGACATGATCGGTAGGATGGGTGAAATCAGACAATGCTGGACATTTCAGCTACCCCTTTGAAAGGCTTTTTCTGTCATCCCGACGCGAATCCCATTCGATCGTACTATGCGCGCTTGGTGACGGTGGAATCCGGTTCCGTCCGGCATTGGGCAGACCGGCACCCGGCGGAGACGGGTTTAGCCATCACAAGCTATTGATATCCAGAGAAATGCAGCACCCATGGACATCATGCCCATGAAAAGGATCTGCATTCTCCCCCCTACATCCGCGATGCTCCCCGGCCAAAAAATCGACCGCTCGCCGTCCTCAAGCAACCCCGCCACGACCCCACTCACCTTCAAGTCCACAACATCAATGCCCAGGGAACGAATTGGGGCTAGGTCTCAGCAGCTCAACACTTTCCCTCACCGCAGTGGCAAGCCTTCTGCGCCAGTCGCTCGGCGATCTTGCCGGCGGTCGGCGTGATCGACAACCCGCCGAGGTTGGTGCACCGCAACTCACGGGGAATCTGATGCGCCACCTTGGCCATCGCCGCGATCACTTCGTCCAGCGGCACCAGATGCTGGTAGCCGGCAAGCGCCATGTTCGCACATGCCAATGCATTGGTCGCGGCCATCACGTTCTTGCCGAGACACGGCGCTTCGACGCGGTTGGCGATGGGATCACACGCGAGACCAAAACAATTCTGCAGCGCCATCGACGCGGCGGCGAGTTGCTGGGCGGTCGTGCCGCCGGCCAGATGAACGATGGCCGCAGCAGCCATCGACGATCCGGAGCCGCATTCCGCCATGCAACCACCTTCCTCAGCGGCAAAGGTGGCATCACGGGCGATGAACACCCCGATCAAGCCGGCAATCAGCAAGGCCTTCGCACGTTCGGTCTCGTCGCATCCGAGCGCATCACAAACCGCCAGCACCGCTCCCGGCATCGCTCCACACGAGCCTGCGGTGGGCGCCGCCACAATCACCCCCATCGACGACTTCACCTCCATGATCGCGGACACGTAACGCACGATGCGGTTGTTGATGTCCGCGGGAATCAAGCGCCCTTCCTGCTCGGCCTTGGTGAAGCCGGGGCTCTGTGAAGGCAGGATGCGGTCGGCATAATGGGTGCCGGCAAGCCCTTCCTGGACGGCATTTTCAAAGATCCTTGCCAAGCCCTTCATCTTCTCGACCGCCTCCTCGGGCGTGATCCCGCCACGGGCAGCTTCATAACAGGCGGCACTCTCCCACAAAGGACGCCCGGCAAACTCCGGATGCGACTCCATCTCGCCGGCACGGGTGAAGGGGACGGACAGGTTCTTGCGGGCGAGAATCGGCAACACCGCACCAAGCACGCGCGAGCGCTTCGCACCCAACTCCTTGGCCAGCGTGTGAACGAGATCCGGCTCCGGCTTGTGCCGCGAATCAAAGCGCAGCAAGCCACCGCAAACCCCCGGCAACCACTCCCAGGACTCGGCCTGCGCGGCCAAGTCGGAACCCGCAAACAGCCGCTCGTCGGGCTGCGACTCAAACCAGAACAGGGTGCTGCACAAATCACCCTGCCCCCTCAACGGCACGCCATCGATCACCTGCAACTCGATCATCCCACCGCCGGTGGAGATTGCGTCGAAATGATAAACCGTGCCGCTCTCACCAGTGATCTCGAGACGATAATAGTTCGGGTGCGGAGCATCATACGACACGTAGTGAACCTCCACCTCGATCCCCTGCTCGCGCAACGCGGCGGGATAGGTCGGCAAACGCGCGTCATCCGGCTGCCAACCCAGAATGCCGCTATACAATCCGAGGTCGGTGCCCTGCTCCTTGTGAGTGGTGACCAACGAGCCATTCGGATCATAGAAGGACACCAGCTTGACCACCGGCTCACCTGCCAGATCGCGGGCAATCCGGGCGATCCGGTTGGCAGCGGCGCAATGCGAACTGCTCGGTCCCCGCATCACGGGTCCCAACACGTCGTTGAAGATGCTCGGCGTTTTGTCCATCCACCCGGACCATGCCATCGATCCCGACGGCTGACAACGCGTTTCCCTTGGAACCTGGATACGGAAAACCAAGGGATTCACCAAAATGAACGACAAAGGGCCGCTTCAGCGGCCCGCCGCCGACAAGCGGCATCACTGGTAGATCCGTTGATAATACTCATCCGCCATCCGGTCGGCATCGAAGAAGGGCACCACGTCGTTCATCGACTGCAGCATGATCTGACGCCACTTCTCGGGCTTGTCGTAGTAGGCAGGCAGCACCTTCTCGTTGAGCACCTCGTAGAATCCATCCAGATCGCTGCGGTCGCGCGCTTCGGGACTCAAACCCTCGGCCGCCGGCGGGATGATGAAGGAATTCTTGCCATCCTTGGCGAACTCACAAACCCAGCCGTCGAAGGTCGACAGATTGACGGCACCGTTCATCGCGGCGGTCATCCCCGATGTTCCCGAAGCCTCACGGGTCACCACCGGGTTGTTGAGCCAGACGTCCGCACCATTCTTCAGATGCCGCGAGAGCCCGAGCTCGTAGCCGACCAACACCGTGGCGTTCGGATAGTCACGCGTCAGCCGGATCAGATGGTCGAATGTCTCGATCGCCGAATAATCGAACGGATACGGCTTACCCGCCCAGATCAGCTGCACCGGCCGCATCGGATCGTTGAGCATCTTGCGGAACTTGGCGATGTCGCGGGTGATCAGGTCCGGCCGCTTGTAGCCGGCGAAGCGCCGGGCCCAGACGATCGTCAACACGTCCGGATCAAACAACTTGCCTGTCTGATCGGCCACCTCGCGGAACAGAATCTCCTTCAACTCGCGCTTGCGATGGCGCAATCCCTCGAGATCCCCCTCCTTGCGGGCATGCTCCAGCCCGTGATCCGCCCAGTATTTCTTGTTCTGCGCGTTGGTGACATGGGTGATCTCACAAATGCCGGCGTGGCCTTTCCACATCTGCCGCGACACCTCGCCGTGCAACTTCGACACGCCGTTGGCGATGCGTGCCATGCGCAAGGCCGCCAACGAGTGGTTGAAGACGTCTCCCTCGACACCGGCGATCTCACGCACCTCGTGATCCGGAACCGGCCCGAAAAAGGTGAAATCCCGCAACAAATTGAAGCTGTGCTTCTCGTTGCCCGCTTCCTCGGGAGTGTGCGTGGTGAACACCAGACGCTTCTTCACCTCCTCGAGGCCGTGATATTTCTGGTAAAGATGGAAGGCCGCCGAAAGTCCGTGCGCCTCGTTGAGATGCCAGACGTCCGGCTCGACACCGAGCTCATCCATCAACTTCGCACCACCCATGCCAAGGACGATGTATTGCGCGATCCGGCGCAAATGGTCCTGATCGTAGAGCCGGTGCGTGATCGCCCGCGAAAGCGGATCGTTCTCCTCGAGATCGGTGCTCAGGAAGAACATCGGCACGGTGCCGAAGATGTCACCAGGCAGGAACATCGCCTTCACCCACACCGGGTGGCCGTGCACCTGCACCGTGAAGCGGATGCCGGTATCCTGCAGGAACGCGTATTCCTTCTTGCGGAACTGCACCGCCAACTCACGGTCCTCGCCGCGCGCCTGATTGTAGTAACCATAGGTCCACAGGATGCCGATGCCACAAAGGTTCTGCTTGAGATCGGCCGCCGAACGCATGTGCGAACCGGCAAGGAAACCAAGACCACCGGAGTAGATCTTGAAACTCTGGTCGATGGCGAACTCGCAGGAGAGGTAGACAGCGCTCTTCGCATACTTCGGCGCGATCGCGTAGTGGTGGGAGAACGGTTGAGGGAGGAAGGATTCAGCCATGGGGTGCGTGGGAAATTGAGGTCAGGAGGCAAATCCGGGGTAGGGGCAAACCTGGACGGGCGGAATGGTCAGGGGAAACCAAACTCTTTCAAGCACGATTTCAGAAGACCCAACGATCCGCAATAAGCACAAAGCCTGCCATTTCCATTGGTAATCGGTGGCGGGATGGCTATTCTCCGGACGGAATGGCCGATCCGGACGAAGCCGCCTTCTTTGACTTCATGGAAACCGAGCGCAGCGCCTCGCCACGGACCATGACCAACTACCGCAACGCCCTCGCCGCCTACCGCGAGTGGCGCGGAACCGGCTTCAGCAGCTGGCGCAATGCCAGCACCGACGACTTCCGTGACTACCTGTTCGACCTGATGAAGCAGGGGCTCAAACGCGCCACCATCCGCCTGCGATTCGCAGCACTCCGCTCGTTCTACAAGTTCCTGGTGCTGCGCCACGGACTCGGCCACAGCCCGGTGGCGGCCGTGCAACTGCCGAAACCCGAACGCAGCCTGCCGGTCGTGCTGACGGTGAAACAGATCGACCAACTGCTCACGCTGCCGCTCACGCTGGCCGCCGAACCGAAATCCCCGCCGTGGCTGCGCCACCGCGATGCCGCCATCCTCGAGTTGTTCTACTCCAGCGGCCTGCGGATTTCGGAACTGCTCGCACTCAACGTCAGCGATCTCGACTTCACCGGCGAAACCCTGCGCGTGATGGGCAAGGGCGCAAAGGAACGCATCGTGCCGATCGGCAGCATGGCAATCAATGCGATCCAACGCTACCGCCAAGAAGCCACCGTCACCTCCGGCCCGCTATTCCTCAGCAAACGCCGCACCCGCATCACCCAGCAGGCGGTCGATCAACTGCTCAAGAAATACCTCAAGCTCAGCGACATCCCGTTCGCCATCAGCCCGCACAAACTGCGCCACAGCTTCGCCACCCACCTACTCGACGCCGGCGCCGACCTCCGCAGCGTGCAATCCCTGCTCGGCCACGCCTCGCTCTCGACTACCCAGATCTACACCCACGTCACCAAAGACCGACTGAAACAAGCCTACGACAAGGCCCATCCACGAGCATAGATTGGAACGATCAAGAAAAGAGCAAGGCACCCCGCTGACCAATGACCAATGACCAATGCCCAATGACCAATGACCAATGACCAATGACCAATGACCACTGACCACTGCCCAATGCCCCATCACCACCGCCC
>JACCDY010074993.1_pt1 | contig 15855 bp, 13 predicted proteins | sample 7446391 | NCBI WGS metagenome assembly JACCDY01 (sample SAMN15323451, study PRJNA562643) | freshwater metagenome | isolation source: river surface water | place: USA:Blue River Watershed | collected 2017-08-18
CGGATAACTTTTGGCAATCGGTGTGCTGGTCTAGCGAGGTGAGCCTCTTCGTTGCTGTCAGCAATAATGGAATAGGAAATCGCGTGATGACCAGTCCAGATGGCATTACGTGGACTACGCGGACTTCCGCATTGGACAATAATTGGGTATCAGTGTGTTGGTCGCCCGAAGTGTCCTTGTTCGTCGCGGTGGGTATTACCGGCACGAATAATCGCGTGATGACCAGTCCCGATGGTATAACCTGGACGTCGCGAACTGTTCCGTCCGCAAACAGTTGGGCCTCAGTATGTTGGTCCCCTGAATTGTCGCTCTTTGCATCAGTGGCACATTCAGGGACAGGAAATCGTGTAATGACAAGCCCTGACGGCATCACGTGGACAAGTCGCACGTCAGCATCAGATATTGCGTGGCAATCGGTATGTTGGTCGTCACAACTTGGCATCTTTGTGGCGGTGGCCAACACTGGAACGGGCAATCGAGTCATGTCGAGCTTGAATGGCATAACGTGGACGACTCGGGCAAGCGCTGCTGACCATAATTGGTTCGACGTGTGTTGGTCACCGGAGCTTTCAATGTTTTTGGCAAGCAGTAGTACCGGAACAGTCATGGCAACTCATCCCATGTTACCAAGTAGCATGTCGACGTTAATCGCCAATCCTGCGGTGGTGTCGATGAGTAACAATGTCCTCGTCACGTCCAATGTAAACGTCGCTGGAACCATGATGGTGAACGGTTCGCTTGCCAACGTCCGGTTGTTCAATGAGCTCACAAAACCAAACAGTGGCTTGGCATTGTCTGCAATAACCAATTTGATTACATCCGGTAGCACTGGTGGTGCTTCCATTATTTCAGAAATCTGTTGGTCGCCACAACTGTCGTTGTTCGTGAAAGTAGGTTCGGGAGAGGCACATACGAGTCCAAACGGCATGAACTGGACATCTCGCACGGTAGCAGCAAGTAATTATTGGAGGAGCGTGTGTTGGGCGCCAGAACTGAGCTTGTTTGTCGCAGTTTCTGACAGTGGGACGGGGAATCGCGTCATGACGAGTCCGGAAGGGATAACATGGACCTCTAGAACATCGACTGCAGATAACTCATGGAATGGTGTATGTTGGTCTCCGGAGTTGGCGTTGTTTGTGGCTGTGTCTGGCAATGGTACCGACAGGGTGATGACCAGTCCGGACGGCGTAACGTGGACTCCGCGCACCCCTCCCGCGACTATTACTTTAACCAAAGTTTGTTGGGCGGCCGAACTGAGGATTTTTGTCGCTGCATCGAATAATACATCAATTTTGACAAGCCCTGATGGCATCACATGGACATCGCGAACATGTCCCAATTGTAACACGTATGGACTTTGTTGGTCTCCCGACCTCATGTTGTTCGTGGCTGTGGGAATTAATCAAGTCATTATCACGAGTCCCAACGGTATCACCTGGACATCGCGCACGAACCCAACAACAAATCCATTGTATTCCGTTGCATGGTCGCCAACATTGTCGATGTTTGTGGCTTGCGCATCATCTGGTACTGCCGGAACAACCGTGCTAGCGAGTCCCGACGGCATTACGTGGACTGCACGAGCAGGTTCAGCCGCGGGCTACATTGCAGTCTGTTGGTCTCCTGAGCTCGGTATATTTGTGATAAAAACAGGCTCCGGTTCAAGCGTTCACATTTCCACTCCTGTCGCACCTGCGCCCATGTCTACGCTCATAACACACCCCACATTTGCGTCAATGAGCAACAACACAATGCTTGTCAGGACTTTGGTGACCTCCAACTTGACAGTCAACAGCAACCTCAACGTCCTTCAAGGCGCTGTAGGTATCGGCAAGAGCAACCCCGCCTACAAGCTCGACGTCGTGGGCGACATCTATGCGAGCGGCAACGTGGTGGCCTATTCGGATATCCGTCAAAAAGAAAATATCATAAACATTGACTCTGCGCTCGACAAGGTCCTCCACCTACGTGGGTGCACATACTCCAAGATAGGCGATGAAAGTCACAAAAAGTATGTTGGTGTCATCGCGCAAGAGCTCCAAGAAGTCCTCCCCGAGGCTGTGTCATCTGATCAAGACGGGATGTTGAGCGTCGCGTATGGCAATATCACGGCTCTGTTGATTCAAGCCATCAAAGAGTTGAGTGCACGCGTGGACGATATTGCCGCACATGTGCCCCAATTATACGGTCACTCAAATGTTTAATCAAATGTTCAATCAAATGGTCAACCATGATGGCAAACCATGCAACGATAGGAGCGTCGATACGCGATTTGTTGAACTCGTATTTAACTGTTCATAAATAACGGTGTCTATAATTTCACGTGTTCTATCTGACGGCACGCTGATTGTGTAGTCGAGCATACAAGGTACCTTTTTGGCGGGCATGAGCGTTACAAATTGTTGCAAGGTCGTTGCTCCTCCAGATGTTGTCTTGACTTTATCTTTGTCATCACGCGGTGGTTGTTGAGTTGCCAATGCAGGAATCATCTTAGATGATGCTATATTGAATAATCGCGCCGCAATCAAAGCACATGTGAACGACTCCTTGAGCATCGCCGCACCAATGTGGTCACTTGAGTTTTTCGTTTGAAGGTCCTTAAAGTTCAGTAACGGACATTCAGATTTGATTTGGTGCATTTGGTGTACCCGAAACGATTTCAAGCGAGCATTGATAGTTGTCATCATTGCGTGAGCCTTGCCCCACATTGGTATGTTCAAGGAAGTCGTTTTTGTTGTTTTAGAATTCTCTGCGCTGTTTATTTTTTTGAATGCATGCCTCAACAGGTACGCCAGTATCGCATAATCGTTGCCCTTGTGCGCTTCGGTGACGACTTTGCTTGTTTTTCCGAGCACAGATGCGAGATCGCGCAAGACCTTGTTCACATCATAGTCGTTTTCATTCGTAGTGCTACTAGCAGCATCACTAGCGCCCGTTGTAAAGAGCATAGATAGATCCCCAGCGCACGTCTCCAAAAGTGCGACAATCGCGGCGCAATCTGATTGACACTCGTACACGATTCCCGTCGCAAGTAACATGGCGTTGGGAAACGATACTCTAAAGACCAGCATCAAGCTCGACACAAGGTTACCAAACTTGCTAAAGCACCCACTGATACCTGAAATGGATTCATAAGTGACGTTCGACGACATTCGCGTATCGTAGTCCATGTGAGTGTAATGCTTCGATTTTTCGTCGCCCTTTACCCACACATGTATGACGCGGTAGAAATGCAGCACAGCTATGGCGGACAACACCTGAACGGCATGGGGCGGTGTCAGCAAGCCGTGAAAATCCTTCACACATTCTGCGAGTTGTTTGTGGCTCCTCATCATATTCATCAACTCGTCGGTCACATCAATCGTCAAGATCGTTGGCTCGGGATACTCTGGAAGATTGCAGTAGTCATCCTTTGTGTACAGGTGCAGCGCGGTACCTGGGCGCTGTCGCCCTACGCGTCCGAGTCGTTGTCGGATCTGGGCGCGCGAAGTAAACTGCTTCTTGATGACTTGTCCACACGCTGCAGGATCCCATGCACTGGTCAATTGCAGGCCTGAATCGATGACAATATCCAGATTGGTCATTGTCAATGAGGACTCTGCAATGTTGGTTGCAAATACAACTTTTCGCTTTATCGGTGCAGTGACATTGTCAACAGCAAGCTGTTGGTCTTGTTGTGACAATTTGCTGTACAACGGTCGACATGCGACTTCACTATTACGGCAAGCTTCTACTGTTAGAGGACATGAACGATTGAATATCTTGCATCCTTGTGCAGCATCTTTTGATGTCGGCACAAAGAAAAGGATGTGACCATTCGTTTGTGGTGTTGTAAGCCCGCTCTTGGATTCTTTCGCTTTTGGGTTATTGCCGCCGCACGTGCTAACATCATCTTCAACGACATCTAATCCCAACTTGGGGTTGTTCCCTATGATGTTCGTGACTGCATTGATACCGGTCATGAGGTACGTGCTTGCTGATACGTTTTTTTGCATAAACATCGATTGGACAGGATGATTGGGAGTCCCAGATACGGATATCACCGAGACGGATATTGTTTGCGCGCTTGTGGTGGTGGTGGGCGTGTCAGGGACTCCTTCTCCTCCACCACCTGTCGCAAAATACTTGACGAACGGTGTAGTATCGATAGTCGCACTCATGATGATGACCCGTAAATCAGGTCGACGTCCCGTCATCAATGCGCGTTTTATCGCGAGCAGCAAAAAGTCGGTGGGTACAGGTCGTTCATGCGCTTCGTCAAGGATGATGACACCGTATTCTGAAAACAATGGATCATTGCGTGAGATGTTCAAAAGGTACCCGTCTGTCAAGTACAAGATGCGCGTTGCTTCTTTAGAATACGTTGTCGGCGGAGAGCCTCTGAATAGCTCCCCCACTTCATTGCCTAGAGTTACATCCGCAGTCATCGCGCCGTATTCGGCGTTGCTGTGAGTCGTTGCCGCTTTGGGATTGGTGACGGCTACTCTCTTTGTTGGCGTGCTCGTTGATAACGTGGAAATGTACTTGGCAGCAATTTTGGGCATGATGACGGTCTTGCCGCTGCCTGTACCAGACGTCAAAATGGTCACTTGATGTGTAGACATTGACTCGACGATTTGGCGGAGTTTGTTGGTGTTTACATACATGGGCAAGCGAGCCCAAGTGCGTTGTGCAATTTCCCGATAAGACGCGCTCCATGGCTTGCCATTGAGATGATTTACGCCCGTATGATGACCATGCACATCCAGGTAATCGTTCTCCATTCAAACACTGATGTGATGCTCTATACTTATATGCATAGAATTGATCATGATCATAATGATGGCGTTGTTGTGGCGACGGGAACGCCGACAATGCCGATATTCTCAGCGAGGAATGATGTTATGAAAATGTAAGCCTCCTTGAGCTCCGACCACTTCACAAAGCCTGTGATGAGGATGTTTCCCGTGTGGAAAATCATGATTGTAGCGGGTGTACTACGCGTGCTAGGAGAGTACTTGACTTGAACAGCGGCGTGGTTCAAGGGTTGGTATGTGGCTTTGATGTTTCCACGTTTGGACTGGAGCGCATGCAACGAGCGAAACGCATCCTGCGACTTGATGCAATACCCTGGGATTTTGAAGTTTGTGTTGATCATGTTTATCGTTGCATCCATGATGGTAATATCATCTCGATTGAACAGAGCGCGTAAGATTTCGCACATGATGTCGGCATACTTCATACACTCCACGGTGGTGACACACCCAACGATGTGAAGGGTACCGTTCGAGTACACGCGCAACGATTTGCTGTTGACCGCCTCTTCACCGTGGGCCTTGGCGACAGCCTTCTTGCGCTTTTGAGAAGACCGTTTGGTGACATTGCCAGTCTTGACCTTGCGTGATCTCTTTGGCTTTTTCGTCGCGTCGCAACAACGATCCGTGGCATCATGCGACGACAACAACACGTGATTCTTGACCTCGTCAATAGTCACGGCGCAAGCATTGTACATCCCTCGACGCTCCGACTTGATCTCCATGACAAAGTCGTCCTTGTATTTGGATAGGATTGTTGTGACCTTTGGGTTGTCCATCATGTTTCGTACCACGTTAAGCCCGATGTCTTTGAAGGACAGTTGCGTTGTGATGGTCATGGTTGAAGTCATGGGTGGCGTCGGCACGATTCCACGATTTGTATCGGCGCGAATCGTCTTCAGATGGAGGATTTGTTGGTGGATGTGTTCAAAGGCGATCGCCTTGCACGCCTCGTGGTTAGCAAAGCTATCCTTGTAGCTTGTGAACTTCTTGACGTCTTGAAGCGATAGGTCGTTAAAGTCCGGGAAGTGCTTGTCCTCGTTGGCAACGACATCATGCTTGTAAAAATCAATGTCTTGATTCATCGTATTGACATGTTGCTCTTGCAGTTGCTCTTGCAGTTGCTCGTGTAGTTGCTCGTGTAGTTGCTCTTGCAGTTGCTCGTGTAGTTGCTCGTGTACTTGCTCTTGTAGTTGCTCGTGTTGTGGTTCCTCACCGCCGCCGTCAATGCCCATCTCTGCATCAAATTCCGTCCCAAAATCCATCCACGACAATTCCTCGTCCAACAACTTTTCCAACGATGATGGATCATCGTCATCCATGAAGAAAGCATAATCATCGTTCAGTAGTACGTCGGTCATTGTGTTTCTGAGAGTCTCTACGAAGTATTCAACGAGTACTCGAGTATTCTTTCTTTATATCTCCCCCCCTCCTTGCGTTTAATCTGCTGTACTTTTGTACATCGTACTAGCAGTACACATGCAGCAGCATAACGAATGCAACCCATTGTAATCGTATCATACTCTTCGTTAGAGCATGCATTCATACGCGTCCTATTGGATCAATGCAAGCAGTTTGCAAAGCGCACAATTGTGACGTATGGCTCCCGTTTATATACTGGTGATGACGAAGATGTGAACTGTATCCGTCAATTGAGTGAAGAATACAGAAATGATCAAATACAGTTTTCATCGTATCCTGTTCGTTTGGATGAGCTGGACGATCCGGTGCTTTTGCACAACAGGTCTCGCGCGACGGGGATCTCGGTGGCCGCTCTGCAAGATGACGATTGGGTGTTGTTCTTGGATGCAGATGAGGTTCCAGAGGCATCAGCGGTCAAAGAATTTTTGAGATCACATGACTTTGGCGACCGCGATTGCGCTTATAAACTTGCCAACTACTGGTACTTTATGCTTCCCACATTGCGCGCCAAGCAAGTAGAAGATTCGATCGTGCTCGTTCACGCATCGTGGATCGCACAAGATGAAGCATTGTGGCAACCGCGCGAACGAGATGGCATTCTCCTGTTTTGTATGGCAATGCACGTCAAACGTCACATTCAGCGACAAGTATACTCTACAGACTCACACAGACCAATGTTTCACCATTATAGCTGGGTCAGATCGTTTCCACACCTCTTGTCCAAGGTACGTGGTTGGGGACACCGCAATCAACGGAACTGGGAGCATCTGCTAAGAGAAACCCGGGCGGAGCTGAGGCAAGGGCATGTACCCGTGAACGATTTCGTACATGGTTACGAATTAGAAGTCGTACCCTCTGCATTTTCAGGTATTGACATTGCCGCATTTTAAATATGTTTGTTGAGTATATTGGTTGTTGAGTGTATCGTCACGATAACCCCACCGCCACCACCGCCATGAGCAAACCTGCAGTCGGTCTACTCGATGGCAACAGCCTCGTAATATTGTACATCATGAAGGTGTACCGTATAATGTCGATCTGGTTGATTTTATATGTTTTGGACAAGGTGTATCAAGGACAGTACATGGAGGATGTGTACGTTTCGCACCGTTCTCCGACATCCATGTCCATGTTGCCTGTGCTATTAGTATCAATCGAAGGCGTGTCATTTGCCTTGTTCTTCTTCATGTTGTTGCTATTCAGGAACCGTTTTCGCATCACGAAGAATACATTCATTATCGATGAAATCTTGTTACGTCACGTCCTCGTTGACTATGCATTGACCACGACAAGCATCATGCTCATTGGTACAGCCGTAATTGCGGTTGTGTGCAGTAAGGATACGTTACGGTTTCATCACGATGGTATGCGAGGTATACGCGCGGCCTCGCGAATCATATTTTACTCATCAATCATCGTGTTGTTATTGCCAATGTTTCTGGTGTACTGACGCAGTCTTTTTTTTGCTGCACAGAAATCACAGAAAGTCTTCACAGATGCTCGGCCAACAACAAAGCAACAATAACAGGTTTCTTAACGTCCGTCAACATGTAGAGGTCTCCGCACAACAAGGCGGGCGTGAGTACATGGAGGATCGGTATTCCGTCATAACGTCCAAATCCTCTCCATGCTGTGTGTTGAGCGTTTTTGATGGGCATGGCGGTTACCAAGTTGCGGAGTTTGCATCACAACAGTTGCCTACCATGCTCATGAACAGTTTTGTCAATACGAGTGATGACAAGATGGATATCTTTAGAGACGCGTTTTTAGACATTGACCGTCGTGCGGTACGCGTCGTGCCGCGAGGCACACAAGCAACGGTCGGATCGACTGCATGTGTTGCTCTCATTCATCGCGCGGATAAAAACAACAAGTACATGTTGTGGGTTGCGAATTCTGGCGACTCGAGGTGTGTGTTGCGGACCGCACGAGATGTAGTCCAAATGTCTACTGACCACAAGCCGCATGCAAGGTCCGAGCGCGCGCGCATCGTATCACATGGAGGGTACGTTGCCAACGTCAATGGAATTCCACGTGTGCAAGGGAACTTGAGCCTGTCAAGGGCGCTCGGTGATTGGTATATGCGTCCTTACGTCATTCCACATCCAGGAATCAGTCAGCGTGTCCTGAGTCCAACCGACAAGTACGTGTTGCTCGCAACGGATGGATTATGGGACGTGTTTACGAGTAAAGCCGTATGTGACTTTGTGGACAATCTTCTGTACAAAGAATCGGTATCGTTCCGTCAAGTGCCTAAACGCCTCGTGCACGCCGCAATGGCACGGGGATCACAGGATAACATCACGGTTGTGTTGGCCATGCTCTCGTAAAACAATTTGAAATGATTTTGTTCTCTCTGTACAAAGTATGCGCTGTCTTTATTATAATTAGTCTTACAAGTCGACATGTCACCACGACAAGATGTTGTTTTGTACTTTTCAATGTTGAGCGTGCTGCTCATTACCTGTCTAGTTGCAATCAGCGCAGTTTGGTCAAGGCAACGCAATTCGGAATGGGCATATTACATCATCGTCGTCGTTATACTCGTCATAGCCTTTGCAATTCCAGACCTCGTTTGGATTCTTAACGTACACACTCAAGCTGCGTGGTTGCCCATGGGCGCTGCTTTGCAGGACCTGCAACAAGCAATGATGGTGGATGAAGATAACACCAAAGTTCGAGAATCAATATCCGTTGTTGAACGCGCATGGACGGTGTTTTTGACTCAGTATGTAATCACATTGTCAGTGGTCGGTATAATGGTGTTATACGGTATTCGTGTTAAGCGAATGCAACATGCTGCATCGCGGCAACTGATGCGTGGAGGTGGAGACGACGACGATCAACAAGAAGACATAAATATCCTATTGAAAAAGCTTGATCCTGAAAGTGCAACACTATTAGAGGATGCATTGGAATACCTCAGGGCCGATCCCGAGTTAATAGGACACGTAATATCCACTGTCATGCAGCAGATATCTGCTGCCACATGCAGTCACAGCTCCTCAAGCTCCTCAAGCTCCTCAAGCTCATCAAACTCCTCAAGCTCATCAAACACTCCAGACTCATCAGCAGCCGTAGGGCCGGCAATCGGCAAGGCAATATCAGCGGTATCCGCAACAGCCGCAACAAGCAAGACAGATGCAAAACCAATACTCCCTGCAATGAAATCATTGCCTTCGATCCCAATGGGTGCCATGGGCAAGTTCCTGGGTAAGTTCAAGTTCAACAAGGGCTCCAAAAAGAAAGATGGCGACGAGGAAAAGAAAGATGGCGACGAGGAAAAGAAAGAAGGCGATGAGGAAAAGAAAGATGGCGAAGATGGTGATCAAAGCACTAACTCACCCCCCACCACTGATGGAGAACAAGGACCTGAGACGCCAGATGAAGAATCAGGAAATGAGAATTCCGCACAAGGAAATGAGAATTCCGCACAAGGAGAGGAGAGTGCCGCACAAGGAGAGGAGAGTGCCGCACAAGGAGATGAGAATTCCGCACAAGGAGAGGAGAGTGCCGCACAAGGAGAGGATAATGCCGCACAAGGAGAGGATAATGCCGCACAAGGAGAGGATAATACCGCACAAGATGACTCTGGGGATAACTCTGGGGATAACTCTGGGGATAACGCTGGGGACAATGAGCAGTCAGGTGGTGGTCTCCCCAAGGCTGCACTTGAAACGACCAGGGATTTCCTATCGGGGCTGCGATCGTATGGCTCGAATATCACAGCTGCCCGACAGTACGTAGAATCATTCAATAGAAAGGCAATCGCGTATGGCACTGCTGCAGTGGGTCCGATGGATAAACAAGCAATGATGATCATGACGTTCGGATTATTTGCGTTGATAATGATTTCAATGCCGTTGTTGACATTGTCTGAAGCGTTTGTGTCGAGCCCTACACATGGGGATTACGAGCGAGGCCATCAATTGTTGCATGACAAGCGTGGTGCAATTGTGCGACTGTGCATGGCTACGTTGGTGATGAGTATATGTGGTGTGCTATTGACGTGACATTGGTATAGCTATATAAAACTTGCTTTTTTCTCAATGGTATAATAGTAGTAGTGGTAGAACCGCACACAACAGAGCATGTTTCACAGCAGCCGACATGGAGGAGGAGGAGGAGGACCTCAGCAACAACAGCAACAACAGCAACAACAGCAACAACAGCAACAACGTCGTCCAGAAATTCTACCGTACAGCAACGAGCAACGCGCGTTCATCGAATCGCATATTGAAAACATCAAGCAAGATGCAGATACCATGGCCAAGAACACGATTGAACCAACGATACAAACGCGTAAGAAGATGATGACGATCATCATGGAGTACGTCCGTGCTAACAAGCGCAAAGTTTACGGCGGAGTGGCAATTAACGCCCTGGTACGCGCCAAGAGTCCCAAGGATGCTTTCTATGACGATGCCACAGACGTCGCGGACATTGACTTTTACACCCCATATCCCGTTCAAGATCTCAAAGGTATTTGCGATGCGCTGAGAGACAACGGTATCAAGTACGTCGAGGGCAAGGAAGCTCAACATGTAGAGACCTTTACAATTCATGCAACCTATTGGAAATGCTGCGATATCAGCTACGTTCAAAGTGCGGTCTACAAGAAGATCCCAGTCATTGAAATGGACGATGGTATGGTCTACGCACATCCCAACTTTATGTTTATTGACTTTCTCCGCATTCTCAATGACCCATTGACATCATATTTTCGTCTTGATAAAAGTTTTCCACGCTTTACGAAGCTTCACCAATTATATCCTCTCGAGGGACCTTCAAGGTACGTGGATGTCCATCGTGCCGCAACGGACGTCTTTGGATCCCCGGCCACCGAACGCAGCAAAAAGATACGGATCGCAAGGCGCGTGCTGTTAGATTTCATCCCGAATAGCAACGCCGTCATTATTGGAATGAACGCGTACAATTCTATCATGGACCTTGCATCCGTAAAGGGCTACAATGGAGCCGCATCTGTAGATTCATCATCGACGAACAATGCGATTTTAATTGAAATATTGACAACAGAATTCTCCAAGGACGTCGCAACATTGTACGACTTATTGACATCAGAAGTTCCTGACGTCAAATACACAGAATTTCATCCGTTTTACGATTTTTTGGGCCATCGAGGACACTTTTCGCTACCCCACCCGCGGCAGACGGGTGGACCCGGCGAAGACGATCCTATCGTATTGCGCGTATTTGACAATAAACACAAGTGTGTGCCCTTTATGGTAGTACCTGTCGTTGTCCCACCGTTGGCTAAGCAAGCAGCTGGAACAGCAGGCAACTCCAAATTGAGCAGTCGCAACACCGACAAGCCAGAGACCATTCAAGCAAAAATTGGAACATTTACTGTCACGGTGATGTACTTGATGATCATGCGCTTTCGTGTGCGTGTGGAGAATCGTAACAAGAACATCGATGCCATCACCGTCGTCATGTATGACAACATGATCGCCAACCTATACGCTGCGCGGGCCGCATTCCTGTCCAGCAATGGCAAGACGCTGCTGGATAACACGCCCTTCAAGGAGTTTGTGTTGCCATGCGTGGGAGATGCGCTGCACGCGCTCCGCATCAATCATATGGTGCATGAGGAACGGTTTAGACGCTACCGACAACGCGGATTAAAGTATAATCCTGATAAATCAAGGACCATTGACACGTACCAGTTTAGCAACTCGTCGGGCAACATCATAAACAGCGCGCGTGATCGTTTCTTCAACCCACCGGGTTCTCAAGTGGAAGGAGAAGAAGATCACGTGTCTGAGAAAGCAGCGAGCGACTCTAAAATCGTAGTGAACGATTCATAATAAAAAATATCGTGCAGAACAACAACAATGTCCATCATCAACATGCAATATCATGGCGGAGGCGGTGCCGTGGACATGATATCGTCTGTCCAAGACTTGCTGACCAATAACGAGACTATCAAACTGATGCGCTGCATGTTTGCGTCGACATATATGTTTTCGATTGTCATAATCTTCTTGACGTTGGCGTGGCTCCGCGCATTGCCGATTCTGAACCGCGTGTTTCGAGTGCATGTAATGGTATTGGAACCCGTGTTGCAAGACGATAAAATTGAAGTTCGACTTTCAAAACGTGCGTCGCGTATCATCATGTTTGCGGCCATGATGTTGACACTCGCTGCTACATGTTTTTACTTTACTCTCCAACTCGTCATGTTGTATGCAGTGGCCCAAGCATTCGAGCTCATCGCAGACGCGATGCCAACGATGCTCTCCGTGTTTTCAGGTGTGATCCGTCAATTCTTCGGAACGAACGTTCTATTTGGCGCTTTGCACCCACAACACTTGCACTTGCACGGCGCTGTGTTGGGCACTCTCGTCATCCTTTGCCTATTGTATACGATGATGTCTCTCAAGGAACAGGATTTGGTCAATGCCAGCATGTTGCGGGACAAAATGTTGCGTCTCATCTACGCGGTGCCAATGGTGACGGCCATTCTGTACATCGCATACACAATTGCATGGATCGCCAAGACGTGTTTTTAAGAACATTTGATATAAAAAAGATCACGTAAACGACACGGTAACTGTCTGGGGGCGCGATGTCATGTGCCGCATTTGTTCGTAGTCGCCAGAACCCATGATGTGATAGTAAATTATCTTTTTGCCGCGCACGTTGCGCTCTTTGGATATGAGCGTCATGCCGTAGAGTCGAATGACTTGTTTTAGGATGGTGATACACTTTTTTTCATTTATGTTTTGAAGGTATGTCTTGGCTTTGCATGGCATGTAAAACGAGCTGAGTTCAGGAACGAGGTCCATCATGCTGGTTACAGTCGACATGGCGTGCAAATCGTGTTTGCAAAATTGTCGCCGGTCGTAGAAGCCATGCAATCCAAAGCACAACATGATGCGCAAAACTAAGATTTCATTGACGGGCTTGTTGAATAGTTGGTTTATCTTCATATACCATTACATGATATAATAAGGCTCGCATGTCCCGTTGTTTTGCAACCAATACAATGTCGGTAGTTTATTGTCACACCTGTTTGTGGTCTTTTTTAATAGTTTTTAATTGTTTTTTTTGTTTGTTTTGTGATGGATGCGGCTTTACCGTTGTTTTTTTTCCGCTTGCACCGCCGAACGACGTCGTAACTTTTGATGGCTGGTAAATTGCAGTCCATACCGTAGCTGTGTGGGAGCCATGTTGAATTTTTCTCGGCATTGGTACTGGTGCTCCTGGGCTCTTCTTCTTATCCTCCTCGGCCTGCTTGATGAGGTCCTCAATTTTCTGTTGGGTGTCGGACTTGATCAATGATGCCAATTTATTGCCAATTTTCCTCCAACAACTCTCTTCAGGAGTAGCTACCATATCGGAGACAATACTCGGAAGAGTTTTCATAGTATTTATGAAGTGATCCAAAATCTTTTTTTCTGCATTAAACCTGTCTTTTTCGGCTGTGGTCATATCTTCGCGCTGTCCTGCGTACTGCTGAAAGGTGTTCCAAAATGTAAGCAGGTCTTTTGCATCACAAGCGTCTGCTGTTGGTCTAGGTTCACTCATGTTCGTGCGATTGCAATCGGGTTTCTCGAATGATTTGAGGACGGTGTCTATGCCATCTTTGGAGCATCCCATATGTCTGAGCCAATCCACAATGGTCGGCTTCCTGGAATGATATACTTCAAGTGCAGAACCTTTAAAGACAGTGAATTTACCATGGGGAGGTATCTCTAACTCAACAAAAACCGCGCTGTTTTTTATGGGGTACCTGGAAATAATCAACTCGACCAAGATTAACGGCAATGGCATCATAGGACAACTCGTCGTATTCATCCGCACGCGTTGCACTAGACGATTTATTGCCATCTCTACGTCTTGTGCTGTAAATGTGTCATTGGCTCCCCACCACTTTAGAATGTATGCAAATAGGTCCGAGATATCATCGAGTGCTACTTTTTTGGTGTTAACAGCAGACATTGTATACAATGCTATACAGGGTTCATGAGAAATTTTCCTATCTCATGTGGTCTGTCATACAGTGCACGCTTCAAGTCGGCCACATCGACGCGGGGCAAAACGGGATGACACTCCCATGTCTTGTACTTCAAGTACTTTGAAAAATCAAACGCCGTGGGGTACATGTGCAAGACTCCGCAGCGAACATCGTGCATGAGTGCGCGCACGCCATCATTTGGCAACAGATGCGAAGACTGTGGGGGCAAGACCGTAAGGAGTTGTAAGACGGGGTCCGTGATGAGCAGCTCTTGATTCTCCTCGTCAAGTTTTGCCAAAATTGAATCTACATCGCGCGCGTCCGGGTGACACAACATGAAGTTGTGCAGATCGGTGGCCGTTGGCGCCGCGATGAAGGGATAGTGCCACGTCTTGCTTAAACACACTTGGGCAGTGTATCGATACGACCAAATGACACCTTGCACATACGCCATACATATTGTTGATAACTCTGACGCGCTGTCTGCACCACTCGCGTCAAGGTGCAGCACGTGATGATGATAACGAGGTCGCCATCCTGGCCGAGAAGGTTGAATAACGTCACGGGGAAATGGAAACATCAATGGCAAATCTTCAATGATGGATGCTGTTCGCGTGCCACCGCGCTGCATTACTTTGCGCTGCATGTCAGAATGCCGTTTCTCTGCATTATCCATGGCCTCGCTTTCTGATTGAGCCAAGATCTCTACGATGCGCGTCAGAAGGCGCATGTCGATGTTGTAGGTCTTTGCGTTTACGATCGCACTGGCACCCGCCTCTTGAAGGACCTTGTCTCGTGCGCTCATCAAGGCCTCGATGCCGTTGTCTTGTACACTGATGCTTGGTAGACGCGGTACAAAGTCATTCCCAATGAAAACACACAAGAGCGCAAAGTCATCCGCGGAGCACTTGAATCGTTTTTCTATGCCCCATAACAGGCGTCGCGCGTCGATGAAAGCAAGATTGATGTCTTTTTGGTGGGGTCTACGAGCATCGTCCTCCTCTCTGACGATCCACAATCCTCCATCAACGATGTCATCCTTGTCCCCCGTGATCCATGATGTGTAAAGCAATGCTTGAAGGATCAAGTCAGCGTCCATGCCATACACAATATCTACACAGTTGGCATCTGCGTTACCACGTAAGAAATTAAAAATCTTTTGCTCGCCCTCGCCTTCTTCATCTGGACCACTGATGATGATGTTTTCAACACCAACACGATCACGAACATCATTTTTGACTGCATGGAGATAGTCGTTCATTCGCGCCATGAATCGTGTTCCAGGCGTAATGGCATTGGAGTCCCATGGTTGTGACTCTTCTTGGTGTTCTTGTTGTCTTTTGATCCACGTCGAAGCAAATCGACGATATCGTTGTTGTTGCATCTTTGCTCGAGGTGGAACGCCATCAACAGCAACATACAACAATTTTTCAGGGGACAGTAACTTGCATCGCATGACCAACCGTTCCACCGCCGCGATCATAATGCGGTCTTCAAAATCATCCATGTGCTCTTGGTCATTCTTTTTTGGGACCTCACGGATCGCTTCGTGTATAGTTCCGTTGAAATCGATGAATAGTCGGTGATGTCTCATGCCTTTCGGTGGTGCGCTCATGATGGTATTCGAGAGTGATTTAGCCAAGAAACGTGCAAAAAAAG
>JACCDY011005937.1_pt1 | contig 15848 bp, 6 predicted proteins | sample 7446391 | NCBI WGS metagenome assembly JACCDY01 (sample SAMN15323451, study PRJNA562643) | freshwater metagenome | isolation source: river surface water | place: USA:Blue River Watershed | collected 2017-08-18
GGTGCCTACATGACCACCATCATGACTGGCCGCTGCCCGATGATTCCCGACCTGCAGCAGCCCACGGTGGAATCCAACGCGATCCAGGTGGGCTACGAAACCGCATGGCGGATGGCCACGCTGCAGGGCCGGGCCCCGGGATTCCAGGTCTTGCCGTCCAATTACGGACGCCACACGGTCGAGCTGACCGCTCCCGAGACGATGCGCGTGCGCTTCATGTTGCCACCGCGGCAGAACGTGACCGTGAATGTCTCCAGCGATGTGCCATGGGCCACCGTCTCGCCCCAGACGCTCACCTTCACCCCGCAGAATTACAAGACGCAACAGGCGGTGGTGATCACCCTGTCGGCGGAAGCCGCCAACCACCGCGGTTCGCCATTCAACATCAGCTACACGACAAGCTCCTCGGACGAGGTTTGTGACAATCTGACGGACTCATGGGAATACCAGGTCAACACGCTGCCGGTCGGCCTGAACAAAAATGTCGAGACGCCCAGCGGTCAGGGCGTTAACATCAACCTCGGCTGCACCGACCCGGACATTTACGCAAAGATGACTTATGCCACTGGCTATGAAAGAACCAGGCAGAACATCTCCTACTCGATCGTGCAAACGCCGTCCAACGGGCAGGTGACGCACAATGGCAGCAAGGCCTACTACACCCCAAACCCGGATTTTTCGGGAACGGATCAATTCACTTACAGGGTTTTTGACGGATTTGCCTACAGTGCCGTCGATGCCATTGTCACCATCACGGTGCAGCCCAAGGGCCAATACAACCTCAACCTCCTCACCAACCCGGGCGCGGAGTTTGGAACCCAGGGTTGGACGGGCGGCGGGGTGTCGATCCCCAACGGTAATGTCAACGTTGGCATAGGGTGGGCCCAGAGCGGCGGTTACTTTTTCAAGAACACCAGCGGCGCCGCCACGGTCGAGTTTTATCAGAATGTGGACATCAGCGACTACGCGGATGCGATCAATGCCAATGTGCAGTTCTTCAATCTCAGCGGCTACTACACCGACGTGCAGCGGGATGACGCGCGCATTGCATTGGAGTTCCGCAACGCCGCGGGCAATGTCATTGGCACACCCTACCAATCGGCCCGTGCCAACAGCAAAAGCTGGAAAGCCATGGCGGCCACCTTGCAGGCACCTGCCGGCGCGGTCACGGCGCGGGTGATTCTGCGCGGCACCCGCTTGGTCGATAGCAAGCTCTACTGCTACTTCGACACCCTCAGCCTCAAGGCGGCCCGCCCTGTCAACAGCGCTCCGGTCGCAGTGGATCCGCCGCAGGCATCCATTGCGATGAATGTCCCCACCGTGATCCCGCTCTCAGCGACCGACATCGACAGACTCCCGGCCGACACCCTGAGCTACGAGATCGTCACCGCGCCCCAGAACGGAAGCATCACCGGCTGGCAGGGGGGGATGCCCATCTACACCCCGAATCAGAACTTCCTCGGCACGGATTCGTTCACCTTCCGCGTTTTTGACGGTAAGGTCTACTCAGCCAACAACGGCACCGCCAGCATTTTGGTTCGCGGCAACCAGGCGCCGGGCATCACTGTCCACACGCCGACCACCACCAACCCCTTCATGGCAGCCACCAACGGCATCATTTTTGAAACCACCGTCACCGACGATGGGGCGCCCTATCCCGGCAACGTGACGATCCAGTGGGAACAGACGGCAGGTCCGGTGATTGCTGTTTTCGGCAGCCCCAATGCCGCGAACACCACCTGCAACTGGGGCGACATGAATCCCGGCACCTACGGCTTCAGGGTGACCGCCAGTGATGGCGAGTTGGCCACGGCCGTGGACTTCACCGTCACGGTGCTCAACGGCGGCTACGACATTCCGGAAAACGTTGCGCCGCAGGTGGACGTCGGCGGTCCCTATCAAACGGCAATGGCAGGCCAGCCCTTCGCCCTTTCAGGCATGAGCCTCTTCGACGATGGCAAACCACTCCAACCAGGCGTGACCACGCTGCAATGGCTGAAGGTTTCCGGCCCGGGCACGGCTAGCTTCAGCGAACCCACACACTACGAAACCGATGTGACCTTCAACAGAGCAGGCACCTATGTGCTGCGATTGATTGGCGACGATGGCCAGATCAAATCCTACGAGGACCTGGTCATCCAGGCGGACGCCCCGCCTGCGCCCTATGTCGATGCAGGCACGGACCAACAAGTGGATCTCGCCACCCCCACAGTACCATGGACGCCGGCGAACATTGCCACAGCGGCTTGGTTCGACGCGGCGGACACGAACACCCTGTGGGCGAACACCACTGGCACCACCAAGGCCACCACGGCCGTTGCCAGGTGGGATGACAAGAGCGGCAATGCCCGACACCTCACCCAGGCCACGGCAGGGAGCCAGCCCGGCTACACCAGTGGCCAGTATCTCACGTTTGACGGAGTGGACGATTCCCTGATGGGCGTGGACAAGGGACTTGGTGCGAATGCCGTGACGGTCTTCGGGGTGGTGATGACACAGACTGATGCCGCCAGCGACGGAGGTCGTTCCTGGCTTACCGAGTGGGATGGAACAACCGGCAATCCGAACTACTACTGCATCGCCAATGGCGCGTCAGATTCGCTTGGATTCGCGACGACAGATACGTCAGGAGACGTGGAAAGTGCAACAAGCGCCACGGCCTTGCGGGACACGCCTCACGTCTTTGCAGGCACCTCGCAAATCGGGGGCAGCGCCCAAGTGCAATGCCGGGTCGATGGCGGAACCGTCGGCTATGGTATCACCCAGCAAGTCAACAACCTGCAGAAGGGCTCGACCCCCGACCTGATCATCGGCCGACAGAAGTCGGGTACGATTGGTGCCGGCCGCTACCACAAGGGCCGGGTCCATGAGGCGATCATCATCGGCTCGCGGCTGACCGAGGCCGATGCGGATTACCTCAGGATGGAAGGCTATCTCGCCCACAAGTGGAACCTGGACGGCAACCTTGCGGATGGCCATCCGTATAAGGATGCGCCGCCAACGGTTTCGTTACCTACTTCGGTCACGGTGACTCTCGACGGCACCGTCACCGATCCCGATGGGGGAATCGATGGGGGGCCTGTGGCGACTACATGGTCAAAGGTCAGCGGGCCCGGAACGGTCACTTTCGGCAATCCGTCGGCGGTGGACACCACCGCCACCTTCACCGTGGCGGGCACCTACATCCTCCAGTTGACCGCGGACGATGGTACTTCCGAGGTCAGCGACCGGATCACCATCCGCGTCGTTGATCCCGCTGCGGTCGGCTATGCCGGCTGGACATCGGCGGGCGGCTTTGCGCGACCCTTCACCGACACCGCCATGGACAGCAATCCGGATGGCGACAACCGCAGTAACCTGATCGAGTTCGCCTTCGGTACCGACCCCACCCTCAACGACATGGGATCAGCCGCCCATGACGGTTCCCGCCACGGCGATCCCGTGCCCATGATGCACAGCGGCGGCGGCTTCGACCTGTATTTCATTCGCCGCAAGGATCACGGGACGTCAGGCAGCATCACCTACACCGTACAATTCAGCGGCGATCTGGCCACGTTCCACAACAACAACAACACGGCCAATCCCATTTCCGTGGTCGCCAGTTCGAGCGTCAACCCGGCCTACGAGGTCGTCAGAGTTCCTTTCCCCGCCACCCTGCCCGACGGCAAGCCGGCGCGCTTCGGACGCATCAATATGCAGTTGGTGCCTTGAGGCCCCCCAAGCCCGGCTTGAATGAATGCCAGGAATTTGCTTTCTCACCTAGCGCGGAGAATGGCCTGAAGGGCCGGTCGGTGGAAGGGGAAATGGGGGTTGCCGCATCGAGGATTCCGATGAGATCAGAAACCTCGCCGCCAATCCCGAGACCGGGAGATCCAGGAGATGTTGATGGGCAAGCTCAATGTCTGGCTCAAGCAGCAGGGGGAGCTTGATCTACTCATGACCGAACTTGATGCGGTCAACCGTTGCCATCACAAGCAATGCAACGCGGGGGCGATGGAGATACTGAAGAAGGGAAAGTATACAGAGCGCATGAAATAGCCCATTCAGCCGATTGCCGGAGCCTCGCTGGTGGAACGGCCGGCATAAAGGGACACATCTCTTATAATGGTGGAACGGCCGGCATAAAGGGACACATCTCTTATAATGCATCTCTTATAATGACAGTCTCCCTTCCTCTGATCGTTCTTCGACTTTGGCGCCCTTGCGTCTTGGCGGTGAACAAGACAGAAGATGGGGGTCCATCTCCATGGTTGGGTTTCTGCCCCTACATCCCGCCATCAACTCCGCGCTTGCTACCATGCGATGTGGTAGGTCGCGTCGGCGCTGGTCTCGAAGGCGATTTCTCCCTGGCCCGGACTGGAGGCCTTGATCATTTTGCCGTCGCTATTCTTGATGCGTGCGGACTCGATTCCGGCATGACGCAGGCGGCAGGTGCCGCCGCTGCGGGACAGGATGTCCAGCGACATCACTTTGGAATCCTTCCAGGAGGCGGAGGCGATAAAGTTGCCCCGGGCGACCAGGCCGGAAAACGAGCCGTTGCGCCAGGCCTTCGGCAGTGCGGGCAGGATTGCAATCGAGCCATCATGGCTTTGCAGCAGCATTTCCACAACGCCGGCCATGGTGCCGAAGTTGCCATCGATCTGGAATGGCGGGTGCAGGGTCCACAAGTTGGGCACGGTGCGCTCGCGGATGAAGCGCGAATAGACGGCGTGGGCCTGATCGCCCTGGCCGAGGCGGGCCCGGCAGTTCATGCGGTGGGCCAGCGCCCATCCCGTGGTCTTGTCGCCGCGCAGGTCCAGCGTCTTGGCGGCCGCCTTCATCCAATCCGGGTGCTGGGAATTGATGAGGGTGCCTGGATACAGGCCGCAGAGGTGGGAGATGTGCCGGTGATTCGGATCTCCGATGTCGCTGTAGGCCTGCTCTTCCCGGTATTCCTTGATTTGGCCGGAAGTGCCGACCTGGATCGGGTCGAGTTTCGGCATCTGTTTGCGGATGACGTCCAGGAAGGGGTCGTTCTTGCCCAGCGCTTTGGCGAGAGCGAGCGTGTCATTGAAATTTTCCCAGACAAAGCCTTGGTCAAAGGTGCAGCCGGCGGTGATGTAATAGCCTTTGGGAAGCATGTGCCCCGGCATTCCGTTGAGCTGGTTTTTGGTCGCTGTGTTCTCTGGAGAGGAGGACGGTTCGACGAGCAGGAGCTCGCCGTGTGGAATGAGGGCCTTCGAATAGAATTTGCTCAGCGACAGCATGGCGGGATAAGCCACTGCCTCGAGGTATTTCCTGTCCATGGTGTAGAGGTAGTAATCCATCAACAGTTTCGAGGTGAATCCGCCGGTGCCGGGTCCGGAGTGACCGATGCTGGCACCGCCGACATGATAGGCATTCGCGCCGGTGCCGATGATCCACCCGTTGTCTCCGCCGTAATTGCCGAGTTGCTTCGGATTCGCTTTCCTGACGTAGTCTTCGGCATATTTGCGGGCCCGGGGAAGATAGGCCTGGAAATAGGCCAGGTAGGCTTCAAAACATTCCGGCAGGTTCGCGCTCATCGCGCCCCAGTAGTTCATCTGCACGTTGATGTTGTGCCAGTATCCACCGCTCCATGGGGTGTGATCAAACTGGGTCCAGACGCCTTGGAGATTGGCGGGAAGCGACTTTTCCCTCGAGCTGGCGATCAGCAGGTAGCGGCCGTATTGGAACATCAGTTCTTCCAGCCACGGATCCTGGGTGCCTTTCTTGTAGTCCTCCAGAAGAACGTGCGTCGGTTTCGACGATGGCTTCGAATCCAGATTTACGGAAACGCGATCGAAGAGATTCTGATAATCGGCAAGATGTCGTTTTTTCAATGTCTCGAATCCCATCCTTTCCGCAGCTGCAATCCGGGAGGAGACCGCTTCGTGAGGATCGAGCCGTGAATCCAGTTTTTTGTCAGGCGGCTCGGCGAAGATCCGCTGCCCGAGCTGATAGTTGGTCCCTGTGACAATCAGAATCGTCAGCGAATCGGCGCCGTTGACAGTGATGGTGCCTTTTTGGGTATTGCTGCTCAGACTTCCGCCGCTGTTGATGACCTTGATCTGCCCTTCGTAGTTGCACTTGAAAAACGGAATGGTTCCTTTCAGCGTCAACAGGTTGTCATTGGCGATGATTTCGCCCGTGCGATCCTTCTTGTCGAGGTAGGGGATCTGCGGGCGGATGGTCAGCGACAGGGCGCCTTTGCGATCGGCGTCGAGCCGGACGACCAGCACGTTGTCCGGATAGGAGGCGAAGTATTGACGGCTGTGGGCAACGCCCCCGGAGGTGTAGGATACATGGGCGATGGCTTCATTGAGATTGAGGGAGCGCCGGTAGTCGGTGACTCCCGTGTGATTGAAATCCAGATACAGCTCGGCAAAGTTGGTCGCTCCTCCGTTGTTGTAGCATCCCTTGTTGTGAAGGGTCTTTTCTGTGATCTGGATGCGTTCGGTGTCGGTGCGGCCGAACAGGTTGGCGCCAACGTAGCCGTTTCCGATGGGGTAGGACCACTGTTCCCAGTCCTGGTCGTAGGGCGTGCCACGAGAAACGACCTTCTTGAAATCGGCACCTCGATTGGGCGCCTGCTCGGGTTCCCAGATTTCATAGGTCCGGATCGGCTCATTGGCCATTGCGGCCGAAGTCACGACCACCAGCCATGCTGCTGCGATTGCTCTGTTGTTCATCATCCTGATGTCGGCGCGGTGTGCTGGTGGCTATTATGATCCGTATGTCGCCGCCGCATCCATCACTGAATTTGCAATGTTTGTTACCGTTTGGACGTCAGTGCGGCCATCACGATCTTGCCATTCAGATGTGTCCCTTTCTGGATTCCTCGCTGGTTGGAGCGCTCCAACAGGCCGCCCTCGGAAAAGGGGAGCGTTGCGACCAGGCTTTGGGGTGTTTCCGAGGTGGATTGACAACCAGAATTCACTTGCTCGCCGATGGCGAAGGCTGGTCGCTGCGATTCATTCTGACTGGTGGACAGCCCACTGACATTTTCAGTACACCCGCAATGATTGAAGGAATGAAAGCCCAAGCGCTTGCGTTGAATGTCGATTCAGTCTAGTGACTGACAAGACACTAGACTGAAGGTCGCTCAAATCACCGGAAGCTCATATCCCTTCCGACGCTCGCGGCTGAGCATGGCGGTGGCCTCCGGGTTGTCGATGACTTGCTCGGCCTTGGGATCCCACTTGAGCGGCTTGCCCGTGCGCTCGGCAATGGCCGCCAGCAGGCAGATGCTGCCGGAACGATGACCGATGGTTGCCGGACAAATGGTCGGTTTGCGGGTCTTGATCGAGTCGAGGAAATTCTGGCGGTGATCTTTCGAATCATAGACCAACTGATCTTGGTCGGTGAATTGGTGACGAACCAGCTCCTTGGGGCTGCTGTCGATCCCACCCCGTTTGACGTGAACCTCGCCCTCGGTGCCGATGAAACGGATCATCATCGGATTCGGCTGCCTGTCACGCCACACGGTGATGCCATCCGCATAACGATAGTGATGGTATTCGGCACCCTCGAAGCCTTTGGGAATGAACTCTGCCGGCCCGGAGTCGTCGCGGCCTAGCGCCCATTGGATGATGTCGAAGTGATGGGCGCCCCAGTCGCCGAACTTGCGGTTGCCGTAGTCCCAGTAGCAACGCCAGCCTCCATTATAGTTACCCTGAACCCTTTCACTGCTGTATTCATAGTAAGGCGTCGGACCGAGCCAGCGGTCGTAATCAAATCCCTCAGGAACGGGAACGGGAACGGGGTTATTGCGATTGTGCCGTCCTGGGCCCTTGGGCTGTGGGAACTCGCCCAGCTCCACATAAATCTCCTTCACATCGCCAATCAGACCGTTGCGCACCAGATTGGCGGCGATCCGGAAGTGGGCGGTGGATCGCTGCTGGCTGCCGACCTGCACGATCCGCCCGTATTTCTTCTCGGCTTCGACCATGAGCTTGCTCTCCTCGATCGTCAGGGTCATTGGCTTCTCAACATAGACGTCCTTACCGGCTTTCATGGCTGCCAAGGCGATGCCGGCATGCCAGTGGTCGGGGGTGGTCACGCAAACCGCATCGATATCGGGATGGGCAAGCACCTCTTCGAACTTCGAGGTTTTGAGAAAGCCCTTGTGGCCACGACTTTCAAGTTCGGTGGCGGCCTGATCCAGTTGCCATGATTTCACGTCGCAAACGGCAATCGGCTGAACCTCCTTCATGCCGCTGAAGGTCTTGAGGTGACCTTCCGAGATCAGCCCCATCCCGATGAAACCCAGGCCGATGCGCGAATTGGCGGCATCCTTGCTGGCATCGCCAAGCGTCTGGGAGCGGATGATGTTGGGGGACACCACCACACCGGCGGCGGCAGCGAACGAAGTCCGCAAAAAGCGGCGACGGGAAGGACGATCGAATGGTTGGTTCATGAGCTAAGTGACACAGTCAGTTACCGAAATCACCACCCGAATTGCAATCCATTCCTTTGGACAGTCTTGATACCCAAAAGGAAGCAATCCTGTCCTGACTCGGCTTGGTGTCACTCATCGCGCCGTGGATGCACCTCTCAGGACAGCCTCAGTCATCACGCAGTGCTGAGAGGGGGGGAGTCATTTGATCGTGAGCGCGAGGCAATCGAGTATCGATTCGGTCGACGGCAGATTCGTCCTTTGCGGATATGCCTTATTGCTTATTGCTGGTGCACCCGACAAACCAGTCCTTGAGCGGCACCTTGTTGTTCTTATCGTCCACCACATAATAAACAAGGCCGCTGCGAGACTTTGTCGCAAGCTTGTCCAGAAAGATGTCGGTCGAGGTGACGTGAATTTTAAGCCTGGCGTATTCAGAGGCCAGGTAATCGTGAACCTGAATTGCAGGAAACTCCTTATCGCCAACCAGCATTCTGGGGTTGATATTCTTCAATTGTCCAAGCATGAACGCAATCTGATCATCCTGCGGCGTGGGTTTTGTTGCGGCGATGGGTTGGCTAGGCGGATTCTTGACGAGCGCTGCTACGTTGCTGTCGTTCTTTTGTGATGCCGTTGCATCCGATTTTCCGGGTTGATCTTTGCGCATGGCATCCAGCCGGATGGAAAGCGGACTACTTGAATTCGTGCGTTGGATGCTGATGGCCAGGGTGTTTTTGCCAGGCTTGAGCAACTTGAGCGCGCTTGGATTCAGATTGAAGCCGTTTGTCATGTTCGGAATGTCAGTACCCATGGCCACGATCTCGCCATTGAGATAGAGGGTCATGTTTTTCAGATGGAAGGCGAAATAGCGGACGCGAAGGTTTTTGAAAGCGTTGCTGTCATTCACTTCGAAGCTGGTTCGAATGAGGCCGTATTTGTTCTTTGGCCAAGCGGTGCCAAAGGTGGCTTTTTTCCATTTGGAATCATCAAAATCCGTTTGTTCCCAGCCTTGCGGGGCATTCTCGATGGAATCGATGGTAAGGAGGCGACACTGGCTAAGGTCGCTGCCGGAGAATTTGGGATAATACTCCTGCCCCTCTCTTCTGCTGCGGGGCAAGGGGGCCTTGTATGCGGCATTATCCTTGACGAAAGTGACTGTGTTCGCCAGTTCGTGTCGATATTTTTCCTCGTTGGCTTTTCTGGAGGTGGTCCTGTTTGCCAGGTATGCCTTCAAGCCCGCATCCTTGATGCTTTCTCTCGAGCGAATCTTGTCTTTATTGGATTCCACCACCTTGGCAATGGCCTTGAGCCGTGGGTTGTCGGGTGAGACGACCATCTGCAGCTGGGCCAGCTCAATGCTGGCCAGCACGTAGTTTTGTTTGGACAGAAGTCCTTCGGTGAAGGTCAGGTCGTATTCGATGCTCTCTTTGAGCGTTTTGACCGAATCCAGAAAGTGTTCCACCCTATCTTTGTCTTCATCTGGCACCAAACCATCGGCCAGCAGTTTCTGGGTCATGTGTTGCGCCAAGGCGTAATCACGATTGCGGTGAGCCACCAGGGCATCCTTCATGTAGGCTGGGGCGGTAGGGCCAAACATGGAGCGTGGCGCGCCAAAGATTCTCAGCTTTTTGCGAGGGATCGTGCGGTGGATGGCAAAGCCAGTTCCCAAGGTGTTGTCCTTATCCCTGGCGTTGCCCTCCTGCCAGATCGCACCGGTGTGATCCCGCAGGAGCTCACGGCACCACTGCTGGCCCTTCATGAAAAGCTGGAACTGTTCCGGGCCTGCCTTGGAGGCTCCGATGGGCGTCCAGAAGCCGTTGAACCAGATGCCGCCATGCCCGTTTCGAGTGACATTGTAGGCGTAGACGGAGCGCGTGGCGCAATTCTTCACTCCTTCTTCAAAGTCACCATCCGCGATGCTGAACAGGGCGGCCGCCATGGCCGGCTTTCCGTTGTTGGCGCTGAATGTGCCGCTATTCATTTGTTGCTCCGTGATTTCTTCCGGAGCCTCGGTTTGGCGGTGCTCAATCGGGATGTTGGCGTAGCCGCAGTATTTGACGTGGCCGTATTGGGCTCGCTTGACGTAGGCGTAGTTCAAATCGAAGGCCAGTTTGGCCTGATTGATTTTGACGCCTGCTTCATTCGCCAGCACATCGCTCATCGTGCTATACATGTGCATGTGGGGGTGGAGGCCATAGCGGGTCGGTCCAATGGGAGGGTAGGTCCAATTATTGAAAGGTCCGGATTTTGATTCGGTTTCTTCTGATTCGGGTTTTTCTGATCCGCTCCCCCTGCTGAATCCACCCATCGCTATATAGGGCAGCACACTGGGGTCTCCGGTGCGGTGGTAATACTCACCAAAAAGGAATTTGATGGTGCCGTAGCCCCAGCCCTTGGAGGCATTGAAGCCATCATCACCCCCGGATTTCCATGTTTCCACATCATCGATGCAGTCGTGGATGTAGCGACGTACCAAGCCCTGCATTTCAGGGTTTCCGGAGGCCAGCAGGAACAGGGCGCTGTCGTGCCACGGGGCATACATGTACTGTTGGTTGTTCGGGTAACCCGACTCAGGGCGCAGACCCTTGCGCATGTATTCCTCAGCCCTTGCAACGATCTTCTCCGACTTTTCGCAGTTGTAAGGTGTGGTCGCGCTGAAGGAACCCATGACCTCCAACTGGAGGGTCACCTGAATGAGTTCCCCATCACGGTGAATATCCAGGATCAGCTTGCCTCCTGCCTCCTTGGTCTCGGCCTCGGTGATGGCATTGGCAAAGGAACGGCGCACGTCACGATCGGCGGGGAAGGTTTTGCCATTGATACCATAGATGATGTCCTCACGCAGGACCTTGCCGTCAGCGGGCGAGTGGGAATCGACTTTTTTCACCATGATGTTCTGTCCCATGGGAATTCCCCACAGGCCCGTAGGGCCAAGGTGAGCGCCGCTACTCCCTCCCTTGGTGATCAAGACGAATCTGCCTTTCGGCCATGTGTTGGCAGGCTTGTGAAGCGCTTCGTTGGGATCCGCGAGCTGTTCTTCATCACTGGCATCTTCACCTGTGCCTTGCTCTTCAATCTTGTCGATGTCCTCCTGGGCGAGCAGCCTGGGCGGGGCAGCCAAGCAGGCAAATGCCAGAATCGCACTGAAAACCGTGATTCTTTTGCTCGTTTTCATCTGATTTACAATGATGCTTTGGGATGCGGCATTGATTTTCATCAATGCAGGCTGATGGGGTTTTGGGATCATGGGGAGCGATCCGAATTCCTCCCCTTGAGGGCTTTCCCATCTGCTATCTACTTGTAAACCACCCTCCATGATGGGACCCACCGAGGTCAAATGCATAGTCAACGGAGTTCATGGTGATCAATTACCCATTGGGTCTCAAAAGGGGGATGTCCCTAAGACCCAGATTCCCGGGAAAAAATGCGGAATGTAAAGCTCGGCGCCGTCATCAAGCTTGAGCCCGCGGCGGCTATTCATCGGCGCGATCGCCGGACAGGCCAAACCCACCACGGACGCGAGTGCCGCTGGGTTTTGAGCTGTCATCCGCCCGAGGAAGCTTCCATGGCAGCCATGAGACAGGTCCAACGCGTTCGTGTTGCAACGGCTCGTTCTTGGTTGCCTGCCGCAGCGCTGCAGGCTCCCCCTGACCGGCAACCGTGTGCGACTTGGTTCGCTGCGATTTTTTCTGCCGGCCGGGTTTCAGGAATGGAGTCCATGTGCATGGTCTGCGGCGAACTGGCCAATGGCATGTCCAGCGAGTTGCATGATGCTGGAAGGAGAGGAGCAGATGCCGGGGAACTGGTTGTTGGTAGCATGAGTAACAGTCCGGAGCCCAGATAGAGCTGGAAATGAGGTTTGGCTCCCGTATTCTCCCGTCCATGACAATCTTGCGAGCGAGCATGGCGGTATTGATTCTGGGCTGCATCGGCCTGGGTGCTGAAGCTCCGACCAATGGAGCTGAACCCAACACCCTGACGGAAACAGAGAAGAGCGAGGGATGGAAGATGCTCTGGGACGGCAAAACAACCGAAGGCTGGCGCAGCATGGACTCCGAGGATTGGCCCAGCAAGGGCTGGAAAATCGAGGATGGCGTCCTGCGGATCGAGGCCAAGAGCCGTGCGGGCGACCTGGCCACCAAGGAGAAATTCTCCGACTTCGAGCTGAAGGTCGATTTCAAGCTCAGCCCCAAGGCCAACAGCGGCATCAAACTCTTCATTGCGGACGAACCGGGCCAGGTGAAACTGGTCCCGCTGGGTCCCGAGTTCCAGATCCTTGATGACGACGGCCATCCGGATGCCAAAAAAGGCGATGGCAAACGCAAGGTGGGTTCGCTGTATGACCTCATTGCGGCACCCAAGGACAAGAAAGTGATGCCCATCGGGGAATGGAACCAGGCTCACATCATCTCCAAGGGCAAGAAGGTGACCTTCAAGCTCAATGGTGAGGTGACCGCCGAGTTCGAGCGCGGCAGTGATGCCTGGCGTGAGATGGTTGCCGGCAGCAAGTACAAGGACGACAAGGGCTTTGGCGAAGCCGCATCTGGCCACATTCTGCTGCAGGATCACAAGGATCTGGTTTACTTCCGCAATATCAAGATCAAGGTGCTTGAGTGAGCGGCACGCAATCAGTCAAATGCCGGTCATGACAGGAGCCTGAGTGGGGAGAAGCAAACTCGCGGCAAGCTCCCTGCCTCCAGCCCGGATGCTTGGGTTGCGGGTTTAGAGCACTTTAAGATGTATCGTAGCCATTCTGGAGGAATCGTGGCGGCGGTTTTCAACCTCCAAGCCTTTTTCTTTTGATCTATTTGGCATGGCGGTTTTCAACCGCCACCACCTTAGCGTGACCACACTCTTTCCTAAAATGCTCTAGTCGCGCTTCACGGAATCCATGGTGGTCGTGATCCGTCGGCCATCAGGGGGTCCCTGCGTCGGGCGGAATAGCTGCTTCCAGGTCCTGCATGTTGCCGGGCTTCCAGGCCGCCGCAGCGGCATCCCGTTCGTCCAGCAGCTTGCGCATCTTCTGCAGCGTCTCTGTGTAAGCCGGATCGCCCGCGACGTTGACATTTTCCTGCGGATCTTTGCTCAAATCGAACAGTATCTCGTCTTTGCTACCCAATCGGGTGTAGGAGAACCCCTCCGTGATCGCCGCATTCCAACCATAGTAACGGCAGAAGGCCGCCTCGCGGAAGCCGGCCGATGGATCGCAGAGGACGGGCTTGAAGCTCTTGCCCTGGACGGTGGAGGGGATTTCAAGACCCGCGACATCACAGAGCGTGGGGAAGAGGTCGGTGGTTTCCACCAAGGCCTTGCTGACGCCCGCCTTGACGCCGGGACCGCGGATGATGAGCGGAACGCGCGACGATTGGTGCAGGGTGTTGTGTTTGCCCCAGAACGAGTGCTCGCCCAGAAGAAAGCCGTTATCGCCCCAGATCACCACAATCGTATTGTCGGCGAGGCCCAGCGCATCGAGCTCGGACATGACATCGCCGACCAGTTTGTCCGTGTAGCTGACGCAGGCCAGATAGCCGTGGCGCATCATGCGGTGGAACTCCTCGCTCGCGGGATCCTGGTCGCCGAGGTAGTACTGTTGGCTGAATTCCCTGCTCCCCTTGAACCCACTGGGCGCGTTTTGGGGAGGCTGGCGATTGTCCGCGATTTGAATCTTGTCTCGCTCGTACAGATCCCAATAGCGCTTGGGCGCATAGAAGGGCATGTGCGGCTTGATGAAACCGCAGGCGAGGAAGAAGGGCTTGCCCTCCTGCTTGAGGCGCCTGAGGTCCTCAATGGTTTTGCGGGCCGTGTCGCCGTCGGTATAGGCTTCATCCGGCACATCCGCGGCTTCGATGATGAAACCCTTCTTGCCTTTGGGCACATTCTCCATGGTTTTTGCTTCAAGTCCGGGCGTATCATGAATCCTGGACCTCCATGCGGGCTCGCTCCAGCTGCGATCATGGCTGTCCTTGAGATGGTGGAAGACTTTGCCGTTGGAGATCGTGGTGTAACCCGCCTGTTTGAACACCTCGCCCATCAGCGCCGCTTCGGGGGCATCGCTGCCCGCATAGGCAGCGTAGCCGGCGAAGCGCTTGGCGGTCGGCCAGACGCCCGTCATCAAACTGCAACGCGAGGCCCCGCAAACCGCGATCTGGCAATAGGCACGTTGGAAAAGCAGGGACTCTCCGGCCAGTTTGTCCAGATTGGGAGTCAGGACCTGTGCGCTGCCGTAGCACCCGAGTTCGGTCCGCAGGTCATCAATTGCGATGAAGAGCACGTTGGGCTTCGCGGCCATCACGGGCATGGAAAAGATCAACAAGGCGGGAAGCAAAAATCGCATGCCGCATCCGAACAAACCCGCCGAATCGCTGTAAAGCGTTATCACCCGCGTCGTCTGTGACTCAAAGCGACTCATGCACATGAGTCCGGAGGTCGCAAGGCTGCCTGAAGGATGATCAAGCGCCTCAGGGCTTCACTTCCACCTTCACGCAACCGAAGCGCGCGGGCTTGCCATCGGGCAGGAGCGTCGGGAAGGGCACTTTCACCACTTCGTAATCCGAGTTGACGCTTGAAGTGACCACAACCGCCAGTGGATTGACCGTGTTGTTGTTGTCGTGGAAGGTGATCAAATCACCACTGAAACGGGCGGTGTAGGTGAGGCTGCCGGAAGTGTTGTGATCCTTGCGGCGCAGGAAGTGGAGCTCGAACACTCCACCGCCCGCCGCCTTCGCCAGCGGGTCGCCGTGGCGGGTGCCGTCCGTGGCCAAGGGCCCCATGTCCATCCGGGTCGGGTCGGTGCCGAAGGCGAACTCCATCAGGTTGCTGCGATTGTCGCTGTCCGGGTTGGAGCCCACCGCATTGTCGTTGAAAGTTCCGCCGAAGGGGCCGTAGGCCCAGGCACCGTAAACAACCGGCAGTGCCTGCACGGTGACGATGAGGTCGTCCGAGACCGGGCTTGAGATGCCGTCATCGGCCGTCAGCCGCAAGGTGTAGGTGCCCGCCTGCGTGAAGGTTGCGGTGGTGGAAGCGGAAGACGCATTGCCAAATATCACGGCGGCGGGACCGCTGATCTTCGTCCAGGTGGTGGTGGGGTTCGCATCGTCGAAATCCACCACCGTGCCGTTGAGTTGGACCGTTGCTGAAGCAGTGCCTGGAACTCTCGGCGCTGCGCTCTTGTAAGGATGGTCGTCCGCAAGGTTGCCGTCCAGGTTCCATTTGTGGGCGAGGTAGCCTTCCATCCTGAGGTAATCCACATCGGCCTCGGTCAGCCGCGAGCCGATGATGATTGCCTCATGGACCCGGCCCTTGTGGTAGCGATCGGCGCCAATCTGGCCCGACTTCTGTCGGCCGATGATCAGGTCGGGGGTCGAGCCCTTCTGCAGGTTGTTGACTTGCTGGGTGATACCATAGCCGACGGTTCCGCCATCGACCCGGCATTGCACCTGGGCGCTGCCCGCGA
>JACCDY011289257.1_pt1 | contig 15843 bp, 12 predicted proteins | sample 7446391 | NCBI WGS metagenome assembly JACCDY01 (sample SAMN15323451, study PRJNA562643) | freshwater metagenome | isolation source: river surface water | place: USA:Blue River Watershed | collected 2017-08-18
AGTCAGCAAACGCTCAAACCCGGCATCGCTCTCGACCCGGGCGAACTGAGCTCCACCTTGCAGACGCACGGCTATCAGCGCGTGCCCACGGTCGCGACCCGCGGCCAATTTGCCCTGCGCGGCGGCATTCTCGACCTCTTCGCCTGGCAGGCCGCCCACCCACTCCGGCTCGAGTTCTTCGACACCACCCTCGAGTCCATCCGCGAATTCGACCTCGATTCACAGGTTTCCACCCGCAAACTGCTGCAGGCCGAACTGCACCTGTCCGAACCCGCCACCGAAGCAACGCTGGCCGACTACCGAAGCCCCGACGACTGGCTGGTGGCGGTCGACGCCGACATCGAAGGTGCCGACATCCGCATCCTCGAAGGCGCGGCTACCACCGAAGGCGAGGAGGACTTCACGCTTGCCACCTACGGCAGCCCGCTCGGCAGTTTCGACGCCGGCGACTTCGTGATGGAGGAAACGCGGCGCGACCAGTTCTTCCGACAACTCAACGAATGGCGCCGCGACGAATGGGAAATCGCCATCGTCTTCTCGAACAAAGGCGAACAGGAACGCTTCAGTGAACTGGCTGGCAAGGATCTGGAGCGCGACCTCGGGCTGACCCCGCTGCGTGGCGAGTTGCTGGCCAGCTTCACCGTACCGACGATCCGACTGGCCGTGCTCTCGTCGCAGGAGCTCTTCGGCCGCTATCAAAGCCCGGGCACCAAACGCCGCTCCAGTTTGGAACAAGCGCGCGCGGCCCGCGCCCGCGCCACCGTCGACGAAATGGAAGAGGGCGACCTGGTCGTCCACTACGAATACGGGCTCGCCCGCTTCCGCGGCATCCAGCAAGGCGATGACGGCGAGGAACTGCTACTGGAATACAAGGACGGCGCGCTGCTCGGAGTGCCGATCGAACAAGCGCACCTGGTCGGCAAATACGTCGGCCTCGGTGGTAAGACACCCGACCTCAACAAACTCGGCGGCACTGCTTGGAAAAACGCCCGCCGCTCGGCGGAGAAATCGATCCTCGACTACGCCGCCCAACTGCTGCGCGTCCAGGCCGAACGCCAGCACGAACCGGGATACGCCCATCCGCCGGACACGAAATGGATGTGGGAATTCGAACGCTCGTTCCACTTCACCGAGACCACCGACCAGCGCCGCGCGATCGAAGAAACGAAACAGGATTTGGAAAAACCCCGGCCGATGGACCGCCTGATCTGCGGCGACGTGGGATTCGGCAAGACCGAAGTCGCGATCCGCGCCGCATTCAAATCGGTGACCAGCGGCAAGCAGGTCGCCATCTTGGTGCCCACCACCGTGCTCGCCGAACAACACTGGCGCACCTTCCGCGAACGGATGTCGGACTACCCGGTGCACATCCGCCTGCTCAACCGCTTCCGCACGGCAGCGGAAGTCCGCGACACCATCGCCGGCCTCGCCGACGGCTCGGTCGATATCGTCATCGGCACCCACCGCCTGATCTCCGGCGACGTCCACTTCAAGAATCTCGGGCTAGTGGTCGTCGACGAGGAACAACGCTTCGGAGTCGCCCATAAGGAAAAATTCAAGCAACTGTTCCGCCAAGTCGATGTGCTCACGCTCTCCGCCACTCCGATCCCACGCACGCTCTACATGGCGCTGATGGGCGCGCGCGACATGTCGACGATCGAAACCCCACCGCCCAACCGCGTGCCGGTCGCCACCAGCGTCTGCGCCTACGACGAGCGCGTCATCCGCGACGCCATCCAGCGCGAAATGAAACGCGGCGGTCAGGTGTTCTTCCTCCACAACCGGGTCAAAACGATCGAGCAAACCGCCAAACGCCTGCGCGAACTGGTTCCCGAAGCACGCATCGTCATCGGCCATGGCCAGATGGACAAGGATGACCTCGAAACCGTCATGCACACCTTCGTCAATGGCGAGGCCGACGTGTTGCTGGCCACCACCATCATCGAAACCGGCATCGACATCCCGAACGCCAACACGATCCTCATCGATCGCGCCGATCGTTTCGGTCTCGCCGACCTCTACCAACTCCGCGGTCGCGTCGGTCGCGCCGGCGAAAAAGCCTACGCCTACCTGCTGCTGCCACGCGACCTGATGACCCGTGGCGACGCCCGCAAACGGATCCACGCAATCAAGCAATACACCGCGCTGGGATCCGGCTTCAAAATCGCCATGCGCGACCTCGAAATCCGCGGCGCCGGCAACCTGCTCGGCACCAAGCAATCCGGCCACATCGCCCAGATCGGCTTCGAACTCTACTGCCAACTGCTGCGCCAGTCGGTCGACCGCCTCAAAGGTGGCCATACCCCGGGGATGACCGAAACCACCCTCAAGGCCGACTTCCTCGCCACCACCGAAGCCGCGTGGCTCAATCAGCAAGCAGAGGTCAGAAGTCGGAAGTCAGGAGCCAGCGGTCAACAGTCAACAGGAAGAGAGGCAGCTGATCCGGAACGACATACCGGCCACTCCGGTCTTCTGTCTTCTGTCTTTTCCTTGCTTCCCGCATTCCTGCCGGCAACCTGGCTTGCCGACACCCAGCTGCGCATCGCCGCCTACCGCGAACTCTCACAAGCGCGCACGCTGAAGTCGGTCGATGCCCTGGAGAACACTTGGCGTGACCGCCACGGCCGTCTGCCCGATCCGGTCACCCACCTGCTCACCATCTCCCGCATCAAGGCGCTCGCCGCCACCCGCCGCGTTGATTCGGTCGAGATCATCCAACAGCGTCTGATGCTCCACCGCGGCGGCGACTACATCCTGCTCGAAGGCCGCCGCTTCCCGCGGCTCAAAGCGGAACGCCCGATCGACAAACTGCGTGAGACCCTGGAATTACTGCAGAGCCTGTAAATTCACTCCGGATACTCGCCGCGAACAATCTCCAGCAACGAGCGGTTGTCGTATTCGGTCAACTGGAACCAGCCGCGGTGCAAGGCCAGCATGCCGAAACCAAGTCCACCGAGAAAACCACCGATGTGGGCCCAATAAGCGGTCGTTCCGCCACCGACCACCACCCCGAAGATGTCGAACAGGAACCAGAATACGATGATGAGCCAGGCGCGACAGGCAAAGGTGCCGCCACGAAACATGAACCACCAGAACAGATAGACCCGGTTCAGCGGATACATCGCAAGGGTCACCCCAACGATGCCGTTGATCGCCCCACTGGCTCCAATCGCCGGAGAACCGTCCAAGACCACATGCACCACTGCCGCCATCAGGGCGCAACCGGCAAATGTGAGCAGATAAACGCCGTTGTTCGTATTGGTGCAAATCGCATTACCAAACACCCACAGGAAGATCATGTTGCCCAAGAGGTGCATGAAATCCGCATGCAACAGGACATGCCCGAGCAAGCCGGGCGGTGAGAACCCATGCAGAATCAAGACATCCACCCAAGCCTGATCGCCACCACCCAGCAACGCGATCGTCGACACCAGCACGCAGGCACCCACGATCAGCCAATTCGCCCAAGGCCGGGCCTGTCGCAGGGTTTCGATCTCATAGGGAATCAGCATCACCACATATCCAACACAAGCGCGGCCATGGCTTGCAATTCCATTTCGACGCGTCCTTTCCACCAGGTCGGCGGTGCAAGCGACCCGTCCTCACCGCGGGTTCGGATTGACCCGAGCCACCCGTCCCGACCATGCTCACCACGATGTCCGACCAAGCTGCCACCCCTAGCCAACCCGGCCTGATCCGGCGCTTGTATCAATGGACCATTTCCTGGGCGGACAAACCGGGCGGCAATTGGGCCTTGTTCATCATCGCCTTCGTCGAATCGTCGTTCTTTCCGATCCCCCCCGACGTGCTGCTGATGGCTCTGGTCTTCGGTGCCCGACAGAAATGGCTGCGCTACGCCACGATCTGCACCATCGGATCCGTCCTCGGCGGCATCGCCGGCTGGGCGATCGGCTGGGGACTCGCCGACTCGGTCGCCCGACCGCTGCTCAACCTCTTCGACCCCAGCGGCGACGTGCAAACAAGAATCCAGGAATGGTACACGCTCTACGGCTTCTGGGGCATCCTCATCGCCGCCATCACCCCGATCCCCTACAAGGTCTTCACGATCGCTTCAGGGCTGTTCCATTACAGCCTGCCGATGCTGATCGTCGCCTCGGTCATCGGCCGCGGCTTCCGCTTCTTTGTCGTCGCCGCCGTCATCCGCATCTTCGGCCCGCGCATCCGCCCGCACCTGGAACGCAACCTCGAACTGTGGTCGATCGCATTCGGCATCCTGATCATCCTCGGTCTGGTCGCTGTAAAGCTGATGAAGCACGGGTGAAAAGACAGAAGACTCGGAGACAGAAGACAGAAGACCAGAGAGGCAGAAATATCGGCACGTCACCCCTGCCTCTCTTCCTGCTGACCCATGCTTGCCCGCCGTAGCCCGACCTGTCGCGTCGTAGCAAAGCGTAGGCGGAAGGGCGAAGGAGGGACCATTGACCTCTTCAGTCACTCAGCCATTTCGTGACTTTCGTGTCTTTCGTGGTTGAATTCCCCTATGGGCAGCCCTGTCACCGCTGAAAAACTCGCCGACCTCCACCGCCGGATGGAGGCGATCGGCATTCTCGAGGCCGACCTGCTCGAGAAATTCGTCCGCGGCACCGGGTCCGGCGGCCAGAAGATCAACAAGACCTCCAACTGCGTGTTCCTCAAGCACCTGCCGTCCGGCGTCTGCATCAAGTGCCAGCTCGACCGATCGCGGGAACTGAACCGCTTCCTCGCCCGCCGCGAACTCTGCGAGCAACTCGAGGCCATCCGCGATGGCAAGGCAACGCTCAAGACGCAGGCCATCGAAAAACTCCGCCGCCAGAAGCGCCGCCGCTCACGCCGCTCGAAACAACGATCGATCGCCGACAAGCGCCAGCTGTCGCAGAAGAAGTCACTGCGCCGACCGCCAAGTGCAGAGTGAGCAACGATAGAGTGAATGCACCGGCGGTGGCGAGCCTGAATTCAACCAGGGATCTTGTCGCCGGTTGCATCCCACGCCTTGTTCGGCCATTTGAATCTGCGATCAATACTCGGGCTTCTTGTCGGAGTGACTCTTCCACGACTCGATCGGGAAGCCGAGATCGATCAAGGATTCTGTGAAATGATAGATGCTAGCGGTATACACTGCGAGAAGCATGCAGAATCCAAGAGCCATCCACCTCCCAATCATCTTCGGGGATTGCAAGACATCGAGAATCGCAACGATCACAAAGGCACAAGCAACCAGGCAGGCTAAATCAGCAATACCCAAATCGCCTATCACAGCTCCCCTCCACATGGTCGTCAAGCCAGCTAAAGTGGTAGTCACCGCCAGATAGACTTCAAACAATCGAAGTGTTACGGCGAATCCTATTGCAGTGAGAAACAGTGGAGTGAACACCCAGATGTCGGATCCATTCGTTCTTCGCATCTGGCATCGCATTTCTTTGCTCAACGTAAGAGCGGTGGCACGGCGGTGTCGAGCATCCAGAGCAAAGCGAACTAAGGTGCTTGTCCGCTGTTGCCGCCTGCGGCTTTGTTCGATCCGTGTTGGGCTATCACAATAGAATCGATCCCCTTTAGTATCGAGCTCCATCCCCTTGGTGGCAAAATTCTCGTCAAACTCCCATTCAACATTGCGTATTCGCTCCATGGTTCCTTTACAACCTTATCTCCGACAGCCACCGCATCGTAAAATGACTTGGTGATCCCTTCCATCCGAACAATGTCTGTGCCAGTGACGACGATTGCAAGCTGCGCATGGTTATGTGAGACATAGCGTTCAGTGACTTCCCCATTGCAGCGCCAGATCAATCTAGTTCTGATGAAGTTGCGTTCGTGCGAAAGATAGAAGTTCGGAACAAATGTGACAGCGCATAACGCAACAAAAGCCTGCCTCAGGCGCTTCCGTGAGCGTTCCGCAGTTGCATGTGTAATGTGGCCGAGAATGAGCCAGACAAGCAGGAAGGCCGGAATCGGTAGAAAGGTGACAATGGCGTCGACCTTGTTCGGAACGGCACGTAAAGGGACAAGAAGAGTCCAGGATAGACACGTAACGAACAGCAGCACGCTTAAAAAAGCGGCCGCCGCGAACCACCGATCGTCTCTCAAGCCCCGCAAGAGACCAGCCATGTCGCCTGAGTAGGGCAATGGCGGTGGACCAGTGGACTCGGGAGTCTTCATTTCTTTAGCACGATGAGCGCGTGCACCACTACCAGCGATGGCGCGCGTCGATCACGGATTGGAGGTTGAAATTAGGGTGATGCATCGTAACTGAACGGCTGGTAGTGGTTGTCACGGCGCGGCTTGTTAGCCTTTCTTATTTTGCTGTTTTATCGCCTCATTCAGTATAGCTTCTAATTCATCGGTAGTTGGATCAGATTCGTTGAATAGCGGGAGCCAAATACCCGAACGGGATATGGTAACCTTCTTCACTTTATTATTCTCTGAAAAATAAAGAGTAGGCGAATCAGATTTTTCTAGCTTTACGCCAGACACGAAAAATCCGTCTCCAGAGCTCACCCAATCGGCTTTGTATGTTTGATCTTCTTTTGAATTTCTTCCGATAAGGAATGTGGGATTGGTCGAGTTACTAATGAGTACTTTGCTGTATCCGTAAGTAATGCCAGTGTCAGTAGTCCGCATCGAACTGTTTGCCTGAATCGAATTATCGTCGCAGCTACATGTGAAAATTATGAGCGTAGCAATTATTGGTAATTTGATTTTCATTGGCTAACGTTAAATGTGCGCCCACCGGGGCGATTGAGGTGATGGCGCAATGAAATTGAGGCGCTTAGGCCGGTTGGCGCGCCACGACGTGTTCGCCTGATTAATTTTACTACGACTCACTTTAGGGCGCATCTGGATTCTGTTCTGATTGGATTGCGCCAATTAATGTAGGCCTCATGATTACGAAGACTAGTCTCACCAAGGCAGTGCTAATCGCAACGCTCAGATAAAAAAACATTAACATATCATCCTTCTCACCCCACCGTGTGATCATCTTTATGATGAACGCAATTGATGCGAAGAATGGAATAGCCAATGTTATTAGATCAACTACATTAACTGCTCTTTGGCTGTATGTATTGTGTGACTTCATTATTATTTCGGCGAACGTTAGATGTGCGCCCACCGGCGCGATTGAAAGGAAAATGAATTGAAATTGAGGTGCTTATGGCCGGTTGGTGCGTCACGACTTGTTCTGCCTCTTAAATCTCATGAGCGCCAACCTCCGACATGAGCCTGCAAGAGTTGAAGGGTAACTGGGTGAAGGATGAAACAATACTCCTTTCCGCCTCCGGTCAAAGGCTCTGGTTCGGACTCCGCGGTGAAGTAGGTAACCCACAAGTAGCGGTCAACATCTCCAAGTTGGGTCATCGCCTCCTCCTTGCTTTCGGCAGGAAGGCCAGATGTTTTGAGGGTGCTCTTTGGTCGATCATAGACGTTACCCACGCAGTAACCTTGGCTCTTCGCCAGCTCGAAATTCGGATGATGCCTTATCGCGGCTTCGATTTCGGGCGTGATCGGAAGAGGATTCATTTCTCGGCAGAACGTTAAATGTGCGCCCACCGGCGCGAAAGGTTAAAGATTGAGGTGAAACTGGAGGGTTTATGCCGGTTGGTGCGCCATGACGTGTTCGATCATTTCGATGCCTGGTTATCGCGCAACCAATCATGGATAATTCCGTTCGGCTCCATACCCGACCAATAAGTAGTTTTTCCGTTTTTGAGTGAGATAACATTGAAAGGCGGAGCATCATCATTTTCAGGCATATCGGTAAGTTTTTGTGGATTTGCATTCCAGTCCACCACAACACGATCTTGGAGCATCTCAAATGACCATGGGCAATTCCCATTAGAAACATGCTGATCATGTATGGGACGAAGATCTTCCCATCCGGTTGGCCAGCTTCGATCATGACTTTCCATATACTGAATAACGTGACCGGCTACCCATTCTGATGCGTAGGCGTCTCGGACTGTGTCTCGGATAAATAACGCTAAAGCAACAGCAGCTATAATGAGCGTGCCAGCAATGCCCAGAATGATGGATTTGCCGCGGGTCATTTATTAGATCGAACGTCAAAGAGCACGCAACCCTATCTGCGGGAGCGAGCGTCGTTCACGGGGTTAGGATTGTAGTTACGGAAGATCATGAAAACAGGGCGGCTGATAGGGGTTGCGTGTCTCGAATTGTTAGTCTTTTTCCTTTTTGAATATTCTTCCATCCCAGTGAATTGTTCCCTGGTCTTCCTGGTAGAGAGCAAACAAGCCTAATTGCCTTTGTTCGAATTTTGGATGCTCTTTTGAAAGAGATAGGATTAGGAATTTTTCTTTTCTTATTACTGTAAATTTCACAACAACGTCAGAGAAATCTGAACTAGTTAGTGTTGCTGTCTCGTCTTCTATTCTGAGTGTGTATGTCGGCACAACCGCATGAGTGTTCAGCTCCTCGCGAAAAAGACCCTCAAATGTCTTTGAGTTATGGACTGGCCGATACCTAAAAGTATCTGCCGCATGGGCAGATAATCCAAAAGACGCAACAAGGAGAATCAGTGTGATGTGTTTCATTTTCGAGACTAACGTAGAGCGCACGTGCCGCTAGGAGCGGGGTCGCGTGTCACTCACGGGTTTGGGGTTGCAGTTACGGAAGATCATCTCAACGAAACGGCTCCTAGCGGTTACGTGGCGCGGCTTGTTGTGCTTCTTTTTTTGTCGGTTGTCGAAGGGTGAAACCATTGCGTGCGACTAAAACTTCTGCACCTATTCCATCGGCAAGCCGACCTAATATCTGATGAAGATTGAGATTCCTTCCTACGATGTTGACCTTCTTCTTCAATAATTCCTCGGATAAATCCAAGTGAATCTTCCATTCTCTGGGTGGCGGTGGATCAGGGGCACACAAGGTCATGTTGAGGAACTCCACGGCCTCTTCGACGGTCGTATCATCAGAAAAGTTCACACTTGGAACGATGATGTTCGAAAGACTCGATAACGTCTGCTCAATCGTTCGTTCTTCTGCATGTGCGCCCGCTGTAAGAATTAGGGCGAAGATTAGAGTTCGGATTCTCATTTTATTTGCACAACGTTAAAGCCCACCGGATCCCTGACTGAGGGCGAGGCTACGACTTGGGGTTAAGGTTGTAACTATCACAACGGCGAAACACGGAGCGGTCAGGGATTCGGTGCGGCGACTTGTTCTGCGTCTGGTTTTGGCATCGAGAGCAACCTTTCCGCTTCTTCTGTCGCTAGCCAATTCATGAAATTATAGAAATTCGCTGGGGTAATTTTGGCTATCATTTCTTTGCTGTCGTAGTCAAGATACGGAACACCCTGCGGCAAGAAAGTACCGTATACGATTGTTGATATCACTGAAGATCCTGCTCGTGACGTCCCAAAAATAGAATGGCGATAAGTCGTATCACCTACGATAGCCGCCAAATTGTATGCTGGCTTCGGAAATTGGCCATCAACTAATACCAAATCGTTAATTCTGTTCGCCCCCAATTCTAATTGTGAATCAATATTCCGGTGTGCTTCAGTGGACCAAATTTCGTTAGGCAAACGCTCAGGAATAATCGGAACGATGAAACCAACTATCAAGAGCAACAATATAGCACCCGATAACCATAATGCTTTCTCTTTTCTTAATTTCATTTTTCAGCAGAACGATATAGGCCATCCACGGCGGGGAAGGAAGCCCGAATTCAAACTGGAGCGTCACGCGCCGTTGGATGTGCTGGCTTGTTCGCTTCTTAGTATTGGCGAAAGACGGCGTGCGAAAGTTCGGCATGTAGTAACCAAAGCGATCCCACCAGCCAAGGTTAAAAGGCGTTCGGTAAGGTCGTAGTAGGATGGCTCCTCATCCATGTGAAATCCTCCCTCCGAACGATTGATCGCGAAATAGTGCGCCCATCCTACTACATTCGAATATGAGTCCATGATGAAATAGACCCCAAGTCCGAGAAGCACAGCAGTGAGCAGATCTTCTCGGGTCACGCCGTTCATCGTCAGATCTCCATTGCCCTTCTTGGTGAGAAGTCGTGATAACCATGGAGCAATCATCCACAGAACCACTCCAGACGTGATCACAATAAGATTTGGTAGAAACCCTAAAAACGTGCTCCATCCATCATAGATCGGACTTTGGGTAATTATGAGCATCCCTCCGAAACTCGCAAATGCTCCAACCAAGATCTTGAGAGAATAAAGGCGTATGAAAATCTGGGCGATGCTGGAAACGGGCATGATTTTGTTAGCGAACGTCAAAGGCCATGCACCCCTGACCGGGGGCGCGCTTTCGACTACGGTTTGAGGGTTATGTTACCGGTGATCATCGAACTCAGGGCGGGTCAGGGGTTGTCATGCGCCGGCTTGTTCGCTATTCTGATTGTGGAAGTGCCCACTCGGCAAATTGAAATACATCAACAGCGTGTTGGCTCCACCGGACTCTTTCAATCGAAAGCACTAGATCCACATACTTACTCTCCAATACTTCATTAGTCTTAAGGTCGACTAACTCCACACATCCACTGCCGCTGCCTGAATCGCCCGGCATGTGACCAAATACTTGAGGATACTCCATCACACGAATCGCAAATCGTCCATCGGGGCTAACGTGTTTTGCGTATTCAAAAACATTGACTCTCCGCCAAGCGAAAACGCCTACACTAATCAGTATAACGATGATAAGCAGTAGTGATATTATTTTCTTCATTACAGAGCGAACGATTGAGGCCACCCGGCCGCCGGGTGCGAGGGATGGCAGACCTATAAGCTACCAAACTAACTGGAACCGTCAACTGCACGGCGGGTAGCGGTCGGGTGCGCTGACTTGTTGAGCAAATATTCGCGCTGACACTTTACTGCCACATACCCGCAATAAAGACCTGCAACAGTAGCTGGTATAACTGCGAATATGTTTTCCATGCCCTGATAATGAATTGTTGTCGCAATCATCCACCCTCGTTTGACATACGAGTAAATTATTGCAGCTGCCAGTATTCCGGTAATCACAAGAGTCACCAGCCGCCAGGATGGAGATGCCTTAATCAGCCAAATCACGGCTGATACTATGGCCAATAATGCAACTAAGAGCTGTGCGTAATATAGAAAAACAGTCAGCGATCCTCCAGCCTGCGCTCCCCATGCAGTTCCACCGTGGAATGCCAGATTAACGGCGTGGAACACAGAAATGACGATCGTGGTTATGACGCATTTCATATTTTCTAGCTCAACGTTAGAGTGGTGGCACGGCGATGTCGAGAAACCAGAGCGAAGCGAACTAGGGAGCTTGTCCGCCGTTGCCACCCATGACTTGTTCGCCTTCTTTTTCTAGAGTTGGCTCGCCCGTATGCGCTTTCAACTTGGCCTTTATCTCCTTAGTTGCCGCCTCAAGTAGTGGTGCAAGTAGCGATGCCTTTAACACAATACCGAGGCCAATAATTTGCTGAACTCCTAGCGCAGATACGGTTGGTATCGCTTGAATCTTCTCATTTTTGATCATTGTTTGCGAGACGATTCCAACCAGCTTAAACCTTCCACCTATCGATGTGAATACAGGGCTTCCGCTTGAACCTGGAAATACCTGCGCATCTATGAGAAACTCAGATCTGCCCTCAAAATCAACCTTCGGGATACTTGCTATATATCCACGGCGAAGCACTGGGAGATTATGAAGTGTATCGAATCGATTTGCCGGATAACCAATAAACCATACGTCATTTCCGGGCAAAAGCTGTTCATGATCAAAATCAGGAAGTTGCTCATCAGAAATATTTTTATAATATATCGGAGGAATATTATTACCAATCTTTGAAATATTTATACATGCTAAATCGACATTCGGATCTGGATGTGCGGTGAAAACACTTTGAAACGCACTATCAGCTAATGTGACAGTATCACCCAGCTTTGGTCGATCGGGGTCGACATCATCCCTTCGGTGAAAGACAAGTTGAATGGGCTGGCTGGCATCCCCATACACGTGCCGATTCGAAATTAGTAATATACAATGCTTTTCTTCAGATACTGGAACTTTATAAAGAAATCCTGTTCCTATCGACGCCCCTGTGCCTGATGTATTAGGCAGAGTGATACGGACTGTCGCAAAAAAGATTTGCTCCTGAAACTTTGTGAGTTGCATCTTAGTTTAAGCTATTAGGCGAACGTAGAGCGCACGTGCCGCTAGGAGCGGGAGCGCGTGTCACTCACGGGTTTTAGGTTGTAGTTACGGAAAATCATCTCAACGAAACGGCTCCTAGCGGTTACGTGGCGCGGCTTGTTCGCTTGTATAATTCTTACAGACGCCTGGTCCAAGATAACCAAGTTCATCTCTCGATAACCAATCTCTATCGCAGCAATAATCAACAAGGTCTAGAATAGCTATCCATTGATCGTCGCTGTATATGTCTGATGTCTTCTGGCTTATGAGATCGAAAAATAACCTTGGTCTTGGAGGATCCTGTGTAAGGGCTACACGAATCATGCCGGGAGTAAGCCATCGAATACTTTCGTCTGTCGCGAAACAAAATATCCAGTTCTTAGATTCACTTGATAAGTCTTCAAGATTTAGGTCACGCGGATCTAGATTCAATAGCATTGTGTCCGCTTCTTGGCATTCGTCGCAATGGTTGGGGTCGCTACATCTTGCGGGTCCGGACTCAGATGAGAATGCGCGCTCGATTACGTTAAGTATGTCTTGCTGCTCATTCATTTTTCTTAGCGAACGTAAAGCACATCCGCCGCTAGTAGCGACGGCGGAAGACTAAAACAGGGTTGAGGTTTTAGTTACCAGAAATCATCGAAACAGAACGGCTACTAGCGGTTGGATGGTGCGTCTTGTTCGCCTTGGTATGTATTCTCTTTGCTAGTTCTTCGTAACGCTTGCGGTCTTCGGGACGGATCAAGAAATAGCCTTTCGTGTCTCGAACAATCACAAAGTTCAGAACATATGGAATCAATATATCCTTACCTCTGCTGAATCGGACCCAGTTCCCTCCCTTATGAAACGGGGCGTCATCAATCCAGGTTGCTCGTGCGAGAATGTTTGGAAGATCATCAACTGGAATCTCTACTTTTGTATCAATGAGATGCTTATCGCCCTGAAGTAAAGTTACCGTCCTTTGGCCTTCAAGTAGTGCAAGTGGCTCAACCTTGGTAGGTGAGCATCCTGCGACGAAACAGATAGCTAGGGCGTGTAATGCTTTCATTATTTATTGGCGAACGTTAGATGTGCGCCCACCGGCGCGGTTGAATTGATGTTGAATTGAGATTGAAAAGCTTATGCCGGTTGGTGCGCCATAACTTGTTCTGCTTCTTCCATTACCGGTGGCTCGTAGCGTAAATCATACGCTGCAAATCGGCGTCATACCATACTGAAATTCCTCCCCCATTTGCTGCGATAGACTGGTATTTGTAACCTTTCAGAACGACGTCTACAGGCCCGTAATCTGGTATAATTCTGAGCTTCGGTAGCTCTTGAATCCTTAGGCTAGCCATGCACTGCTCCGCCGGCTCGATCTTCCAGTCTTTAGCTGCTGCTAGCGCTAGGAAATCCTTCTCAGGCAATGTACATTCAATCTGCTCGACCGCCCCAAATCCGGTTCGAATCTTATGACTGATGTCTGTGGCGCTTGATGGAAGCCAATCGATCTTCGCGGTGTGTAATGTCGTCTTGTAGTCACTCGTCCACAACGCCGAAGCGATCAGTCCCATGCCAAGTATCAGGATGCATACGATACCAATGAGAATTCGCTTCAAGGTGATCTTCATTTTCTTTGCAGAACGTAGAGCGCACGCACCGCTAGGAGCGGGAACGGAAGTCTCTCACGGGGTTAAGGTTGTCATTACGGAAAGCATGTCAACAGAACGGCTCCTAGCGGTTGCGTGGCGCGACTTGTTGGCCTTCTTGATTCCATAGACTGCGCTCCAGCTCGTCAAAGCGTTCCGCAACCTTCAGAAAGGTCTCGGCCCAGCCACTACTCAGGCTCACTTCTTGGAGTGGCCCGGTAGGACCAAAGAGCACCGAGACATCCAAGCGCTCTGGAATATCGCCAGCTTTCACTCGTACGATGAGGTCATTCAATTCCTTTCTGGCGTCATCAGCAGTCTCCCAAGACGACCATGCGAAATCATTGTCTGGGATGTCGACAAGCTCTATTGCGGACTCCAATACCTGAATAAGCCACTCCTTCGGGTCGGCTTGATCAAAGCCTTGGTGAATCAAGTGGCGTGTTCGATCCAGGTTCATTTATTTTGGCCAACAGTTTTAATGAACGAACCGGTCGGGTTTAGGGGGGTAAACCCGACCGGTCGGGTTTGGGGTATAAACCCGACATCGAAGTACACATCCCGACGCCGTTCGTTCTTGGTCTGTTTCTCTACCAGACAAAGATGGCAAACTCAATGTGATTCTGGGGCCATACTGCTACTTCATCAGTAACAGGGAGGCGTATGGATAGCAGCTGTGTTTTCTCGTTGCAGGCTCGATCCGGCAGGTTCGGTATCATAGATCGAGCGGACTCGGGGCACCCGCCCCGGGCCGTTTCATGACATGGAGATAGATCATCGTGGTCGACACATCAGAGTGTCCGAGCAGGTTTTGGACTGTGCGGATATCCGTGCCTGCCTCCAACAAGTGGGTGGCAAAGGAGTGCCGCAGCGTGTGGCTGGTGATTCGTTTCGCGATGCCGGTCTTTTTTGCTGCTTCGCGGATCTGACGGGCCATGGAGTCGTCGTGGAGATGGTAGCGGGCGATCTTGCCAGAACGCGGGTGCGGGCAAAGGACCGCGGAGGGAAACAACCACTGCCAGCACCACTGGCGAGCCGCGCCGGGAGACTTGCGTAGGAAGGACTCGGGTAGATGCACCTCCCCCGCTCCGACTTCCAGATCCTTGAGGTGTTTGGTATGCTCGACAACCAGATAGGCGTTGAGCTTGGCTTCGATAGCCTTGGGTAGCGGCACGACGCGGTGTTTGCCACCCTTGCCGTCATGGATGGCGATGGTGCCCTGGCCAAAGTCGACATCTTTAACGCGCAAGCGCATGGCCTCCATCAGGCGCAGGCCGGAGCCATACATGATCTGGGCGATGAGCTTCCAAGGGTCTTCGAGGTGTGCGAAGATCGCGCGAACTTCCTCGCGGGTGAGCACAACGGGTGGGCGTCGGTATTCACGGGCACGGGTGATATCGAGTTGGAACTCCTCGATACCGAACACACGCTTGAGCAGGAAAACCATGGCATTGAGCGCCTGCTTCTGGGTCGACGGTGCGACATTGCGCTCGAGCGCGAGGAAATTGAGATAGGATTCGGCTCCATCGGGGCTGGCAAGGCGCGCGGGCTTGCCGAGTTTGCGGTGACAATAGCGAAGGTAGCGCGCATTCCAGTAAAGGTAGGTTTGTTCTGTAGCCACAGCCAGCTTGGCCAATCGGATGGCGCGTCGCAGCACAGGTAGGGTGAGTTCGATTTCCTGTGTTTCATCAAGGCGACCCGCTTCTTCCTGTGTGGGCAACTCGGTCACCAACGCGGGCACACGGATGGTCTCACGGACGAGCGTGCGGTGGTCGGCGGGCAGGTTGACTGCCTGATCCAGGAGAGCGTTCCAGTCGAAGGACTGCGCCCATGGCAGTGCCAGCACATCGCGGGCATGCATGCGGGCGGCATCCACGGCTTGGCGGAACTGCCAATCGCTCATGTTCGGCGAGCGGCCGAGCGCCTCGAACCACGCGGCACTGCGCTCGGGCGATTGATGCCCGAGGGCTTTGAACCAGGATTCGGCCCAACGCAGGTAGTGGGGCTGGGCCTTGTCGGGAATCCCCGCCTGCATCAGGCGCTTGAGCAATCGCTCCTTATCGCCCACATGCTGGGATGA
>JACCDY010372475.1_pt1 | contig 15837 bp, 15 predicted proteins | sample 7446391 | NCBI WGS metagenome assembly JACCDY01 (sample SAMN15323451, study PRJNA562643) | freshwater metagenome | isolation source: river surface water | place: USA:Blue River Watershed | collected 2017-08-18
GGTTCTGTTGCATCTCCATACCGTGAATCAGAAGCCATGCTCGATGGCTCAGATGCAATCGCTGACTGGCCACTGCTAAATGCCATGATCAACATTTCATCCGGAGCCTCATGGGTTTCAATTCATCATGGTGGTGGTGTTGGAATTGGTCGATCAATTCATGCCGGTCAAGTATCCGTTGCTGATGGAACTGCACTTGCTGCTCAAAAACTCGCTCGGGTATTAACAAACGACCCTGGTATGGGCGTAATTCGTCACGTTGATGCCGGTTATGACTTGGCTGTTGATGTGGCAAAGGCAAAACATGTACACGTACCGATGCTAGAAAATGGCGACTACCTTTAAATATGTCGATAAATAAATCTGTGGACTTTAGTCTGGTCAACATTGGCCTATTGGTTACGAATGATGCAGAACTTGGCGAAGGTCCACTTGGTTTAATCGAAAATGCTGCGCTCAGTGTGGTCAATGGAAAAATTGCTTGGGTTGGTAATTCGAGCTCAGTAGACAAAAGTTTGCCTACCGTCGAAGCATACGGAAAGTGTGTAATCCCTGGATTCGTTGATAGTCACTCGCACCTTATTTTTGCCGGCGATCGCTCAACAGAGTTTGCTGCTCGCATGGCTGGTGTTCCGTATTCAGCCGGTGGAATCAAAGTAACTACTGCAGCAACTAGGTCAGCAACTGCTGATCAACTAAAGGACAATGCGGCTCGATTAATAACAGAGATGCAAGAGTCGGGTACTACGACAATCGAAATTAAATCTGGTTACGGCCTTGATGTTGTAACAGAAGAGCGAAGTGTAAAAGTAGCTGCTGAATTAACTTCTGAAGTCACTTACTTAGGTGCGCATGTGATTGCACCTGAATATTCCAGTGAACCAGATACATATGTGGATTTAGTTTGTGGCGAAATGTTGCAAGCCTGTCAACCTCATTCAAAATGGATTGATGTTTTTTGCGACCGTGGTGCATTCACAGTTGAACAAACTCGAAAAATTTTAAAGGCTGGAATTTCTGCTGGATTGAAGCCAAGAGTTCACTTGAATCAATTGGAACAAGGTGAAGGTATTCAGATGGCAGTTGAGTTAGATTGTGCATCCGCCGATCATTTAACTTTTCTCACTGACCAAGACATCGCTCTACTTGCAAATAGTCAAACTGTTGCTGGATTGGTTCCAGCGTGTGATTTCAGTACCAGGTCTGCGCAATACCCCCGTGCACGTGACTTACTCGATGCAGGTGCAGCAGTGGCCCTGTCACCTGATTGCAATCCTGGAAGTAGTTACACAACTAACATGCCTTTTTCTATCGCGTTAGCAGTTCGAGAAATGCACATGACAGTTGATGAAGCACTATATGCAGCCACTAAAGGTGGCGCGAAAGCATTGCGCAGAAGCGATGTTGGTCAACTAAGTGTTGGCAGTAATGCTGATTTTGTGCTGCTTAACGCACCAACTTACGTTCATTTTGCATATCGGCCTGGTGTGCCACTTATTTCTAAAACTTGGAAAGATGGGAACGTTGTGTTTACTAAAGGAGCAAGTTCATGAACGAAGTAGTCATTAAGACATCTGGAATGACTTTTGAAGACGTGATTGCTGTAGCAAGACATGACGCCAAAGTAACAATCAGCGCTGAAGCACTAGCTGCAGTAACGAAAACTCGCGAACATATTGACCGGCTAGCCGCTGCACCAACGCCTGTATATGGAGTTTCGACTGGATTTGGCGCACTAGCAAATCGCCATGTTTCACCAGAACTGCGCAAACAACTTCAAAGTTCACTTATTCGCTCACATGCTGCTGGCTTAGGTACCACTGTAGAACGTGAAGTTGTACGTGCCCTTATGTTGTTGCGGTTAAAAACCTTATGTAGCGGACATACAGGTGTTCGCCCAGTTGTCGTCGAAACTATGGCTGCAATTCTCAACGCTGGAATTACTCCTGTGGTTTATGAATTTGGGTCGCTCGGTTGTAGTGGTGACTTAGCTCCACTTGCCCACTGTGCAATGGTGTTAATGGGTGAAGGCGAAGTTCATGGCACTGACGGAAAAATTATCTCGGCAAAAGACGCGCTTAACGCCGCTGGCATTCAGCCGGTGCAACTAGTTGAAAAAGAGGGTTTAGCGCTAATCAATGGCACGGATGGAATGCTCGGCATGTTGATTTTGGCCATCACTGATTTAGAACGGCTTTGTGACAGTGTCGATTTAACTGCAGCAATGAGTGTTGAGGCGCTACTCGGTACAGACAAAGTATTTATTCCTGAGCTTCACCTTCCACTTCGACCACATCCAGGCCAAGCGACTAGCGCGGCAAACATTTATCAGGCTCTCAAGGATTCATCAATAGTGGCATCGCACCAAGACGATGACACCGTCGTTCAGGATGCTTACTCACTTCGCTGTGCACCACAAGTTGCTGGGGCTGTGCGCGATACCTTGGCACATGCCCGATTGGTTGCACAGCGAGAACTAGCAGCTGCTGTAGACAATCCTGTAGTGCTCGAAGATGGTCGAGTATCTTCGAATGGCAACTTTCATGGCGCTCCTGTTGCTTATGTCTTAGATTTTCTTGCTATTGCCGCAGCAGACTTAGGTTCAATCTCTGAGCGCAGAACAGATCGAATGCTGGATAAAGCTCGCTCACATGGTTTACCGCCTTTCTTGGCTGATGATCCAGGTGTTGATTCCGGATTAATGATCGCTCAGTACACGCAGGCAGCATTGGTTTCTGAAAATAAACGTCTTGCAGTTCCCGCAAGTGTTGATTCAATTCCGAGTTCAGCGATGCAAGAAGACCATGTTTCGATGGGTTGGAGTGCGGCTCGTAAACTTCGCCAAAGTGTGGCTAACTTAGCCAAGATAATCAGTATCGAATATCTAACTGCAGCCCGAGCATTAGATTTACGTGCTCCACTTAAACCAGCACCGACCACTGCAAAAGCAGTTGAATTACTGCGCCAAACAGCTGGCGGACCCGGACCTGATCGCTTCTTGGCTCCTGACTTAGCTGCTGCCGAAAAATTAGTTGTCTCTGGCCAACTAGCCAAAATACTTAAATAGCAATTAAAAACAAAAAAGCCCGCACAATTATGTGCGGGCTTTTTTTGTGAATTATCCGTGAGTTGGAAAACCTAAGTTGATTCCACCATGGCTTGGATCAAGCCAACGACTGGTAACAACTTTGCCTCGAGTAAAGAAGTGCACGCCTTCCATACCGTGTGCGTGTGTGTCACCAAAGAGCGAAGCTTTCCAACCACCAAATGAGAAGTACGCCATTGGCACTGGAATTGGAACATTCACACCGACCATGCCAACTTCAACTTCATTTTGGAAGCGACGTGCTGCGCCACCATCATTTGTGAAAATCGCAGTTCCGTTTCCGTATGGATGATCGTTAATTAGTTTGAGACCTTCTTCGTAAGACTTAACGCGAACAACCGAAAGAACCGGACCAAAGATTTCCTCTTTGTAAATTGACATACCTGGTTGGACTGAATCGAACAATGTTGGGCCAATAAAGTACCCTGAACCATCAGCGTTTGGTTCAACATTGCGGCCATCACAAACAATTTTGGCGCCTTCGGCCACACCAGCATCGATGTAGCTTTTCACTTTGTCTCGATGTTGTGAGGTAACTAATGGACCCATGTCACAGTTTCGCGTGCCATCACCTGTAGTTAATTTGCCAATTCGATCGACAATTTTCGCAATAGCTTCGTCGGCAATCGGCTCAACAGCCACTAATACTGATATCGCCATGCAGCGCTCACCTGCAGAACCAAAGCCGGCATTTACTGCAGCATCGGCTACTAGATCTAAATCAGCATCTGGAAGCACAAGCATGTGGTTCTTAGCCCCACCAAGTGCTTGAACGCGCTTACCGTTCTTTGTGCCATTTTCATAAATGTATTTTGCGATTGGGGTTGAACCAACGAACGAAATACTTTTAATGTCTGGATGCTCCAACATTGCATCCACTGATTCTTTATCGCCATGAACAACGTTGAATACACCGTCAGGTAAGCCTGCTTTTTTCCATAGCTGCGCAATGAAATTTTGCGCACTTGGATCTTTTTCCGAAGGTTTAACTATGACTGAGTTACCGGCTCCGATTGCAATTGGGAAAAACCACATCGGCACCATTGCCGGGAAGTTAAATGGCGAAATAACGCCGACTACGCCAAGCGGTTGGCGCAATGAATAAACGTCAACGCCAGTGGAAACTGACTCGCTGTAAGAACCTTTAAGTAAATGTGGGATACCGCAAGCAAATTCCACGACTTCTTGGCCACGGGTTACTTCACCCAAAGCATCGGATAAAACTTTTCCGTGTTCAGCGGTAATAATGGCGGCTAATTCTTCTTTGTGTGCATTGAGTAATTCACGGAATGCAAACAACACTGAGGTGCGCTTAGTTAAAGAGGCAGCTGCCCATTCTTTTCCAGCACGTTTTGCAACCGCTACCGCCTCGGCCATCACCGCAGTTGAAGCTAAATCAACTTCGCCAGTTTGCACGCCAGTTGCTGGGTTAAATACTGCGCTTGTCCGTTCGGCTTTGCCACTCCATGGCTTGCCATCTATCCAGTGGGTGATCCGAGTGGTCATCCGGGGACTCCTTTGTTTCAGTCTGATCCCTAATCTAGTGCCCAAATTCAATTGGCCTTGCAGTAGGTTATGGACTAACTGGAGGTGCACATGGCACAGATTCGTAAGACGGTAGTAACTGTAGAAGAAATCACTCGGGAAAGTGGCCAAGCCGTAAACCCACCGACCGTAAAAGTTGTTGCTGCTGCAGTAGTAACTAACCCACTAGCCGGTAAAGCGCTCGTCAAGGATCTAACTGAATTAGAACTGATGAGCGCAGAAGTAACTGAGTATTTATCTAAAAAAGCTATTGCCGCACTGGGAGCCATCGGATTAAGTGCAAGCGATGTTCGCGGGTATGGCAAAGGTGCCATTGTGGGTACTGACGGTGAACTCGAGCACACTGCTGCGGTACTTCATCCACGTTTTGGTGCACCTGTTCGCGCTGCAATTGGTGGTGGCGCTGACATTATTCCGGGCACTAAAAAAGTTGCTGGTCCAGGTGCATTAATCACTATGCCAATTGGCAATAAAGATGACCGGTGGGAATTTGATGATATGGATTCAGCTGAGATTTCAATCGGTGATTCACCACGAGCAGATGAAATGTTAATTGCGATTGTGTTATCTGTGGGTGGTCGTCCACATGCTCGCGTTACAAAAGTGAAGTAGGAAAAATGTTTAAAGCCATTATTTTGCTTAAGCGCAAAGAAGACATGACCCACGAAGAATTTAAAGATTGGTGGCTTGTAGAACACGCTCCACTAGCAAGTCAACTTCCTAAAGTGCGCAAAATCTGTTTCAACTTAGTTGATGACGGCGGCGCTTATGACGGAATCTCAGAACTATGGTTTGACTCAAAAGAAGATTTTGAAAGTGCCTACGCAACAGAATTAGGTAAAAGTGTTGCTGCTGATTCGCTCGCTCACCTTGCAGCCCGCGAACGCATGTTTGTTGAAGAAAACTGGATCGTTAGCTAAGAGGCAAATTTATGTCGAAACCTTTGGTAATCGAAACGGTAGACGTTCATGCCGCAGGTGAACCTGGTCGAGTAATTACGAACATGGGTCACCTAGTTAAGGGTGACACTATGGCGCAGCGGTTTGCATATTGCACCAAAGAACTGAATTGGCTGCGCCATACAGTACTTCGCGAACCTCGGGGCTACCCTGCCCTATGTTCTGCAATTGTTATGCCAGCCATTTCACCTGAAGCAGATTTTGGCATGATCGTGCTTGAGCAAGCCAACTTCACCGCAATGTCCGGTAGTAACACAATGTGTACGGTCACGGCAGTTTTAGAAACTGGCATTGTTCCGATGCAAGAACCGATTACCAAAGTCACGATAGACACAGCGGTTGGACTAATTCAGGTAACAGCTGAATGTAAAAGTGGCAAAGTCGTTAGCGTCTCAATCGATAACGTACCGGCATGGGTTGTTGAGTTAGATCGAATTGTCGATGTACCTGAATATGGAAAAATCCCGATAGACATTATTTTTGGTGGTCAATTTTTTGCCCAGACAAATATCGCAAACCTAGGACTAGAAGTTGATCCAAATCGCGGCAAAGAAATTACTAGAGCGGGCGCTGCGATAAAAGCAGCGGTTAATGCAGAAATGACTTTGCACCACCCAGAAAATCCAACGTTGACTTATGTAAATCTTGTGCTGATGCACAATGGTGATCGAGCACCAGGTAAACAAGCTCGGAACGCAACTGTGCTTACCTCAGGCGAACCTGATTTAAAAAATACTGCTACTTGGGCTGGCACACTTGATCGCTCACCTTGTGGCACTGGTACATCAGCGCGCATGGCTGGTTTATATGCCCGCGGACAACTTGGAATAAACGAGCCGTTTTCACATCGCAGTATTTTAGATACTGAATTTATTGGCAACATTCGCGGTGAAACAGACTACTTCGGTCGACAAGCAATTTTGCCAACAATTAAAGGTCCGGCCTGGGTTACTGGTACCGCAAAGTGGACTGTAGATCCAACCGATCCGTTTCAAACTGGATATCGGTTAACTGATATCTGGGCCGCCGAATAATTTTTGATTAACCCAGTTTCGAGTGGAGCTGAGGGGACTTGAACCCCTGACCCCTTGCATGCCATGCAAGTGCGCTACCAGCTGCGCCACAGCCCCGAACTCGACCTACTTTACCTAACGAAATGACATAGGCGAAATTGGGCTTAGCCAACTTGGTTAACGGTCATAATCACAGACGGTACCAGCGGTCGTGTTGGAGAAGTTTGAGCTGGAATTGTGTCTACCACGATGTCATTCGAAGTTGTATACCAGTAAATTTCTAGATAATTATTTGGATCAGTGCAGTCATAAAAAAAGTTCCAAGCGGCCACAGTTTGAGCCTGACCAGCAACAGTCAAACGCGTATTTGAGTCAGCAATCGGTACACCATTTTCAGCAAACCAAATATCTACAAAAGATGAATTCGAATTCGACTTTGTAAATACGGTAGAAAATGCAATGTTGTACTTTCCGGCAGTAGCGAATTTAATACGACTATTTCCGTTTCCATTTGACTGAATCGAAACTCCGTTTGCCATCGCTGAATTTGAATAAGTCCATGGTTGAGGAGAGCCTGCAGTAATCAAAAATTGGTCAGTCACATCATAGAAGGATCCATAGGCGCCAAAACCTGCTGAACCTGCCGGACCTTGATCACCAGTGTCACCTTTTGGCCCTTGCGGACCAATAAGGGAAGCTAAGAAAACTGCTTCGCTACCAACATTTCCAGCAGCTAACCAAGTTTGATAGGCGCTATCTCCAGTTTCACCAACTGTACAAACGCCAGGCGCACCATCAGCACCTTGTGGACCAATTAGTGATGCTAAGAATTCTCCTTCGGTACCAGTGTTACCATTTGAAATCCAAATGTCATAAGCACTTAATCCAGGTGCACCGTCAACACCATCAGTGCCTGCAGCACCAGCCAACGAATTAAAAAAGTCTTGTTCTGTTCCTTGATTACCGATTGCGATCCAAACTTGATAGGCACTTAAACCATTTACGCCGGCTTGACCCTCAGCGCCATTGGCCCCTGCTGGACCTTGCGCACCTGCAGGTCCAATAAGTGAAACCAAAAAGTCATTTGCTGTTCCGGCGTTTCCAGCATCTAACCAAAGTTGATAAGCACTTTTACCTGCATCACCAGTTGCACCTGCGGCACCAACAGCGCCTGAAGCACCTTGAGGTCCAGTGGCTCCTTGCGGACCGGTCACACCATCGGAACCGTAATAAATAACTTTGCCATCTTCGCCTGGTTCACCTGGCTTTCCAATTAGCGAAGTTAAAAATTCTTCGACTGTGCCGACATTACCCATGCCAATCCAAAGTTCATAAGCACTTAGGCCAGGTTCACCCTGAGCGCCAGTTGCACCTGTTTGTCCAGGTGCACCAGACTCACAAATTGATGGCACTGGTTGCGGGGTCGCGTCACTGAAAGATGAACCACATCCGCGAAGTAATAAAGCGATAATCGCAATAATCAAAGCGGCTAACGCAACAACTCGTGTGGTTCGATGTTTTTTATCGTGCTCACGTCGTTTAGGTTCGTTACTTAAAACTTCGTCAGCCACTTAAGTGATCCATTCTGATAATTCGTCTCACTATAGCAACGTTTTCAAGTAAACAATGGACCCAGAACTTAGTTAAATGTTCTAACTTTTATGGCTATTTATCGTCACCCATGGCTGGTTCCGGTAAGGATCCAGCGTTGTATTCTTGCAATCGCCAATTTAATCCAACAGGTCTTGGCGTTAATTCATCCAGTTCGGTTAAGACACTCCACTGCGCGTTAGCAAGTACACCAAGAGCTGCCCACTGTGCAGGTTCCAATCCAAGTAGTCGACCCAGTGCTGCTCGTAGTGCGCCACCATGAGAGGCAATAACTAATGTTCCACTTTCTGGTACCTCAGCTAATGCGCGACTAATTGCCCGAGTCACTCGTTCAGCAACTTCTAACCGAGTTTCACCGCCGCCTGGTCGAATGTCCGAGTCACCACCCCATGCAGCAAATTCTGTTGGAAATCGTTCGATGATTTCTGTGCGAGTAAGTCCCTGCCATACCCCGGCATAGGTTTCACGAAGATCTGGATCAAGTTCTACTGGCAAACCAACTAAATTGGCCAGTGACTCGGCAGTAACTCTTGCTCGTTCAAGATCACTTGAAACTATTTTTGCCGGTTTTAACCCAACTAAAGTTTGGGCTGCTCGCCTAACCTGATCTAAACCAACCTCATCCAACGGCACATCTTCTTGGCCCTGAAATCTATTAATTGAATTCCACGAAGTTCTACCGTGCCGCCACAAAACTATTCGGCGATTTTTCAAGTTAACTCCACAGGAATTTGTGGACAATCACGCCAGAGTCTTTCTAAGTCGTAAAGGGTGCGCTCTTGCTCTTGCTGAATGTGAACCACGATTTCAAAGTAGTCAAGTAGTACCCACTTGCCTTCGCGTTCACCTTCACGACGAATTGGCTTGATATCGAGTTTGGCCAAACTTTCTTCAACGGCATCGACAATTGCAGAAACTTGTGGCTCATTTGCAGCACTTGCAATCACGAAAATATCTGTGATGACAAGCTGATCGCTCACGTCTAAAAGCGCTATGTGCTGAGCTTTTTTATCAAAAGCTGCTTGCGCCGCTACTTTGGCAATTTTTATTGCGTGTTCTGATGCGGGCAATTAATTCAAACCTTCTATTTCTCGATCACGATAGTCCAAACCGACAACTATCCGAACATCGGCATAGGAATCTAACGTAAAGTCCCAAACTATAGGAACCTCAGAAAGACCTAAATTATTTCTCAGTGCTTCAACTTTTTCGATATCAGCTGTAACGCTGGTTGTGATCTGGGTAATCTCAGGCGTTTCACTGCTACCGCCATCAATAAAGCCAAGTCCAAGTTGAGCAATTTGATCAGCTATCAATACTCGATCACCAGCGAATTGTGATTTAACTTCAACACGAATAGCGGTCGAACCTGGGTAGACCAAGACTCGAGGTGAAATTTTGGCTAGTTCATCCCAGAGTTTTGGTTGTTTTATTCGCAACCAGGTTGTATCTGGCATCAATTCAAGGCCAGACGAATCAGTATCAACTTTTACATAGTTTGCCGCGGGCCATAAATTTTGTTGATTAATTGCCACAAAAAAAGTAGCTAAGTCATCCACAGATACATCAGATCGAGCCAAGGAACCGAGTGAAGCTAGCGTTTCAGCAATTGTTGATTGCTCCATCGGTAAATTATTTAGCATTGCCCTAATGACAATGTTCATGCGATTTATCTGTTCATCTTCATTTTCTATTAACTGCTTCACCAGCGCATACCCGGCCGCATATTGCCCAGTTAATTTTTGTTGTCCTGGAGCCACGTAAAGCGGTTCTTGATCGGGGCCACTAACCAGCAGCCCAGTAGCCGCAGTCACATCTACTCCACCAACACTGTCTACAAGACCGGCAATTGCCAATCGTTGTAACGCAAGAGTTGCATCAATCCGGACTCCCATTGAGATGCTTAGTGCATCTGCTATTTCTCTGGGTGAGACTTGTGTGCCAGCTTGTTGAATAGTCATCAAGCCTGCTTGGCCAAATTGTGTTGCAACTTGCGGCGGAATATTTAGTACCTGTAAGCCAGTTCCAGGCTCTTTAACCAAAAGTGCCAAGCCAGAAATTGATTTATCATCCTCAGCTAATTGCAATAAGACTGTTTTTATTTCAGAGTTAGCAAATGGAGTGAAAGCGGCCTCTTGCTCAATTTGTTGACCGCGCAAGAAAAATGTTGCAGTTAGTAACGCTAAAGATAACAGTGTTGCAGTTAGCCACTTTATGAATACTGGAACCCGATTCACTATTTATAAAGCCCTAGTTTTTCGATTTGCTGTTCTACTGCGCTCGGAACTAGATATTTAATAGGTTTTCCAGTTGCAACTCTTTTTCTAATGTCTGTTGCCGAAACCGCAATTTCTGGAATTCTGACAAATTCGAAAGGAAAATCTAAATCGACTTTAAGTACCTCATTGCGATTAACGCCCACAATGGTGACTAATTTTGTTAATCTTTCAAACTCGTGCCAAGTGGGCAAATTAACAAGCGCATCAGTACCAAGAATTAAAAAGTACTTATTAGTTGGATTGTTTTGGGTAAGTTCATTGATTGTGTCAATTGTGTAGGTTGGGCCCGACCTTGAAATCTCGATATCACTTGAGCTAAATCGTTTGTCACCAGCGATGGCCAAATTAATCATGTTCAGGCGGTCAAGGCCCGAGGTAATTGTTCGAGTCGATTTTTGCCAAGGGTTTCCGGCTGGAATGAAAATTACCTGATCCAGGTTTAAGGCGCTATGCACTTCACTTGCCGCAATCAAGTGCCCAAGGTGAATTGGGTCAAATGTTCCACCCAGTAACCCAATCCGCACTGAAACTCCACGCTATTACTTTTGATTTTTAAAAGTGAACTACCTAACAGCCTAGTCAAGATATAGATTTGGCTTAAATTAAAGGTTGTAATGCAAACTGTTGAACATCTCGTAGTTGGTGGCGGCGCCATGGGTTTGGCAACCGCTTGGCAACTTGCAAAAAACGACCGAGAAGTAACAGTCCTTGAGCAGTTTGAATTAGACCACAAATCAGGCAGTTCACATGGCGGCACCAGAATTTTTCGAGTGTCTTACCGAGATCCCCTTTACACGAATCTTGCACTTTCAAGTATCGACTTATGGCGAGAACTTGAAAGTGAAACCAGTTCGGTACTGCTTGAACAAATTGGCCAAATAGATCATGGCAAAGAGGATGCACTTTCTGACGTTAAAAATTCACTTGATCGACATGGACTTTCTTACAGTGTTCTCACACCGAGTCAAGCCCTTGAGCGTTGGCCAGGAATGAATTTTGATCGTGAAGTTGTTTTTAGTCCAGATGGTGGACGAGCGAATGCTGCGCAAACTATTCAGAGTTTGGCACTTGCAGTTACAGAACTTGGTGGAAAAATTTCGGTAAATTCTCGAGTCACAAATGTCAGACTTGAAAATGATTTTGCTGTTGTTGAAACCGAGAATGAAACTTATCGGTCTAAATCTCTGACAATCGCAGCAGGCAGTTGGGTGCATAAATTAATTGGTCACCTGGTTAAGTTACCAACGTTAACTATAGACATCGGTCAACCTGCTCATTACCAACCGATTTCAAGTTTGGCAGCTGCCGATAATTGGCCAAGTTTTATTCACCATGGTGACGGTCGACGTGTAGAAACGAATCTTGCATTTAGTGCTTATGGACTTTACTCACCAGGTGAAGGAATGAAAATCGGCACCTGGGCCAATACTCCACCGATCGATCCAGATGATCGAGATTTTACGGTGAACTTTGACTTGTTAGATCAACAGAATAAATACGTTGAGAAATGGTTTCCTGGATTGCAAGTGGATACCGCTGATCCAATAAGTTGTCTATTTACTAATACTGTTGATGAACATTTCATTCTTGATCGCAAAGGTCCAATTACCGTTTGTTCACCTTGTTCAGGACACGGATTTAAGTTTGTACCGATTATTGGCAAACTCACTGCGCAATTAGCAATGGGTGCATCACAAACTGTCCGTCAGTGGCAACTCCCTAGCTAATTATCTAAATCAGCCTGAGTGATTACCTGAACTTCTTCATCTTGGCCATTACCGAATTGTCTGGCTTTATGTGCGGCTAAACGTTGTGCTGCACCAGGTCGATTATTTTCAATTAGACGCTCATCAGTTCCACGTGGACCTTGATGCAAATCGCTGGCAGTTGGTTGCCAGTCAAAGACAACAGAATTTTCATCTGCTCCGATTAAAACTTCACTGCCAGCCACAGCTCCAGCTTTTGCCAATGCAACTTCGATCCCAGCTCGGGCTAACCGATCGGCCAAATAGCCAACGGCTTCATCATTTGAAAAATCAGTTTGTCTAACCCATCGCTCCGGTTGCTCACCTTGGATTCGATATCTAATTGCGCCATCATGTTTTTCAACAGTTACGGTAAAGCCTGAATCGTCTACTGATTTAGGTTTAATAGTTACTCGAGGCCGTACTTCTGCCGCCAGCTGCGCAGCCAACCTGGCGTCTTTAACAATTTGGGCCATGGCAAAACCTAATTCGCGTAAACCTTCATGACTAACAGCAGAAACCATGAAAGTTTGATATCCGCGTGCATGTAAATCTGGCAAAACAATCTCGGCTAAGTCGCGCCCTTCGGGTATGTCGATTTTGTTAAGAACAACTAATCGTGGTCGGTCAGCTAAGCCACCGTATTGCGCTAACTCATGTTCGATTGCATCTAAGTCACCAACTGGATCACGGCCAGGCTCAAGAGTTGCACAATCTAGAACGTGCACCAGTGCCGCACAGCGTTCGATGTGACGTAGAAATTCAAGACCTAATCCCTTACCTTGGCTGGCACCAGGAATTAATCCGGGAACATCAGCCATGGTGAAAACTATGTCGCCAGCTTTAATTACACCTAAATTGGGCTCGAGTGTGGTGAATGGATAATCTGCAATTTTTGGTCGAGCTGCAGACATGGCAGCAATTAACGAAGACTTACCTGCACTTGGAAACCCGATTAAACCAACGTCGGCAACAGTCTTTAACTCTAAAATCACATCACGACTAACACCTGGTTCACCGAGTAGCGCAAAACCAGGTGCTTTGCGTCGGGTTGAAGCAAGTGCTGCGTTACCTAATCCGCCTCGGCCACCTTCAGCGACTACGTAACGAGTTCCTGCGCCAACTAAGTCTGCTAAAACAGTTCCATCTGATAGTGAAACTACGGTTCCTTCGGGAACTGGTAATTCTAGATCAGGACCAAAAGCACCATTCTTATGATCGCCCTGGCCTGGTTTTCCGTTACCAGCTGCGCGATGTGGACTGCGATGAAAATCTAAAAGCGTTGTAACAGCTGGTTCAACGACGAGGACAACGTCGCCGCCTTTGCCGCCGTTTCCACCGTCAGGTCCACCTAACGGTTTAAATTTTTCTCGATGGACTGAAGCACATCCATTGCCACCGTTTCCGCCTTGAACGTGCAAAACAACACGATCAACAAATGTTGTCATGTTGTCTCCTTCTTAATAAGAAAAGCGGGCCCAGCGTGGGCCCGCTAATCACAAACTTGCCGATTGTTATTCAGCTGGAACGATGTTGATTACGCGACGACCACGGCGTGAACCGAATTCAACTGCACCCGCGGTTAATGCGAAAAGAGTGTCATCGCTACCACGACCAACATTTAGACCTGGATGAAAGTGAGTTCCACGTTGACGAATAATGATTTCACCAGCGTTTACTAACTGGCCACCAAATCGCTTTACGCCAAGACGTTGTGCATTTGAATCGCGACCATTACGAGTACTCGAGGCACCTTTTTTATGAGCCATGACTTACTTACCTGTCTTCTTTGGGGCTGATTTCTTAGCCGGAGCTTTTTTTGCTGGCGCCTTTTTCGCAGGGGCCTTCTTAGCTGGTGCTTTCTTAGCTGGTGTTTTCTTAACAGCTTCAGTTTTTACTTCTGCATCTTCAGTCGCAACATTCTTAGCAACTGGAGCTACAGCTTTCTTGGCTGTCTTTTTAACTGTCTTCTTGCCAGTTTTTGCTTCCAGCTTGTCGTTTACTGAAATCTTTACGTCGCCAATTGAAATAATTTGAACTTCGGTTAATGCAGAACGGTGTCCTTGGCGACGACGGTAACCAGTTTTGTTTTTATAACGAAGGATTTCGATCTTCTTACCTTTTGTGTGATCGATTACTTCAGCAGTGACTACTACTGAGCCTGCCTTTGCGTTAACTTTTCCGCCATCGACAATCATTACGGTTGGAAGGGTTAAAACTTCGCCAGGTTTTGCCGTAACGCGATCAAGGCTAATTAGGTCGCCGACGGCAACTTTCTCTTGGCGGCCACCAGCTTTAACAATCGCGTACACGATTTCTCCTTGCACTCTTTTAAGTGAACTCTTTGCTTTTTCGTCTGTTTTTGGGTGAAAACCCTTAATACGTAAGCCTCATAAGGTTACGGATTAAAGGGCCTTCTGGTCAAACTGAAGCCATTGCCCAGTTTAAATTAACTGACTGTTTCGTGGTCATTTTCGTGAATTTGGCCATTTTCAGCCAATTTTTCACTGGACTCTTCATGATGGTGGCCATCTTGGTGGTGCTCAGCGCCGCGATTGGATTTTCGGCCAGTCTTAGCCCCGTCCATATTTATCACTACGCCCCGGCCATTGCAGTGGTCACATGATTCGCTGAATACCTCAAGTAGTCCTGCCCCGATGCGCTTTCTGGTCATCTGAACTAAACCAAGCGAAGTCACTTCAGCAACTTGATGCTTGGTGCGGTCACGACTGAGACATTCAATCAAGCGCCGAATAACTTGATCTCGGTTACTTTCGAGCACCATGTCGATGAAGTCGATCACAATGATTCCACCGATATCGCGTAAACGTAATTGACGAACAATCTCTTCAGCAGCTTCAAGGTTGTTTTTAGTTACGGTCTGCTCAAGATTTCCACCTTGGCCGATGAATTTTCCAGTATTAACGTCGACTACCGTCATGGCTTCTGTACGGTCAATGACTAGCGAACCACCCGATGGCAAATAAACCTTTCGATCAAGTGCTTTTGCTAACTGTTCTTCAATTCGATATTCAGTGAATATGTCGGTCGTACCTACATATTTTTCAATTCGATCGACTAGATCTGGGGCTACATATCGAACATAGTTGTCAACGGTATCCCAGGCATCATCGCCAGAGACTACTAATTTCTTTACGTCTTCATTAAAGATGTCACGAACAACTTTGATCGAGATGTCTGGCTCTGCATACAACATAGTTGGCGGTGCTGCAGATTTAGCTTTTGCTTCAATGTCTTCCCATTGAGCAACTAACCTGGCGACGTCGCTTCGTAATTCTTCTTCACTTGCCCCTTCGGCGGCAGTGCGAACGATTACCCCACCGTTTTCAGGAACAACTTGTTTCAAAATATTCTTTAGGCGAACGCGCTCGCGATCAGGCAACTTACGGGAAATTCCGGTCATTGGGTTATTTGGTACATAAACCAAGAAACGTCCTGGCAACGAAACTTGGCTAGTTAAGCGCGCACCTTTTTGCCCAACTGGATCTTTAGTTACCTGAACTAAAACGGTGTCACCAGTTTTTAGTGCAGTTTCAATTCTTTTCGGTTGACCATCAA
>JACCDY011153442.1_pt1 | contig 15836 bp, 31 predicted proteins | sample 7446391 | NCBI WGS metagenome assembly JACCDY01 (sample SAMN15323451, study PRJNA562643) | freshwater metagenome | isolation source: river surface water | place: USA:Blue River Watershed | collected 2017-08-18
CCGAAAAACCGTCTAGTCACCGGTCTGCCCAACCCACCTACACAGTGACTATAGCTTTTGACTGAGGCTACCATGTTTTCTTACCAGCACCATATCGGCGACTTTCGCCGTGATACTGCATCACTCTCTGATACTGACTCAATGGCTTATTTGAAGCTTTTGTGGATGTATTACGACACAGAATTACCATTACCTGCTGACGCAAAATTGCTGGCTTTCAAGATCGGTTCAAACCCGGATTCCGTCCAGTTAATACTTGATGCATTCTTTACGTTAGACGGAAATGTTTACCGTCAGAAACGCTGTGATGCTGAAATTTTTAAGTATAAGAATAAAGGTCAAAAAGCTAGAGATTCTGCAAACGCACGATGGAACAATGCGAACGCATTTCAAACGCATAGCGATAGCAATGCAGATGCACCTAAAAACGATGCTAACCGAGAACCGATAACCGAGATAAAAGAAATAAAAACAAAGACGCTTGCGCGTCCTGAAGATGTTCCTGAAGAACTTTGGTTAGATTTTAAACAACATCGAAAAGCAAAGAGAGCAACCATTACCGAAAGAGTTATCAAAACATTACGTTCCGAAGGCGAAAAAGCAAATCTAACGCTTTCTCAGGTTATGGAAAAAATGATCGTTAAAGGATGGACTGGTTTTGATTCTTCATGGATTAAGCCTAACGAAACTAAATCTGCCGAGTGGTGGATGAACGATAAGAGGATCAAATGATTGGAAACCTGCTTAACCGGCTGGAAAAGGTCAAAGGATCAAAGGGACGTTGGACTGCTTGTTGTCCTGCTCACGGTGACAAAAGCCCGAGCCTAGCCATAACGATGCTGGACGATGGCCGGATTCTGCTGAAGTGCTTTGCTGGTTGTTCGGCTTACGAGGTTGTTTCAGCGGTCGGAATGGACATGACTGACTTGTTTCCTAAAGAACAATTAGTTGGTCATAAAGTTGGCAATCATGCAATAAAGTCGGAACGCCGCCCGTTTTACGCGACAGACCTGCTGAAAATAATCCATTTTGAGGCACTTATTACGTCCATAGCGGCGTTTGATATAGCCGAAGGTAGGCAGGTATCAGACACCGACAGAAAACGCCTTAAAACGGCTTTTGAGCGAATTAACGAAGCGGCAAGTTACGTTAACTGAGGGAAACATGAGCGATAAACGTATTCATGAAGAAGATAAAGGATTTTATGTACTTAACAACCCTAAGCCTAATTATTTATTAAGGTTTGCTAAAGGAGATAAGACTGTTGGAATATTTGATTTTGACGGTAAGGCAATGCGTTTTGAAGGCGATCTGACAGAAAGCGGTAAGCTTTTCGTTAATTGGGTGTTGGGTGAATTTCAGCAACGTATTGATGATGCCGTAAAAGCAGAGCGCGAGGAATGTGCGAAGGTGTGTGAAAGCGTAAAACCGTTTGGTTCGCAATTGGCGCTTCAAAAAGCAACTATAGAAGACTGCGCCACCGCTATCCGCGCAAGGGGGAAACTATGACAGATGAAGACATCAAGCAACTTATACAAAAGCACGGCTTATTTCACGGAACCATAGCTCTTGGCATCGTGATGGATGCTAGCCATTTGAGGCAGTTTGCTTCATTGATAGAAGAGAACGCAGCAGCCTTAGAGCGCGAGGCATGTGCGAAATCCGTTGAAGCGGACTGTTGTGAGACTAGTTGTTGGGCTTCCAATTCAATCCGCGCAAGGGGAGAAAAATGAGCCTAGAAGCAAGAGCGATTGAACTGGACGAAGCCAGAAAAGCGAGAATCATCAAGTCTGATTCTATTGACGTAGAGAAATATCTACATGCCAACGATGTTACGTTACGCGTAAAACGTGCAACGGAATGGTTAGAGTCAATCAAAGAGGCTTATCTATCTAACGAAAAACATAACAAAATAGTAATGCCGTGGCCTAAGTCTCACGATTCCTTTGCATTCAGGCCGGGAGAGGTGACTGTTTACGCTGGTGGTAACGGCGGTGGTAAATCGCTGATTACAGGCCAGATCGCGTTGCATTTGGTCAAGCAGAAGCAGATTGTCTGTATTGCTTCGTTCGAGATGAAGCCAGAGAAGACGCTAGAAAGGATGCTGCGCCAGTTTGCCGGTGAGTTCATTGATGACCCGCTGACGCATGACCGTGAGGCTTACATCACGAATCTAGTAGGAAGGATGGATAAGTTTCTTTATTCCAATCTTTACCTTTATGACCAGCAGGGATCTACATCGCCGGACAAAGTTATTGCAATGGCAAGATACTGTGCCGTTGAGCTTGGCGTGCAGCACATCATTGTGGATAGCTTGATGAAGTGCGTCAAAGGTGAGGATGACTTTAACGGACAGAAGAACTTTGTGGATGAGCTAACTGCATTAGCTAGGGATCACAATGTTCACATCCATTTAGTCCACCATATCCGCAAATTGGTGAGCGAGGAACAACAGCCTAACAAACATGACTTAAAGGGATCTGGATCTATTTCTGACCAAGTTGACAACGTGTTTTTGGTGTGGCGCAACAAGAAAAAAGAAAACATGAAAAACCGTGGCGAGTCTGTTGACGAGTCAATGCCAGACACTTATCTTATGTGCGAAAAGCAGCGAAACGGTGAGTCTCAGGAGTGGTATCAATTGTTTTATCACTCAGGCAGTCAGCAGTTCCTAGAGTCTCCCGGATCGCTTCCGATGGACTTTGATAATAAGGGTTCGTTTAGTGTTTGAATTCTTTGAAGAAGAACGGCATAGATGTGAGGTTCGGCAGGTTTTGAGGTGGAGAGCATACGATAGGGACAAGGCGATTCATTACCTTAGTCTGGTAAGGCAACGCAGGGGCGATACTGCTGCTGACAAGCTTCAGAAGGATTGTAAGGAACAGTGGACTAAAGGAAATCGCGGTACAGAGGGCGAGTGGCGTGACTAAACACCAGTTAATGCGAATGTGTCATATGACATTCCGGGATTATGAGCTTTACGATGTAATTATGAAGTTCATAGAAATGGCGCATGAAACAGGCGAGAAGAATGAAAGAGAGCGTTGCGCTAGGTTCATTCAGTCTAGGTTACGCAAACACAACATGGGCAAGTATTTAGCCTATGAAATGAGAAAGGGACAAATTGAGAGCAGCGAGGATTGACGCGACACAGAAAGAAATTGTCGCTTACTTGAGGGAACATGGATGTACTGTCCAGCATTTGCATCAGGTTGGTGGAGGTTGTCCTGATTTGCTGGTTGGATACGCTCATAACGGCAAGCCTTTTAATGTCTTGCTTGAGGTTAAAGACGTAGGCAAAGAGGAAAAGCTAACGCCACAGCAGGTTATTTGGCACGCTGGATGGAGAGGACAGAAGGCGGTAGTTTCTAACAAGGATCAGGCTTTACAGGTAGTTATTGAATATGCCAAACAGTAAAAAACCAAGAAAGGCTAAGAAAGCATCATGCAGATCGATTCCCCTAACAATCAGGCACACACCGGAAGCGGAGATGGGGTTACAGCTTGCCCCTCATGCGGAGCTGATGAAGTTTCGGGAGGGATATGCAACGGAGGAGAGCTGGCACACGTTAGTGGCGAGGCTGAATGTAGGGTTTGTGGCGGCACAGCAGAATCAAAAGCCGACAGATGTGTTTGCAACCGGGCTAGAGGCAATGCTAAAGGTCAAGGCTAGGAACGAGAAGACCGGCAAATGGGCGCTATCTGGCAATGATTACAAGGATATATCGGACGGTTTGCTGGCTGCTGATAACTTGCAGCTATCGTTAACAAGAAAACAATTTGCAAAAGCTATTGATTATGTCTTTGCAAATGCTGCTTACTAGGAAAATATGAAACAAATCAATCCGCATGAGGCAATCGACTTCATGATTAAGAATGCCGAGGCTTACGCAAAGGCTAAGGCTAACGTCACTTACCTTGAGCAATTTCGCAAATCAAAAAAGGCTCTCCTATTTAACAATTCAATTGGCAATACTGTTGCGGATAGGGAAAACTACGCCTACAGCCATCAGGAATATCTAGCGGTTTTGGATGGTCTTAGAGAGGCTGTAGAAGAGGCTGAGAGGCTTCGATGGATGCTAGTAGCAGCACAGGCCAGGATCGATGTCTGGCGTTCACAAGAGGCTAGTAATCGTAATATAGACAGGAGCGCACAATGAACTGCTGCAATCAAGACTGCAATCAAGGTAGAGACTGTCCTGCAAGATTTCCAGATGATAGCGATTTGGCTCAATGCGAGTGGTGCGGATACATAACAAGCTGGGACGATATGGAGTATGCGAACGATCCTACTGTTTCAGATGGATCAGTGACAAGATGTCCAGCGTGTAATGAAGGAGAGTCGTTTAAAAATTACAAACCAAAGGTGAAATAATGGCTCGTCCTAGAAAGAATCCAGAAGATCCTAAGTGGAAAGAAGACAATTCTAAAGAACTGGTTATTTTCGCTGCGGTATTGTCAGGGTTGGTGACTCGCGGTGGGATGAATTTAGACCAGATGATAAAGACTGCCAAAGAATATTCCGCTGAAGCAATAAGACAATTGGAGCAGCAATGAGCGATCAACCCAAAGCCCTGCGGCTGGCTGACCATCTTGAAGATCAGGGATATTACTTAGACCATGATGCTGCCGCCGAACTACGCCGCTTGCATGAGGTGAATGCTGAGTTGGTGGAAGCGTTGAAAACATTCGTTGCTAATTTTGATGATGGTGAGCCGTTGACATACGAAGATTTAGACAAGGCTTACGCAGCATTAGCCAAAGCTACAGGAGAACAACAATGAGTGCAGACACAACTTTCTACGTAAAAATTCCAATTACAGAATACGTATGGGTGAAAGCCTATGGCGTTACATCTGATGATGCGCTAAGACTTTATCCAACCGCAGTTGAAGTGAAGCACTGGTCTGAATACGAGAAAGAGGAAACAGAATGACCATCACACTAACCCGCGAGGAAGCGCAGCAGTTGCTGGATGCGCTAGAGTTTGCGCCATATATATCAAACGGGGATGACATCGTGTACCACGAAAAAGCAATCGAAACCCTCCGCGCCAAGGTTAGGCGCGTTGAAATATGGGAAAACCGCGACCTGAGCAAATGCGAGTGTGACCATAACGAATACTGCAAACACTGCTGGCCGGTAGAACTACGGGGTGACAAATGATTACTTTTACACGCGAGGAAGCGCAGCAGGTGCTGGATGCGTTGCAAGCTGTCTGGAAGATGGACAGAACAGTAAGGCATGAAAATTTAATCGAAACCCTCCGCGTCCGACTTGCGGAGCCTGAACCGGAGCCGGTGGCGTGGCGGTTTTATTATAAAAATATGTGGAGTTATGTAGACAATATAAGTGACTTATCACGACATAAATTTGAGCCACTCTACACAGCCCCACCACAGCGCAAAGAATGGCAGGGTCTGACGGATGAGGATAGACAAGAATTAGCAGCAGAGCAGCACGGTTGGGAAGGCTTATGTTCTGCGGTAGAAGCCAAGCTAAAGACCAAAAATGGATATTGAATTTAGACTTGCAGAAGTATTGCGATATGAGCCTGAAACAGGATTGCTTTTCTGGACTGATGCAGCACATAAGTCAGTAAAAAATAAACAAGCAGGAACATTTAATCGTCTTGGTTACGTTGTTATATTGTTTAATGGAAAACGTTATTACGCACACAGATTGGCATGGTTATTAACCCACAAAAATTGGCCTAGTCAAATGATTGACCACATTGATGGAAACGTATCAAACAATAAATTGTCAAACTTGCGCGATGTTGACAACAAAACAAATCAATGCAACAGGCATAAAGCAAGAATTGACAGTAAATCTGGGCTAATGGGTGCTTCTCCGTATAGAAATAAATGGAGAGCGCAAATAAAGCGCAACGGTGTTATTAAATATCTTGGTATTTACAACACGGCAATTGAAGCGCATGAGGCGTATAAAAAGGAAAAGAACACATGACTATTCCACCAAAGAAATCATTATGGCGCAAGCGAAATGACAAAAGACGAGAAGAAATACCTGTCAAAAGTAGCTGACTTAGGCTGTATAATCTGTTATAGGCTTGGCTATATAGGAACTCCGGCAGAAATCCACCATGTTCGAGGTATGGGCTTGGGGATGGCAGTTCGCAGTTCCCATTACGCAACCGTGCCGTTATGCCCGACCCATCATCGCGGGAACATTGGCTATCATGGCCTAGGCAGGAAAGCCTTTGAACGCCGGTATAGTGTTACCGAGCAGGAACTACTTGTGCAAGTTCAGGAGATGCTAAATGAAGACGAAGGCCGAGAAGAAGATCAGCAAAGTAATGCGTGAATTCAAGGGCGGTACGCTTCATTCTGGCAAGGGTGGCAAGGTTGTTAAGTCTCAGAAACAGGCTGTTGCAATCGCGCTTTCGGAGGCTAACATGTCAAAGAAAAAGGCTAAGAAATGAAACCGGGTCTCTACAGTAATATTCATGCTAAACGCAAGCGTATCGCAGAGGGATCTGGCGAGAAGATGCGTAAGCCGGGCACTAAAGGCGCTCCGACAAAGGCTGACTTTAAACAAGCGGCTAAGACTGCAAAACCGAGGAAAAAGTAATGGCTAAGACACCGGCTTGGCAGCGTAAGGAAGGACAGAGTAAGAAGGGTGGTCTTAACGAGAAAGGCCGTAAGTCTTATGAGTCTGCTAATCCGGGATCTGACCTAAAAGCTCCAGTCAAGTCAGGGGACAATCCACGTAGAGCTAGCTTTTTAGCGCGTATGGGCAATATGCCGGGTGAGGAATACAAAAATGGTGAGCCTACTCGTCTGTTATTGTCTCTACGAGCCTGGGGTGCATCAAGCAAGGCCGATGCCAGAAAGAAAGCAGCAGCCATTTCCGCTAGAAACAAGAAAAAGTGAGCCATCAGAGCCAATTAGACTTTGTGCGTGGTTTAACGCAAAAGTTCCCTATTTTCTTTTCAGGTCAAAAAGTTCTCGAAATCGGAAGTCTGGACATTAACGGTTCAATCCGGCAATTCTTTGACGCAGCGCAATATGTTGGCGTCGATTTAGGTGAGGGTAAGGGAGTTGACCTAGTAGCTAAAGGTGAGGAACTAGACTTTCCTGACAACAGTTTTGACGTTGTTGCGTCTTGCGAATGTTTCGAGCATAACCCTGAATGGGTAGCTACTTTTAACAATATGGTGAGGATGGCGAGTAAGTTCGTATTCTTCACTTGCGCAACGACTGGAAGACCTGAGCATGGGACGAGAAGAACAAGCCCATCAGATGCGCCGTTTTGTGGCGATTACTACCGAAACTTGACAGAGCAGGACATTCGAGAGAACTGCGATCTTTCCAAGTTTGAAACATTCGAGTTCTCAACTAACTCTAATCCGGCAGATCTGTACTTTTGGGGTGTATGCAAGCCATAGTCATTTGTACGGTCGGAAACCCCGGCATAACGATACTAATGGAGTCATTGAGGGTTTATGGCTGCAACTTACCAATATACTTATGCGCAAGTGATTTGGGGCTATGGAACGATCTCAGAAGAAGATTTCCAGAACTCAATGTTACCTACAGACCCAATCCTGCTACCAATTTCGGAGATGCGTATAACGCGGCTACTGATTACGCCTTCAGCCGAGGGCATGATTCAGTAATCTTAGCTAACGACGATGTTGTAATTACGCCAACAACATTAGATTTATTGCGAAGAGACTTCGAATTGTTGCGCGGAAACGACATAAAGCTAGGGTTTTTGGGTGCTAGGTCAGACCATGTATTGCCAGATCAAAACATTAGGTTCCCTGTAGAAGAAGACCAGAGGGTTGCATTAAAGTGGGGTAGTGAATTTAAGATAAAGGAGACTGCCGTAATAGCTCCGATATTTGCTGCCGTAACGAAAGACGCATGGGATACAGCTAAGTTTCCTAGTACAAATTGGTATTCCGATAATATAATATGTCAAGACCTGCAAAGAGCGGGATTTCGGCATTTTGTCAGCCGGGCTTATGTGCATCATGCAGGAAGCCAGACGGTAGGCACAGATTATCAAAAATGCCATGAGGAACCACGAGAGTGGATAAAGGCCAACAGGCCGGATATGTACGAGTTTATTTACGCATGACATCCAAAGGATAATGCACAGTGCAGATAAAAACAGTTGCGGTAGAAAAACTTATTCCTTACGTCAAGAATAGCCGAACCCATTCTGACGCTCAGGTAGCCCAAATTGCAGCCAGTATCAAGGAGTTTGGCTGGACTAATCCGATCCTTGTAGATGGTGAAAATGGCGTTATTGCTGGTCATGGAAGGCTGTTAGCTGCAAGAAAGCTAGGCCATAAAGAAGTTCCGGTGATTGAATTGGCGCACATGACGGAAAGTCAGAAACGGGCTTACGTTATTGCTGATAATCAACTAGCCATGAACGCAGGGTGGGATACAGCAATCCTGTCATTAGAACTGGCTGACCTAAAAGAGCATGGATTTGAGCTTGATGTACTTGGTTTTGACGCTAAAGAGCTAGATAAACTGCTGGAACCTGAGCAAGTAGAAGGATTGACGGACGAAGATGCCGTACCCGAAGCTCCTATAGAGCCAAAGACAAAACTAGGAGATATTTATCAACTTGGCAATCATCGATTAATGTGTGGGGATAGCACCAGCATTGATGCAGTAGAGAAGCTGATGGACGGTCAGAAGGCCGATATGGTGTTTACTGACCCCCCTTATGGCGTTGAATATCAGTCAAATATGCGGACGAAATCGCAAAAGTTTGACGTTTTGGCAAATGATGACCAATTTTTAGATATTGCTCCCGTTATTGAAGTTTGCTCAAAAGGCTGGGTATTTGTATGGACTAGCTGGAAAGTTCAAACGAAATGGATAGACTTATTTTCTGGTTTTGGCTATCCGACAAACATTGTCATCTGGCATAAGCCTGGAGGCGGCATTGGTGACTTGAAGAAAACATTTTCAAGTGATTATGAAGTCGCATTAGTTTGGCATCGTGGAGCAGAACTTTGTGGCAAGCGTATAGGATCGGTATGGACTGTAAATAAGGATGGTGCATCAACTTATGTTCATCCAACTCAAAAGCCCGTTGCATTGGCTGAAGAGGCTATTGATAAAACAACAACAAAAACAAACATTGTTTTGGATTTGTTTGGCGGTAGCGGAAGTACGCTAATTGCTTGTGAGAAACTAGGAAGACAAGCAAGATTAATGGAACTAGACCCTAAATACTGTGATGTAATAGTAAAGAGATGGGAAGATTTCACCGGCAAGAAAGCCGTATTGTTGACAGAAAGTTAACAGTTCCCCTTAACAAAAGAGAATCATGAGCCACGAGCATAAGCCAACGGAAGAAAATAAGCGGATAGTCGAAACATCGGCTGGTCTAGGCTTGCCGCACGAGCAGATAGGCGCATTGATTGGCATCGATGACAAGACGCTTAGGAAACATTACCGGCAGGAGCTTGATGTAGGCAAGGCTAAGGCAAGCGCACAGATAGCCAAGACGCTGTTTAGCAAGGCTCAGGGCGGCGATACGACTGCGTTGATCTGGTGGACTAAAGCCCAAATGCGTTGGGCTGAGACGCAGAAACAAGAGGTTACTGGCGCTAATGGTGGCGCTCAGGAAATGGTAGTCCGTTGGGGCGGAAAGGCGAAAAATGACGTACAAGATGATTAATTGCCCGATGTGCAGTGCATTTATGATTGGCAACCAGTGCGTTAACTGCGGGTATCGTAAGCCTACCGGCCAGCACTAATGGCAGAGATTGTAATAAATTACGAGCCTAGAGAGCAGCAGCTAAGGATTCATGATGCCATTGAGCAGCATCGTTTTACTGTGGTGGTTGCCCATCGTCGCATGGGAAAGACTGTTTCAGCAATTAACCACCTTATCAAAGCAGCGGTAGAGTGCGAGAAGCCTAACCCTCGGTTCGCCTATATTGCGCCAACGTATAGCCAAGCCAAGCGGGTAGCATGGGATTACCTGCTGGAATACACAAGGCCGCTAGGGGCAGTAGCCAACATTGCCGAGCTTAGAGTGGATTTCTGGGGAAGACGCATCAGTCTTTACGGCTCAGACAATGCAGACTCATTACGTGGACAGTATTTTGATGGCGTTGTCTTAGACGAGATCGGCGACCAAAACCCTAAAATCTGGAACGAGATTGTCCGTCCTGCTCTAGCTGACCGGCTAGGGTGGGCTTCATTCATTGGTACGCCTAAAGGGAATAACCATTTCCGGGATCTGGCTGACAGGGCTAAGGAGACAGAAGGCTGGGCTTATCTGGAGTTCAAAGCCAGCGACACCAAGATATTGCCTGAATCGGAACTCAAGGCAGCACAGCTTGAGATGGGCGAGGACAAATACAACCAAGAGTTTGAATGTTCCTTTAACGCAGCAGTCGAGGGTTCATACTATGGCAAGCTTATTAACGATCTTGAAAAACTTGGTCATATTAGCGATTTTCCTCGCGATGACCTGTGTCGCTCTTTTGCTGCTTGGGATCTTGGAATGGGCGATAGCACTGCTATCTGGATTGCTCAGTTGGCTGGAAAAGAAGTTCGATTACTGGACTGCGTGGAAAATCACGGGGTCGGACTAGACTGGTACGTCAACTGGTTGCGCGAGAACAACTATGAACACTTTCAGCAGATTCTGCCGCACGACGTTCAAGTACGGGAATTGGGAACAGGCAAGTCGCGTAAAGAGGTGCTTGAAGAGGCTGGACTCGAAATTACGGTATGTCCGCGTCTGTCTGTGGCTGATGGCATACAAGCAGCTAGAAGGCTCATTCCCCGGTGCTGGTTCCATCCTAAGACGAAGAATGGGCTTAATGCGCTGAGGAACTATCGCCGCGAGCATGACGAGAAGCGGAATGTTTTCTACGAGAAACCTTTACATGATTGGTCTAGCCATTATTCAGATGCGTTTAGATATTTGGCGATAGGGCTTGACGAATCGGATAGTTCGTGGCAATCAAATCTACCTATTTCAACTAAATGGATTGTATAATAGGCAAAACTGCCATTTTAAGGGCTAGATATGAAGATGGACTCTGGCACAATCAAAGGGATTCTAGAGAACGAGATCGATAACGCTATCGGTTACGTTGAGACGGAAACCACTGAAGCCCGTCGCAAGGCGCTGGATTATTACTTACGGAATCCTTACGGCAATGAGGTAGAAGGCCGTTCGCAGATTGTGACTGGCGAGGTAGCCGAAGCTATTGATGGTGCGCTGCCGCAACTTATCCGTGTATTCACGACCACTGAGGATATTGTCTCGTTTGAGCCTCAGTCTCCCGGCGACGAGGAAAGCGCCAAGCAAGCCACTGACTATTGCAACTGGGTTTTCTACCGAGAAAACGACGGTCTGTTGATTCTCCACAATTGGTTTAAAGACGCGCTGATGCAGAAGGTCGGCGTGGTCAAATGCTATTGGGAGAAGAAAGAGGACGTTAACAAAGAGAAATACAAGAATCTCAGCGAGGACGAGCTGGCGATGCTCTTGTCCGATCCGGGCATTGAGGTCGTTGAGCAGGAGGTCGAGTTCGAAGAATCGATGGATATGGCAGGAAATATCATTGCCATTCCGCGTTACGAAGTAAAGATCAAGAAGGTCAAAAAGTACGGGTGTGTACGTATTGAGAACGTACCGCCGGAAGAATTCCTTATTAGCAAAGCGGCAAGAACTGTAGAAGATTCGCCGTTTATTGCCCATCGTAAGCTTATGACCCGTAGCGAACTGATTGCTATGGGCTTTGACGCTGACGAGATTGATTCGTTGCCTAGCTACGATGACTTGCAGTTCACGCCTGAGCGTGTAGCTCGATTCCCTCAAGGTGAACAGCCGGACGAGAATATCAGTCTGGACAAGTCCATGCAGGTCATTGAGGTGTACGAGTGCTACATCTACATTGACGAGAACGACGATGGCATTGCAGAGCGTCGGCGTATCCTTTACGCGGGTAATGAGATCCTAGATGACGAGGAATGCGACTACGTTCCGTTCCACGCTCTTTGCCCGATTCCAGTTCCGCACAAGTTCTTTGGTCAGTCGCTGGCTGATCGGACGATGGACATTCAGCTTATCAAGTCCACCGTTACCCGTCAGATGCTAGATAACCTGTACCTAACGAACAATGCCCGTATCGGTATCGTTGATGGTCAGGTCAATATCGATGATGCTCTTAATGCAACACCGGGTGGCGTTATTCGGATGAAGTCGGCTAATGCGATTACTCCGATTGAGGTTCCTGCGGTTACTGCTCAGGCATTCCCGATGCTTGAGTATCTGGATAACGTACAGGCCAAGCGTACTGGTGTTAACGATTCGCAACAAGGTCTTGACCCGGATGTTCTGAACAACGTCTCGGCTACTGCTGTGGCTGCGATGATGAAGTCGAACTCTGGCAAGCTGGAGTTGATTGCCCGAATCTTTGCTGAGACTGGCGTTAAGTCGCTGTTTAAGGGCATTTTGCACCTGCTGGGCAAGTATCAGGATCAGGCTAAGTTGATCCGTATGCGTGGCAAGTTCGTGGCTTTTGACCCGCGTACATGGGCTAACGAATACGATGTTTCCATTAATGTCGGTCTTGGCTCTGGTGACCGTGAGCAGAAGCTGGCAATGCTTCAGATGATCTTGGCAAAACAGCAAGAAATCCTGCAAGGCTATGGCGCTGCTAATCCGTTGGTATCGGTTGCGCAGTACCGAGACACATTGGCTCGTCTGATTGAGGCTGCTGGCTTTAAGGATGCGTCTGCGTTTATCAACCAGATCACGCCGGAACAGAACGCTGCACTGTCACAGCCTCAGCCACCGGCTCCTGACGCTCAGGCAGAGGTTGCACAGATGCTGGCTCAGGTAGAGCGCGAGAAGACCGCTGCTAAAGCCCAGATTGACGCTGCAAAGCTCGATCTAGAGAAGCAAATGCTGGAGGCTCAGTACACGCAAAAGGGTATTGAGATGCAGATGAAGAACCAGAAGGATGCAGCCGAACTGCGGATTAAAGAGGCAGAACTGGCGGTCAAGCAACTTCAAGCGATTCTGGCTATGGATATTGCAGATGAGGATTCCCGTCAACGTCAGGCCGATATTGTCTTAAAGGCAATCCGCGAGCTTGGCAATCTGACTAAGGGTGCTTAATGGATAAAAGCCAATGGGCTGAGAATCTGCTGCGTGATGAATGGTTTCAAGAAATGATGTCTGACCTGAGAACAGCAGAGATTAACAAGTTTGCAATGAGTGACTATAACGACAAAGAGGATAGAGAAACTGCGTATTTGCGGCTCCGTACTCTTGAGATCGTTGAAGCGTATCTTGAGGGACTTTCAGCTCAGAAGTCCATCGACGCTAAAAGATTGAAGATTTTGTAACCGTGTCGGGCGGTTCCCGATATAATTTAGGAAACTTATATGAGCGATACTGATGGTATGACTCCCGGATCGGGAAATACACAGTTAGACGTTGGCGGTGCAGCTAACGCTATTTTGGGGTTAATGGATGCTGCGGAAGGCTCCGAACAGGAACAACCGGAAGAGCAGACAGAATCCAACGATAGCGAGGCCGAATCTGTTGAAGCGCAAGCCGAAACAGAGGTAGAACAAGAGGAAGGAATTGAAGAGCAAGAGGAGCCTCCGAAATACCGCGTGAAAGCCGCTGGTGAGGAGCGTGAGGTAACCCTAGACGAGCTTATCAAGTCTTATCAACTTGGCACTGACTATACGAAGAAATCGCAAGCTGTAGCCGAAGAACGCAAGGCGGTAGAAGCAGAACGCCAGCGTATTGAAGAGGCTCGGCAAGTCCGCGATCAGTACGCGGAACGGCTGCAAATGGTTGAGCAGATGCTTAATCAGGCGCAACCAGAGGAAAATCTGGACTATCTTCGGGAGAATGACCCGATAGGCTACGCGGTCAAGGTAGCTGAGATGTCGCAGAAGGAGAAGCAACTAGCGGCGGTTCGTGCAGAGCGGGAACGCATCCAAGCACAGCAGCAGCAGGAGCAGCAACAGCAACTAATGTCGCGTGTGCAGCAAGAGGCGCAAAGGTTGGCTGAGGCTCTACCAGAGTATGCAGATCCGAAACGTGGCGACGTTATCAGACAAGAGATCCGCGAGTTTGGCCTAAAGTCAGGTTTTTCTGAGCATGAATTAGCGGGTGTTTATGACTCTCGCGCAGTTTTAACGCTGTGGAAGGCAATGCAGTACGACAAGCTTCAATCTGCAAAGCCAGCCATTACGAAGAAGGTTAGTGAGGCTCCGAAGGTCATTAAGCCCGGAGTATCCCAGCCTCGTGATGGTCAGAGTGAAGAACTGAGGAAACTAAAGGCGCGTGCTAAGCAAACCGGAAGGGTAGCTGATGCCGCAAGAGCATTTGAGAAATTCTTATAGGAGTAGTAATCATGGCAACCTTTACCGCCCATACCGCGATTGGTCAGCGCGAAGATCTGACCGATGTCATCTACGACATTTCCCCGACGGAAACTCCGTTCATGTCGTCGATTGGCAAGACTAAAGCAACTGCTGTTTACCATGAGTGGCAGACTGACTCGCTGGCTTCTGCAACGACTGCTAACGCTGCTGTTGAAGGCGCTGATGCAACGTCCGCAACTCTGGCTCCGACGGTTCGTCTTGGTAACTACACGCAGATCATCCAGAAGACTGTTCAGGTTTCTGGCACTCTGGACGCAGTTAACAAAGCTGGCCGTAAGTCGGAAAAGGCTTACCAACTGGCTAAGGCTTCGGCTGAACTGAAGCGCGACCTGGAAACCATCCTGCTGGCTAATCAGGGTCGTTCGGCTGGTACTTCGACCACTGCTCGTAAGCTTGGTTCGCTGCTGTCGTGGATCAAGACCAACAGCTCGGTTGGTTCTGGTGGTGCTGATCCGGCAACGATTGGTGTTTCGACCCGTACTGACGGTACTCAGCGTACCTTCACCGAAACCCTGCTGAAGACTGTTGTTGCAGAGGTATTCGAGTCGGGTGGTTCGCCGAAGATCCTGATGGTTGGCGCTGCTGGTAAGCAGAAGGTCTCGTCGTTTGCTGGTATCGCTGCACAGCGTTACATGGCTCCGTCGAATACCCCTACTACCATTGTGGGAGCTGCCGATGTCTATATGAGTGACTTCGGAACAATGAGCGTGGTACCTAATAGATTTATGCGTAATCGTGACGCTTTGGTTCTGGATCCTGAGTACGCCGCACTGGCTTACCTGCGTCCGTTCCAGACTAACGATCTGGCTAAGACTGGCGACAGCGAGAACACTCAGCTGCTGGCTGAAGTCACGCTGGAAGTCAAGAACGAGGCTGCGCACGGTATCATTGCCGACCTTGATATGTCGCTGTAATTAGTAGCAAATCTCCCCGGCTTTAGGGTCGGGGAGACCTACAAAGGAATTTATGAGCAAACCGATACGGACTCAGACGGTACACGCAGACGGTGATGGCGGTATTATCATCGAGACCAAGCAGGACATTTCAGACATTCTTGAAGCCAACAGGATTCAAAGAGAGTTTGATAAGCAGAGGACTGGACATCTTAACGAACTGCATCACATCGCTAGGATTCCATACACTGTGATTGATGACCTGAACCAGCAAGGGATAATGCGAGGATTCGCTGTAGTAGATCAAGAGCGATTCGCGCAGTTTCTTAATGGCACAGAGCTTGGCAATGCATTGAAAACGTACCGGGGAACTATATGAGAGTTGGGGTTTGCGTACCGTGTAGGGATGAGGTTCATACTGGTTTTGCTTTCGACTTTGCAAGGATGGCGGCATACGATGCTTCCGTTAGGTGCAAAGACGGTAAAGGTGGACTAAGCCTTTACACAATGCCGG
>JACCDY010517796.1_pt1 | contig 15834 bp, 15 predicted proteins | sample 7446391 | NCBI WGS metagenome assembly JACCDY01 (sample SAMN15323451, study PRJNA562643) | freshwater metagenome | isolation source: river surface water | place: USA:Blue River Watershed | collected 2017-08-18
ATTGCATCAACACCATCTAGAGGAATTTCAGCGATATTGCGAACATCCCCCTGAATAACTTTAAGTCTATTATGGACCTGTAAATCATTTCCAAACCACATAATATCAAAGGCGATTACAGAGTGTCCCGCATCCAATAGTTTTGGAACCAGTACGTTTCCCTTGTATCCACAAGCACCTGTTACTAGAATCTTCATTTTTATTTTGTCTCTGAATTAAATGCGCATTTCAAACGTTGGTGAATGGGATGATTTGAAAACATTTTTTCCCAATCATCAACTTCAATAACGTCCCTGTTTGATTTCTTCGTATTTTGAATCTTTTGTGCCGCATACAGGGACTCAATAGTTCCAATATCTATGTGCACCTGGTCATTATGCCAAGTTGCTATTCGCCCAAGGAAGCTTGGTAATACCTGAGTACTAAAATCCTGGATTTCTGGGTGCTCTTTAAGCCATTTCAAGACCTCAGGCTCTAGCAGATAAACCGCACCATTAGCTCGATTACCCGGTGGATTGACGACTTTTTCATAAAAAGTCGTAACTACCCCCAAGGAATCTGTCTCGACAATCCCACAGCTGCTAGGGGTTGGCGTATCAAAGGTCATCATGGTGATGGGGCAGTGTTTTGGACGTTCCGTCCGGTGATAGTGCACAAATGCACTGAAATCACACTGGCAATAATTATCAGCATGCACCAGCAAGAGGGTTGAATTTGAAAAAACAGAGTGATTGGCGCGAATAGTACCCGCCGTCCCCTTTAATTCTGGCTCGTAAATAAAGTTAACCCAATCACTAAAGCAGGGTCTCGCCAGGAAATCCTCAACTACTGGTGCCAAGTAATGAAGGTTAACGAGCACCTTGTCAGCGCCAAGTTCTTTAACTGAATCGAGCCAATACTGTAATAAGGGGGATCCATGAACCGGCATTAAACATTTTGGCCACTCATTAGTGTAGGGTTGCAGTCTAGTGCCGTGCCCAGCAGCGAGAAGTAACGCATTAATCGACATGAATACTCCCTGTCTTCGCGTCGGGCGCTGTAATTGAAATCATTCTAGGGCTTTCGTCATCTCTTGAAATGCCTGACTTGTTGCTCTTAAGTGATCGTACTCACCTTGCGCAACAACCGTACCCTTTTCTATCAAATAAATCCGATCACACTCTTGCACTGTGCTGAGACGATGGGCAATTAAAATAATCGTGATGTCATTTCTTAATTTATTAATGGCATCCATCACTGCAAATTCTGTCAAATTATCGAGCGCACTGGTCGCCTCATCCAAAATTAGTACTTGCGGATTATGATAAAGAGCGCGAGCAATTCCGATGCGCTGACGCTGCCCCCCGGATAACCGAACCCCACGCTCACCAACTTTGGTTTCATAACCTGCAGGCAATTCATTGATTACAAAGTCATGTAGATTGGCAATCTTAGCGGCACGAGTAACCGCCTCAAGATTAATGCCTCCCTTACTTACGCCAAATGCAATATTGGATAGAACGCTATCGTCAGCAAGGTAAATTTGCTGAGGTACGTAGCCAATCAATTTTTGCCATTCACGTACATTTTTCGAATTAATAACATGGCCATCCACACAAAGAGAACCTTGCGTAGGCTGAAGCAATCCGAGAATAATATCAACCGTGGTTGTTTTTCCGCAGCCAGTAGCGCCCACCAGTCCAATCACCTCATGGGCCGGAATGATCATATCTAACCCATTGATGGCCGACCGATCGGCATTGGGGTAGGCGTAATGAATATTATTGAGAGTGATTGACTTTGCAAAAATAATTTGGGCATTAGTTTCATCACTCGACTCGGAGAGCTTTAGCTCAGAAAGCTCTGTATGCAATGCTTCAACTGCTGGTCCTGTAATGCGCAGTTGAGAAAGCGAGCCATAAATTTGTTGCAATGCAGGTACAAGCCTATATCCCGCAAAAGCATACAGAGATATCACTGGTAATGCTTCTGCAAAACTTGTACCTTGAAGCATTAAATATAAAACCATCAACATCATTCCGCCAAAGGCAACCGCCTCTAAGGCAAACCGCGGTAAAGAAATAATAGCTAGAGATGCTGACTGATACTTGGCATAAAGTTCGGCAGACTCCGAAAAACTCCTTGCATAGCTAGCCTCTAAGCCGCCAACTTTTACTTCTTTTGCGGCGCCAAAAGCTTCGCTAACTGCCATATACCGTTTTGAGTTAGCGCTTAAACTTTCTTTTCCCAAGCGATTCAGTGTCCCACTCAAAAGCTTAAAAATTAGAGCGTATGCACCAGCAAGCACAATGCCTATAGAAACGGCTAATAACGGATCAACGATTAACAAGAGTAGCAAAAGGGCGAAAGCTACTGCACTTTGGGCAATCAAAATTGTGAATGGGATCATAGCCCTCTCAATTACCGCGCTTACTTCAGCTAGGATATTTTTTCCTAATTCAGTACTATTTCTAGTAAGGAACCATGCATATGGTTGATTGAGATAAAGCTCCACCAGCCTTCTGCTGATACTAAATTCGCGCATTAGGTTAAAGCGCAACTGGCAATAAGTCGTAAGTGCCTTAAAGAGCAACGATAAAACCAAAAGCAAAAACATAAATACGCCCAAGATCAGCAAAAAATCGCGCTGACCTGGATTACCCATCAACCTACTCAGCATTGCTAACAATCTATTAGTTTCAATTAAGCTTGGGGTAGTAATTACCGCCATAAATGGCATGATTGAGGCAACCCCAATTGCATCCAATAAGGCCATAATTAAGATCATGCATAGGAGTAGCTGAGCACGTACACGCTCTTTTGGCGTTAAAAGCGCAAATAGGTTAATTATTATCTTCATCCAATCGAGTATGTATGAACATCCCTTGATTGCAAGCTATCAATATAATTTTGATATGCGGCACTTAAACCAGCCGCTAAATCTACACTTGAAGCCCAACCCAAAATACAAATTCTTGATGAATCCATCAATTTTCTTGGGGTGCCGTCTGGCTTATCTTTGTCGAACTTGATATTTCCTAAATAGCCAACCACTTCTTTAATGGCGGTAGCCAATTCCTTAATCGACACATCGCTACCATAGCCCACATTAATATGACTTTGCATAGGCTCTGTAGCTTTATCGTAGAGTACTTTATCTAGCTCCATCACAAATACTGATGCCGATGCCATATCGTCAACATAAAGAAATTCTCTTCTTGGCGTACCAGTACCCCAAATCATCACTTCCGGAAGATTGTTAATTTTTGCCTCATGAAATCTCCTGATAAGCGCAGGAATTACATGGCTATTCTCAGGATGGTAATTATCCCCAGGGCCATATAAATTGGTTGGCATAACTGATCGGTAATCGACACCATGAGTTTCCCCATATTGGCGGTTATAGCTTTCACATAATTTAATGCCTGCTATCTTTGCAATCGCATATGGCTCATTAGTTGGCTCAAGCTTACCCGTTAAAAGAGCATCTTCAGACATAGGTTGTGTCGCAAGCCTAGGATAAATACAGCTAGATCCTAAAAATAGTAGTTTCTTAACGCCATGAGTAAAAGCTTGATGAATCACATTGGACTCCATCATGAGGTTCTGATAAATAAATTCTGCTGGAAAAGTATTATTTGCATGAATACCGCCAACTTTTGCAGCAGCCAAATACACTTGATCCGGCCTTTCCCCGCTAAAGAAATCCTGAACGGCGGATTGATTGGTTAAATCCAGTTCGGCGTGCGTGCGGGTAACAATATTTTGATAACCTTTTCTTTGCAACTCACGCACGATGGCTGACCCCACCATGCCTCGGTGGCCAGCTATATAAATTTTTTGATCCAGATTAGCTTTCACGCCTTTACCCTCTTGCCAGCCATCATTAATTCTCTTTTCCAACCGAGACATCATAGCCGTGCTTTTGTAGTAAGGCATGTTGCTTAGCTTGATCTAAATCATTGGCAACCATCTCGACAATCATTTGATCTAGATTGATCTCTGGGACCCACCCGAGCTTTTCTTTTGCCTTTGTAGGATCGCCCAAAAGAGTCTCAACTTCTGTAGGACGGTAATAGCGTGGATCAATTTTTACAATCACATCCCCCACTTTGAGTGCAGGCGCCTTATCACCTTCGATACTGGCAACAATCGCTTTTTCGTTTTCAGCAGTGCCCTCAAACGTCAGAGTGATGCCCATTTGTTTGGCGCTGCGGATAATAAACTCCCGCACAGTAAACTGAACGCCCGTTGCAATCACAAAGTCTTCTGGCTTTTCTTGCTGAAGCATCAACCACTGCATGCGTACATAGTCCTTCGCATGACCCCAGTCGCGCAAAGCGTCGATATTGCCCATGTAAAGACATTTCTCAAGACCCTGAGCAATGTTAGCCAAGCCACGTGTCACCTTGCGAGTAACAAACGTTTCACCCCGTCGCTTAGATTCATGATTAAAGAGAATGCCATTGCAAGCGTAAATACCATATGCCTCTCGATAATTAACCGTAATCCAATAGGCATACATCTTTGCCACAGCATATGGACTACGTGGATAAAAAGGTGTGGTTTCTTTTTGCGGAATCTCTTGCACCAATCCATAAAGCTCAGAAGTGGATGCTTGATAAAAACGGGTTTTCTTCTCAAGACCCAAGATGCGAATAGCTTCAAGCATGCGAAGTGGGCCCATTGCATCAACATCAGCCGTGTACTCGGGAGATTCAAAAGACACCGCCACGTGAGACTGGGCACCCAAGTTATAAATCTCATCAGGTTGGGTTTGCTGAATAATGCGCACCAAATTACTGGTATCTGTTAAATCACCATAGTGAAGAATGAGGTCTGGATGATTAATGTGGGGGTCTTGGTAGATATGATCAATCCGCTCAGTATTAAATGATGATGAGCGGCGCTTAATGCCATGAACAATGTATCCTTTTTCAAGTAAGAGTTCTGCAAGATAAGAACCATCCTGACCAGTGATGCCTGTAATTAGCGCAACTTTTTGTGGAGTACTCATATATATCTATGTAGTTAAATTGCCAATTTAGTTACGGCCGTAACTATCTTCAAAGCGAACAATATCATCCTCGCCTAGATAGCTTCCGGACTGGACTTCGATGATCTCCAGCGGTTCATTACCGGGGTTGGTGAGGCGATGAGTCTGACCCTTTGGAATATAAGTGCTCTGGTTCTCACCTAAAGTAATAACCTGATCTCCATTAGTAATTTCAGCAAGGCCTTTAACCACAATCCAGTGCTCCGCCCTATGGTGATGCATCTGCAAGGATAGGCTTGCCCCGGGCTTCACCTGAATACGCTTCACCTTAAATCGATCACTCTCGTCAACACTGTCATACCAACCCCACGGTCTCGCAACCTTGCGATGTAAATATTTTTCTTCGCGCCCCTGGCTTTCTAGCGCTCCGACGATATGCTTAACATCCTGACTCCTAGAGCGATCTACCACCATTACTGCATCAGCGGTCTCGACGATAATGAGATTTTCCACTCCTACTGCGGTTACTAAGCGGCTACTGGCGTGGACCAATGAATTTTTCGAATTAGATAACAAGGTATCTCCACTAGTAACATTGCCATATTCATCTTGTTGCCCAACTTGCCATACAGCATCCCAAGCACCAAGATCATTCCAGCCTGCATCCAACTCAACCATTTTTACCGGGTACTGACTGCCAGGGCATTTTTCAATCACAGCGTAGTCGATTGACTCACTGGGAATATTATTAAACAACACCTTATCGGGTCTAATAAAGTCGACTCCTGTGGCTAGATCTTCAGCCAGCACATCCCAAGCTGCCTCTGTAGAGGTAAGAATATCTGGGCGGAAATCTTTTAGTGCAGAAAGCCATGTACTTGCATGCAAAACGAACATGCCACTATTCCACAGATAATTTCCATCCTGAAGATAGGCTTCAGCGGTTTGAGCATCAGGTTTCTCTACAAAGCGCTCAACCATATACTCACCATAGGCACCTTGATTGCCGGTGCGCTTTATATAGCCATAACCGGTCTCTGGAGATGAGGGCGTAATGCCTAATATAGCAATAGATTTCTTATTCTTATCTGCACTCACTACATCAATACAATCTTGAATTGCCTGTGTAAATGCGGCTTTATCTTTTATAGTTTGATCGGCGGGAGTGACCAATAAAATTGGGTCTACGCCATGCTGCTCATTATTTGCCCGCAAAGCAGCCAAGGTTAATGCTGGAGCAGTATTGCGACCTGATGGCTCGAGCAATAAAGTTGCCTGAATGTTTTTTAACTCTCTTAATTGATCTAACACCAAGAATCGATGCTCTTCATTGGTGACTATGAGAGTTTCCCTGAGCTGAATACGATCGCCGGCAACTGAATTTATACGCTCTACCGCCTCCTGAAATAAGCTCATGTGAGAGCCGTTACCAGAAAGCACTAAAAATTGCTTTGGGAAGCCAGCTCGCGATAACGGCCATAGACGCGTTCCCGATCCGCCGCACAATATCACTGGATTAATAGCAATGTTCTTCATAAATTAGATGCCCGCCATTGAGGTTTTGCTATCTGTCCGACTCTTGACTAAGGCCATAGAAGCCACCAATGCAATAAACCATACGAAGGTGTCTACGTAATTTTTTTGCGCTACCTCTGTAGTTATATATAACAAAAAAATACTCCCTAAACCCCATCCCCCAAATACAGACCAGGGAAATGTGGTGGTCGAAGCATTGAAAATTGCTAATAGACCGGCAGTTAGAAGTAATAATGCTCCTGGAACACCAAGCCCCAGCATCAAATCAAGCCAGCCACTATGACTTTGAATTAAGGGTGCATTAGGCCAGCGCTCTTTGGCAAGATGACCAAACGAACTTTGCACCAAACCATATCCTAATAGATTTTTCTCTAGCAACTTTAGTCCAGTATCCGCATAAAACACGCGGTCAAAATTCGTTACTGAAACGGGCAATCCATATTTATTATTAGGGTAAATGAATTTTGCGTTTTTTCCAGATTCCCAAACATCGCTCGGTGAAGTCTGAAGAGCCACCTCTAAGTCTGCAATGACTGCTCCCCATGACGGATTGGCGCGCCAGTTATAAGTCACAAAGATGGCTCCAATCAAGCTAATAGCAATAGTGATAATTAGATTTGACTTGGAAACCCTATGAATACCCTCTTTCAATAGAACGCCTAAGAAAATTGCGATAAGCAACAATGCATACATAATTCCGTTTTTAATGTTTTCACAAATAAACAAGCTCATTACCGCAATGATGGTCATTGCCCAAAACCATCTTGCAAATAATGCCTCAGTCATATGACTCTTCAGTTGATTCGCTAGCATCCCTATAGCAACGGCTAATAAAGGTAGACAAAAAAATACATAGGCAATTTTGGCAACATAAAATTCTTTAGAGTCATAAAACAACCTTAGATAAGCTGGTGCCATAAGATCAAGAGCGGGCAAGTAATAGGTCGAAAGATATTTAACAAAGTAAATAATTACAGGCATACAAAGCCCTATGACGATAATCCGCCAATCTCTCAATTGATTATTTTTAGAAACTGAAATACCAAGGCCAATGGCAAAGATAACTCCAAGCGCAGCCCTTTTCCATAAACTCTGAAATTCTGCCATTTGTAGGTCATGATTCTTGCCAATAAAAACGAGATGGATAATCACCCAGATAAACAACAAGAAAATTAACCAAATAGGCGCCGCTTTTCTCTGGAAGAGCAAGCGGTAATTTTTTGCGATGGTATACGCGCCAAGAATTGCGCCTAGTGCAAAAGCAGCATTTCGCACAATCAAAGTGTGAGGCAGCATTGTAAAAGTCCACTGCACCGCAAAGATGCACGCCATGACTGTTGAAATCCATTTTTGAGCCTGCAATTCCTGGCTTGCATCTTTAGACTGAAGCGAGTTAATCACCATTTATCCCCACTTCATCACGGTAACGCAGCCAAGCAAATGTACTGTCACAAATATTTTCGATAGTTCTATTGGCATGCCAGCCCAACTTATCCTGTGCCTTACTTGGCCTTGCATAGTAGATAGGCAAATCACCCTCTCTCCTGGAAACAATCTTGGCTGATATTTTTTTACCGCAAGATTCTTCATACGCCCTAACAAGCTCTAGGACGCTAACAGACTTACCAGTACCTAAATTAAATGCTTCGCAGCCCTTATGATTTTTTAGATACTTCAGAGCCGCAACATGGCCATCGGCCAAGTCCATCACATGAATATAATCGCGCTCGCCTGTACCATCCTTGGTATCGTAGTCATTTCCAAAGATATTTAAGTACGGCAATTTCCCGCTAGATACTTGCATGACATAAGGCATTAGATTATTGGGGATTCCATTTGGATCCTCACCAATTAAGCCTGAATCATGAGCGCCTACAGGATTGAAATATCTTAAGAGTGCAATCTTCCATGATGAATCACTAGCAGCCAAATCTTGCAAAATCCCCTCTACCTGCAGCTTAGTGCGTCCATATACATTAATTGGATTTAGTGGGTGCGCCTCATCATAAGGCAGATATTGGGGTTGTCCGTATACCGTTGCGCTGCTACTAAAGACAATGGTTCTAACCTGTGAATTTTTCATCGCCTCAAGCAAACTAATAGAGCCAGCCACATTATTGTCATAGTACTTAAGAGGCTCTTTTGCTGACTCGCCAACAGCCTTCAAGCCTGCAAAATGGATTACAGCATCCACCTTGAAATCTATTAATACTTGAGTCAACAACTCAGTATCACGGACATCCCCCTCAATGCACGGAATCTCTTTACCAACGATCTGATTAATCCGCCCAGAAACACTTCGGTTGCTATTGCAGAAGTTGTCAAGCAAAACCACTGAATAACCGGCTTCGGTCAAAGCCACTGCAGTATGGCTGCCTATGTACCCCGTTCCACCAGTTAAAAGAATATTCAAGCGTTTATTTTCGTATTTAGTTAAATTGGTTGAGCGCAATAAATCACTTAACCCGGTTTCCTATTGATTTTAAAGCCTTATGCCTACCGATATAATTTATTGGAATCAGTATGGCTCAATGAAAAGCCTTGTTAATTCAGAAGATTCACCATAAATACTGGAGATATAAATGAGTGTTAATACCCCGAAAATCAAGCTTCGAAATTCTGTAACCGAATGCGCTCAATCGCTCGTAAAGAGAATGTAGGCAAATACCATAACTACGGCATCAAGGATTGCATTGCTTCAATTGCGGCCGGGAAAATCAAATAAGCAATAAATAAGCTAAATTGGGCTTCTTTATTGCTTATTCATGCCTATTTTGGTCGATTTGGGTAAGGCTTACCCGTTAAACTGCTATAAGCAGCCCCAGCCAAAATCAGCAAAACCGAGTCCACAAATACTGGAAAAAAGGCGTACTGAAAGCCCAAGGTTTTACCCAGCACAACGATTAAAGCCACTGCTGCTGCAGGCGGATGCAGGCAGCGAAGCATAAACATACCCAAAATCGACAGCATTGCTGCTGCAGGCATAGCCAGCAATGGCTCGCTAACCCAGTAATTAATGCCAATTCCGACCAGGGCCGAAAGGGTATTTCCTGCAATTACCGCCCATGGCTGCGCCATAGGGCTTTGTGGCAAAGCGAACACCAATAAAGCGCTGGCCCCTAGCGATGCCATCAACCATTCATCGAGGCCATTAAGCTCACCAAGGTATTTAGCGATAGTGAGCACCAACATAAGTCCAAAAAACGCTCCTAAAATCGCGCGAAAACGCTCCAACCAGGGCACAAATGGCTGGTCGCCACCAAAATAGAAGCTGGCTTTTTTTAAAGAAATTCGAATCCTGTTTTTTATGGACATGACGATGCTTTACTTGACTAGGGTGCTCAACACATCCTGATTTAAGCCCTCAACCAAATATCGACCAGCAGCTGGAGTAATGTGGTCCTCATCCAGGGTAGTCAAAGCATTATCTGTATTTGGAATCCGATTTAAACACCCATTGGCATTACAAAAACGATCGTATGCCGAGTAATACAGAATATGATTTTGCTCAGCAACCTTACGCAACTCCTTATCCATTTGACTAATATCAAGCTCTAGAGACTCGCCATAATAAGCCGGAGGCAACTCTTTATGCTTTTTCCAATAGCGATAAACAACTTTTGGCAAATCATCTTTCCACCTTGGAGTGGGTCCAATGATTAAAACCTGGATATTTTCTTTTTTCAAGATCTCAACAGTTGGTGCAATCTGCTGAAAATAAGACGGGTGCCAGGCTTTATAAATCACCACTAAATTTGGCTTAAGTTTAAGTATCTCTTTTAGCGCAACCTCATTTGCTCGCTTGCAAAAGGCCCCTTGCTCATCTGTGGGGATGAGGCCGCCACACCCTGCGGCAGTAAATTGCGTCACGCTAATTTTGGGATTATTTTTCTCGAGCTCACTAAATCCAGGATATAAAGATCCGCCGTGCGAGTCGCCCCAAAGCACTAACTTATATGGCCTATCGTCGTGAATACATGTGCCAGAGAAATTATTAACGTCATCATTAATATCCATCAAGAAGCAAGTACGCTGACGCTGCTCGGCCACTTTATCAAAGGTGTAGCCAGAGATTTCTTTCATGAAAAATTTATGACGAAATGCAATACCCTTACGATCAAAGCAGTTGTATCCCAAATAACCAACAAGAATCATTAGGAAGACAAGGGCAATATTTTTGTGTGTTCGATAGCTTGCACCAAAGCGAATCGGCTTCTCAACAAATCGATAGGTTAGCCATGCAAGAACTATCGAAACCAAAACCAATCCAAAACGATTCAATAAGGATGGTGCTTCCCCCTCCTGCAATCGGGCAAAGGCAAGTAAGGGCCAGTGCCATAAATATAGCGGGAAGCTAATCAACCCAAACCAGACAAATATTTTATTACTCAGAATGTACTTATTGCACCACGCACTAGATCCAGAGCCAATCACCAGTACGGCGCCAAAAGTTGGCATTAGAGCCCACCAACCCGGAAAAGCACTCTTTTGATTAAGAATAATTGCACCAACGACAATAAGAGCTAATCCAACTGCAGACAACACGTCGCGATGTACGGCCCGGACCTTTTGAAGCGCTGCATCATGGTGGACTACGGCATAAGCCAACAGCGCACCAAACAAAAGCTCCCAAAAACGAGTTAATGGCGAATAAAAGGTGGCTACGGGATTTGATTGAATGCTGGCAATATTTAATCCAAATGACAGCAGAGTTACTAGGATAATTGCACTCAATAGTTTTTTTGGCCACTTAGCCATTAAGTAGATAAAAATTGGCCAAATAAAGTAAAACTGCTCTTCTATCCCTAAAGACCAAAGATGGAGCAATGGCTTTAGTTCTGCTGCTTTATCAAAGTAACCGCTCTCATTCCATAAAACCAAATTGGCAACAAAGCCTGCGCCACCAGCAATATGTTTACCCAGCTGCGCAAAATCATCGGCCAATAAATTGAGCCAACCGAAGCCATAGCTAAACAAAAGTACAGTTAGTAAAGCAGGAAAGATGCGATTAATACGGCGAGTGTAGAACTCTAAAAATCGAAAACGCTGTTCATCGATATTTTGAAAAATAATCGTGGAGATCAGGAAGCCCGAGATAATGAAAAAAACATCTACCCCAATAAAACCACCACTCAACCATTCAGGAAAGGCATGAAAGATTAGAACTGATAGAACAGCAACGGCCCTCAACCCGTCTATATCGGGGCGGTACTTTGGATGGCTTAAGCCTTTATCAGGGGAATTCAAATAATCATCTCGCAGCTAGTTAACCTCTCAAGAATAAATCATGCTCAGGCAAGCAATAAAAAAGCCACTCTACTGAGTGGCTTTTTGAGCTATGACCTACTCTAATGAAGCGATTAAGCCTTCTTAGCATAGGCAGAGCACCAGCCTGCACCGGCAACTTGCTTGCCAGCGAATAGTGAGCAACCACCAGCAGCAGAGCCAGCCTTGCCTTGGTAAAGGGCACAGTTATCGCACTTTTGACCAGCAGCATACTTAGCAAACTTTGCCTTATCTACTTTTGAGGCATCTGCTTTGTAACCCAAAGCAGCAGCTTGTGGATCAGTTTCAGCAACCATTGCTTGAGCTTGAACTTTACCGTTCAAAGCCAAGGTGTAAGCACCAGCAGCAGACAAAATCATAAATTGGCGACGACTATTTTTCATATGGACTCCAAAGGGTGAAATAGAACAAAGATTGCATCTGAATGGATCATAGAGCAGGCCAAATTAGTCGACTATTGTCAGGCCAAGTATCTGATTAATATAGTTATTTTATTGAGAATTATTCTCAAGTTGAATTTAATGCAAATTTCTAATGCCAGCCCTTGAGATTCATACAGCCAATACGCTGTTTTATATGAGTGCCGGATGCCGATTCAGGGTAAGACTGTGCGCAATCTAAGGCGTCTTGACGAAAAGTCACTTTATTATTTTTGGCAGGATCGCTATTCACATCAGGGTATGAAGAACACCCTATCAGAGTGAAGCCCGCCAGAAGCGCAAAAATAATTCCGGTTAAATACCGTCCCAATTTAGAGAGTGTCATGCGCTTACCCTTGCCTACCTTTTATCAAGCAGGGACAAAAACTCTCTACGCAAATTAGAGTCCTTGAGGAAGGCGCCGCGCATCACGCTATTGACCATTTTGGAATCGCGATCCTTAACACCACGCCATTGCATACAGAAGTGATCTGCATCCATCACGATCGCAACACCAATTGGCTTGATTTTTTTCTCCAGCATATCTGCCAACTCCACCACCGCCTCTTCCTGAATCTGTGGACGACACATAACCCATTCCGTTAAGCGCGAGTACTTTGACAAACCAATCAAAGCTGACTCTTTGCTTGGCAATACACCAATCCATATACGACCCATAATTGGACAAAGGTGATGAGAGCAAGCACTGCGAACAGTAATGGGGCCAATAATCATTAACTCATTTAAGCGGCTGACATTCGGAAACTTGGTCAGGGTTGGTTGTTCAATATAGCGCCCATTGAACACTTCTTTAACAAACATCTTAGCCACACGTTGGCTAGTATTTTTGGTGTTGTGGTCACTTTCCGTATCAATGACCAAGCTCTCTAATACCGCCTGCATCTTTTCAGCAACTTCATCCACCAGACCCTCTAACTCTCCAGGCTGAATGAATTTAGAGATGTTGTCATTCGCATGAAAGCGTGCTTTTTGAGCCTCAATGCGTCTGCGAATCACCACCGATAGTGGTGTGCCAGCATCACTCTTTTTTGGAGCGGCTTTTTGAGTAGTTTTCTTGGCAGGAGTCTTACTCGCTGCTTTCACAGTAATTTTCTTAGTAGGCATATCTATTTATTGTCTCGATGAATTTTATAAATTAGTTTTATTCTTTTAAAACTGGAAGAAGATTGATACCACGCAAACCAGGCCTGCAAGCCACACAATGGATCGAGTAGTCGGCCAATCGGCTACATAGAAAATGAGATAGGCAATGCGCGCCGTAACAAATCCAATCGCTAGTAAATCAACTCGGCTCTGAGGGGCATTGGCTATGGATGCCATGATCACAGCAGCGAAAAAGAATGGAAGAGATTCAAAAAGATTAGCTTGCGCAGCATTAGCTCGCGCCCGAAATCCTGTCTGCTTAGCAAGCCACTGTCTAGGCATGCCATTGTCATAACCCTCAAAACCTTTTTTAGCGATGCCAGCTGCTACATAGGGAAATAAACCCATAAACAGTACACACCAATAAGCAATAGTCATGACTGACCTTTTTTCTTAGGGCCAATGCGACTTTCTTTGCCATTAATTAGATTCTGAATATTGCTGCGATGACGCCAGATCAACAGAAGACAAACTACAAGCAGCGCAATACCCATGGGCTGAAAGCCAAACAAAAATACAAAATAGATTGGGCCAAAGACTGCAGCTGCTAAAGCAGCTAAAGAGGAGTAACGCATAAACATCGCAACAATGATCCAAGTACCCAAAGTAGCTAAACCCAATATCCAATTAATACCAAACAAAATACCGCAGGCAGTAGCAACACCTTTGCCGCCTTTGAAGCCGTGGAAGATCGGAAACAAGTGGCCCAAGAACACTGCAATCACAACGCCACATAACAACCAAGAATTGAGTGTTGATGTCAAAGATTCATCGCCGAGCAATTCTCTTGCCAATATGACTGCAAGATAGCCCTTTAAGGCATCGCCAATCAAAGTGAGTGCAGCCGCCAGCTTGTTACCAGTTCTAAGAACATTGGTTGCACCTGGATTACCAGAACCATAGGAATGGGGATCAGGCAAACGCATGCACTTACTCACCACTACCGCAAAAGAGATGGAACCAATCAGGTAGACAATCGGAATCAGCAAAAGATCTAAAGTTAAATTCATGGGGATATCTTAAACACTTATTACATTCTTGATGATTGCTGGAATCGGCACGCTTTATGCGCCCCTAGGATGGTGCTGCTGATGGATCGATTTCAGACGCTCTCTAGCGACGTGGGTATAGATCTGCGTAGTTGAGATATCAGCATGACCCAAGAGGAGCTGTACCACCCTCAAATCTGCACCGTGGTTAAGTAAATGAGTAGCAAAAGCATGGCGTAAGGTATGCGGAGATAAGGCAACGGGGATATTGGCAATCGTGGCGTATCGCTTGATCAAGGCCCAAAATGCCTGGCGAGTTAAACCAGTTCCCGTATGGCGCCCAACAAATACTGCATCCGAAGTCTTACCCTCCAGCAGTGGCGTTCTGGCATCAGTCAAATAGCGACGCAACCATTGACCAGCTTCACCGCCAAATGGCACTAGTCGCTCTTTGCCTCCCTTACCATTGACCACCCGAATAACACCTTCATTTAACCCTAGTGCAACCGTCTTTAAGGAAACGATTTCTGAGACACGCAAGCCGCTGGCGTACATCAATTCCAACATGGTGCGATCACGCAATCCTAATGAAGTCTCCACATCGGGAGCATTGAGCAAAGCAGTGACCTGATCTTCACTCAAAGTCTTAGGGAAACGCAATGCTTGCTTGGCAGCACGCAAACCAATACAAGGATCGCTTTTAACCAAGCTCATGCGCAGGGCATGACGATAAAAGCGTTTGAATACCGTCAGTCGGCGATTAGCAGTGGTTGCTTTATCTGCGCGTCGATGCGCAATGTAGGCGGTGAGATCTTTTTCAGTAACCGCGTAGAGGTCTAGACCGGAATCTTTTTGAAGCCACTGAGCCAAGAGCAATAAGTCTCGGCGATAGGCAGATAAACTATTTTGCGCCAAGCCATCCTCCAACCAACAAGCATCACAGAAGCGCTCAATGGCCTCTTGGCTTGCCGAGTGGATTGCTGGCGCAGCTACATTAGTCACGGAAGTTGTTAAAGCCTAATGGAGCCTCGCTGACTTCTTTCTTGAGCATAGCCATTGTTTCTTGCAAGTCATCGCGCTTAGTGCCGGTTACACGCACTGCATCACCCTGAATACTGGCCTGCACTTTGATCTTACTGTCTTTGATAATGCGCACTACTTTTTTAGCCAACTCTGAAGTAATACCTTTTTGAATCTTCATGGTTTGTTTGCGCTTATCGCTACCAATAGTCTCTTTTTTGTCGTCTTTGAGGTAACGCACATCCACGTTACGTTTAGCCATCTTGCCGTAGAGAACATCTCGAACTTGACCCAATTTAAAGTCGTCATCGCCAAACAAGATCAAAGTCTCATCCTTTTGCTCAACTCGGCTATCAGAGCCTTTAAAGTCAAAACGGTTGGCAATCTCTTTATTGGATTGCTCGATTGCGTTTTTCAACTCAATCATGTCAGGCTCACACACTAC
>JACCDY011028171.1_pt1 | contig 15829 bp, 12 predicted proteins | sample 7446391 | NCBI WGS metagenome assembly JACCDY01 (sample SAMN15323451, study PRJNA562643) | freshwater metagenome | isolation source: river surface water | place: USA:Blue River Watershed | collected 2017-08-18
AAACCCACCCTGCCCTCCGGCATCTATCCCCAGCGCGCCCAGCAGGATTTCAACGCGGTCATCGCGGCGGAAATCGGTTTCGATTTCCACGCGGGCCGCATCGACACCACCGCCCACCCGTTTTGCACCAACCTGGGTCCCGGCGATCAACGGCTGACCACCCGCTACGACGAAAGCGACTTCACTTCCTCGCTCTTCGGTGTGCTGCATGAAGCCGGACACGGGCTCTACGAAATGGGCCTGCCGAAAGAAGACTTCGGACTGCCATCCGGTGATTCCCTCTCGCTGGGGATCCACGAATCCCAATCGCGCTTGTGGGAAAACCACGTCGGCCGCTCGCGCACGTTCTGGGAAAAATGGTACCCCGTGGCGCAGGAGTTATTCCCGGCACTGCGTGGATTCCCCCTCGATGACTTCATGGCCTACATCCATCGCGCCGCCTTCTCGCCCATCCGGGTGGAGGCCGATGAGGCGACCTACGACCTGCACATCCTGCTGCGCTTCGACATCGAGCGACGCATGCTGCGCGGCGAACTCAAGGTGGCCGACATCCCGGAGGCCTGGAATGAAGGGTTCCGCCTGCGCTTCGGATTCTACCCGAGCAGCAACCGCGACGGCTGCCTGCAGGACATCCACTGGTCGATGGGCGGCCTCGGCTACTTCCCGACCTACACGCTCGGCAATTTCAACGCCGCCCAATTGTTCGATGCCGCCCGCCGCGATCCGTCGGTGGCTGCAGCCTGCAATCATGCGGACTACCGGCCGCTGCTCGATTGGATGCGTCGTGAAATCCACGCCCATGGCGCCACGCTCGACCCTGCCGACCTGATGCGTCAGGCCACCGGTCAGGATCCGCAAACCGACAACTACCTCACGCACCTGCAATCCCGCTACCTGCCATGAACGGACTCTTCATCGTCATCGACGGCATCGACGGCACCGGCAAATCCACCCAAACCCGCCGCCTCGCCGATTGGTTCCGCAGCCAAGGCCGCGAGGTCGTCCTCAGCCGCGAACCGACCGACGGCCCGTGGGGGAAAAAACTCCGCGAATCAATGACCGCCGGACGCTTGTCCGCGGAAGAAGAACTGGAATGTTTCCTCAACGACCGCCGCCAGCATGTCGAGGAACTGATCCAACCCGCCCTCGATCAGGGCAAGGTGGTCATCCTCGACCGCTATTACTTCTCAACCATGGCCTATCAGGGCGCCCGCGGCTTCGACCCGCAGGCGATCCGCGAACGCAACGAGGCCTTCGCGCCACGACCTGACCTGCTGATCATCCTCGATCTCGATGTCGACACCGCCCACCAACGGATCGGTCACCGCGGCGACAGCACCAACGAGTTCGAAAAACGCGACAGCCTGACCAAGTGCCGCGAGATCTTCCTCAGCCTGAAGGACGAACCGTTCGTGCGCGTGGTCGATTCCAATGCGGACCTCGATACGGTCAGCGATCGCATCATCCACGTCGTATCAGAAAACGCGTAAGCGCACGGCAACCTCATTGATGATACATCCGGAGTGGCGGCTACCAGCCGCCATGACTCCTGCGATGCCCTCAGGGCATCGCCAGCACCATCCATCACAACTTGGAACGTTCCAGCGCCGGCCAGTTCATGAAGGCGATCAGGAATGGCAGAAGAAGATTTCCGAACGGAATCAGCATCAGCAACGAAAGCCACGGGGAAAACCCCGCCTTCTTGCAGATGAACCAGAATGGCAGCACCCCGAAGAGCACCAAGAGGACGGGCAAAAGCAGGATCAGTATAAGTTCCGGCAGACCGATGGAAAAATAGTTTTCGGTAGCAAAAGAGTTTTCATTCATGATCGTATGAGCGCGCAACTGGCGGCAACACCGGTCTATCACTGGCACCATTGAAAACAAGTCCGCACTTCCCACCCACATCCACCGGAGCATCCGCTTGCGCCCCCATTGTTTTCTGTCAGATTGATGTCATGGGCCTACGCAACCTCGGCGATTCGGCATGGCTGTTCCAGTCGGGCATCCAGAACCCGGCGCGCAGCCTCGACCTGATCCTGCGCCTGCGCCAGCTGCTGGAAAAGAATCCGATCCCCGAGATCGTCGACATCGTCTCGTCCTACGACACGATCGCCGTGCACTTCCGGCCGTCGGATGGCGAAACCGTGCTCGCCCACCTCACCGCACTCCACCTCGACGACGTTCCAGCAAAAACCCCGACCGGGCAACGCCAGGTGACGATCCCGGTGGCCTACGGCGGTGCCTATGGGCCGGACCTCCAAACGCTTGCAAATGCCAAGGCCCTCAGCCAGCAGGAGCTGATCCGACTGCACAGCGAAGCGACCTACACCGTCGCTGCCATCGGATTTGCTCCGGGATTTCCCTACCTGACCGGCCTGACTGAGGCATTGCACGCCCCGCGCCATTCCAGCCCGCGCCCGGTGGCCGCCGGTTCGGTGGCGGTCGCTGCCGATCAGGCCGGCATCTACCCACACTCATCCCAAGGTGGCTGGCATGTCCTCGGCCGCACCGGGCTGCCGCTGTTCGACCCATTCAGCTCCCAACCGACTTTGCTCCAACCCGGCGATCAGGTGCGCTTTGAAGTGGCCGAAACCATCGAGGAAGTCCGGCCGACCGCCCCACCCGACTACGAGGTCGTCAGCGGAATCACCGTGCTCGATCCGGGACCGCTCAGCAGCATCCAGGACCACGGACGCTACGGCTACCAACACATCGGCGTCTCGCCGGGCGGCGCGGCCGACCCGATCCTCGCCACGGTCGCCAATCGCTTGGTCGGCAACCCCGATACCGCCGCCGTCATCGAATGCACGATGAGCGGACCAAAATTGCTGTTCGAGCAGGACGCCCGCATCGCCTGGGTCGGTTGGAACCACCCGTCTGCCGGCCGGCCGGTCGCCGTCAAAGCGGGTGCCCGCGTCGATCTCAGCGGGCGCACCAGCCACCTGCGCGGATACATCGCAGTTGCTGGCGGCATCGACATTCCACCGGTCATGGGCAGCCGCTCGACCGACATCCGCGGCGGCTTCGGCGGTCACCGTGGACGCAAGCTGGCCGCCAACGACCGCTTGCCGATCGGCGAGGCCGGGGAAGGTCCGCCACTCGGCTCCTGGTCGGTCGCCTGGCCACACACGAACCGCTACTTGATCGAACTGCGATTCATCCGCGGCATGCAGGCGGAGGCATTCACCGAAGAATCCCGCCGGCAATTCAGCAAATCGTTCTACGACCTCAGCCCGGCCTCGGACCGCATGGGCTGCCGACTCAGCGGTGCCAAGCTCGCCCTCAAATCCCCGATGAACCTGCGCTCGCAACCGGTCATCGCCGGCTCGGTGCAGGTGCCACCGGACGGCCAACCGATCGTCCTGATGAGCGAACGCCAGACGATCGGCGGCTATCCCCAGATCGGGCACGTCATCTCCGCCGACATCCCGATTCTGGCCCGGGCCTGGCCGGGAGCACGCATCCATTTCCGCGAAGTCTCCCTAGACGAGGCGCGGCTCGCGTGGTTTGATCTGCAGCGCGAACTGGGACTCCTGCAATCGGGGCTCAATCACCTGACCTAAACCATGCTTACCATCGATCTGAATGCCGATCTCGGCGAAGGCGGCCCGAACGATCTGGAACTCATGTCCTTCATCAGTTCCGTCAACATCGCCTGTGGTGGCCACGCCGGTGATGAAAGCAGCATGAGGACCACGATTGATGCGGCGCTCGCCGCCGGAGTCGCCATCGGCGCGCATCCCGGATACGAGGACATGATCACCTTCGGCCGCTCCAACCAGGAACAAAGCGCCGACGACATCCACGACCTCGTCTGCCGCCAGATCGAACGGATCCTCACCATCCACCCGCAGCTCCACCACGTCAAACCGCATGGCGCGCTCTACACCCAGGCCAACCGGGATCAAGCGATGGCCGAAGCGATCATCCGCGCCATCAAGCAAAGCACCCCGAACTCGCTCGTTTACTGCCCGCCGAAAGGCGAACTGGCCAGAGCCAGCGTGGCCGCCGGTCTGCAAATTTGCCCGGAAGGATTCATCGACCGCCGCTACCTGGCCGATGGCAACCTTTGCCCACGCTCGGACCTGCGCGGCTTGATCGACAATGTCGATGAAGTCATCTCCCAAGCGCTCAAGATCGCCTTCGAGCACGCGGTCAACACGGTCGATGGCACCACCATCCCCCTCCAGGTCCGCACGCTCTGCGTGCACGGCGACAGCCCGGAAGCTCTCGAAATGCTGCGCGGAACCCGCAACTTCCTCGAAGAAGCCGGCATCCTGATCGCCAGCGTCTGAGACCACTACGCCTGTGCCTCACCCCGCGGTCCGTCCACCGTCCAGGTGACAAGGAAGCCGGTCGCCTGCGCCGGGTCATTCAACAGCACCTCGCCGCCGGCCAGACTGCCGCGACCAATGCACGCCAGCGCCTGCTCGTCCATCGCCGACTTCCTCAGGATCCTCAAACAACCGCTGCTGCCTGGCCGCGACTTGCGCATCAACTCCAAGGCGATCCTCCCCATCGTCATGCGCACGTTCACCTCAACCACCGGCAACCAATCCAGCGCCCCGTCGTCACCACGGTAAACCATCACATCGATCCCGACCGGCCCCACATGACCCTCAAGCACACGAGCCAGGGCATCCGGCCAGCGACGATCAACCCAATCCATCAACTGCTTCTCACGGAACAGGAACTCCGCCACCGAAGGATCAAACAAAGCACCCCACTTCGGCGCCACCCGAGATCCCTGATACGCCCCACGGCTGTCGTTCTCCATCACCGTCAACCCTTGCAACTCCACACCACCAGCACCCATCTCGTAGAGAACCGAAAAATCGACCACCCGCTCACGCCAGCGCTCGACCGTGACCCCACCGTGCTTGTGAAGCAGCCGCTGCAGCCCCGTCGCGGATGCCGACACCTCATCCGCATTCCATTTCAAATGATCCCTGCCGGCACAACCGTGCAGGCCTTTGATCAACACCGGCCCCATGGGCAACAAAGCGTGAATCGCAGCCAGGGCATGGTCGACATCCTCAACCAGCTGTGGCCGATCGCTGACTCCCAACTGCTCCAACACCCGGATACCAATCTCCTTGGACAACCAGCCGGTCGGCAGCGACGACCGCCACTGCCATGGCACATTCGGCGAAACCTGATCGGCCTGCCCCTGCCACATCGCGGACACTTCGGGTGACCATGCCCACGGGCGCATGCCACCAAGCTTCCTGCCATCCAACTGACCGACACCCATGATCTCAGGCAGTTGGAAACCCGCGTGCTTCAGGTAGGCCAGATGATCGGTTCCCGGCGGTCGGCGCATCACCAAAACATCATCCCGCCGGCATGCTGCCAGCATGACGATTTCCACGTCTTGCTCCATCGACGCCGCCAACTTGGTGGCCGTGAACCGCTCACCACGTTTGGCCGCCGCCACCTGCTCCTCGGCAAACGGCTCGAACCAATGCAAGACCGGCGTACGACCACGCGATTGCTCGCAGACTTCCAGCTGACGGATGAATTCCTCGTCGAGCCCGGCAAGCCGGCGACCTTCGGCATTGAACGGCGCAATCCCCTTCGCCTTCGCCGCAGCAAACGGAAACACCATCAGACGGTTGAACGCCTCCCAATCACTGCAGCCGCGCTCCTTCCAATGACGGAACCACTTCACGCCGTGACCGACATGACCGATCTCATCCTGATAGATCTTCTCCAGCACACCCGCTGTCGCCGCATCCCCGACCTGCCGGAACAATCCCGCGTAGTGCTTCGAAAAATCCAGGTTCGCCTGCTCGAAGGTGAGATTCAACCGGGTGACGAATTCCATCGGCGAACGCATCGGTGACACCAGGCGCCAGAAATAATCATTCACCGGCAAATCTCCGAAATGAATCCCGCACTCACGCATCCGCCGCACATACATCAATGTGTGCATCTGCTCCTCACGCATCGCCTCGTAAACACCAACCCGATATTCCTTGGGCGCATCCGGGAATTTCAACAACACCAAGGCCATCAACTCCGCCGCCAGCAACTCGTGGTTGGCCAGGAAATGCAGCATCCGACCACGCTCGCCATCGTCATCCAGACGGTTGATCCCCGGAAATTCAGCCCGCACCCCCTTTTCCGTGATCCTCAACTCCACCGGCCGTCCGGGCCCCGAGGGAGTCGCCAACGCCGGCCCCGGATCCGCATCATCCACCTCAAGCGGTGACAGGCGGAGCTTCTCCTCGAGAGTCCGACCAAACAACACCTGCTCCGCTGCCTCGCGCATGCGCATGCGCGATTTAGGGAAAATGCTGCACGTAGAGCGAGCCTTTAGCGAGCAATCCACGTGATCGGCCGCCGGGACGGACACACCCGGCTTGGATCAATCGGAGCGAGATCTCCGCCGAATGGCTTGAATCCCGCCATGGCCGGCGATTTTTCAGGTGCCAAGCGCATGGGAAGCCCCCCGATTTCAGCTTTTCAGCATTTACCACCCCCACTCCATCCCTTAGTTAAGCACTCGCCCACCATGAGATTGATCCACATCCTGACACGCAAAGAACTCAAGGGGTATTTCCTGTCCCCGCTCGGCTGGGTGATCCTCGCCTTCGTGACCTTGATGAACGGCATCTCGCTCTCAATGGCGATGAAGGGGTTCCGCGACACCCCGATCAAGGACAGCCTGGTCTACGTCACCTTCCACACACCGCTGTTCTGGTTCTACTTCCTGTTCATTTTCCCACTCATCACCATGCGGCTGTTCTCCGAGGAAGAACGCAGCGGCACCCTCGAAACCCTGCTCACTGCTCCCGTCCGCACCTGGCAGGTCGTGTTCTCCAAATACGCCGCAGCCATGATCTTCTACATGATCCTGTGGATCCCTGTCTGCCTGCAGTTCCAGATGTTCTCATGGATCAGCGGCCTGCCACCCGCCTACAGCAGCGGCGCGATCGTCGGCACCCTGACGATCCTCACCCTGATGGGTGCCGCCTTCACCGCCGTCGGTTGCCTCGCATCCGCCCTCACCTCGAGCCAGATCATCGCCGGACTGATCACCATCGGCCTGCTCGTCATCCAATACTTCCTCGGCTTCGTCACGGTGATCTGGGGCGAATCGTTCCCCGGCGCCCAGCTGTTCAACTACATCTCATCCCAGCAGCACCTGCACTACTTCGCCAGCGGCCTGCTCGACACCCGCGCGGTCGTCTACTTCCTCAGCGTGCCGGTATTCGTCCTCTTCCTCACCTACCAGGTCGTCGACTACCGCCGCTGGAAACGCTGAACCCACTTCCATGCCCAAAGAGAACCCCAAGCCGAAGAAAAAAACGGCGCGCCCGCTCAACCGCTGGCGCATCGGCTCGCTTTCCGTCATCCAGACCGGCTTGCTGGCGCTGATCCTGCTCGCCGCCAACTACCTGTCATTGCACCACTACCACCGCGTCGATGCCAGCCGCGACAAGGATTACTCGCTGGCTTCACTGACCCGCAACTACCTCGCCAGCCCGGAGGTCAAGGACCGCGAACAGCCGATCCGCTGGATCATGGCCTACCGCCGCACCTCGCCGTTCTACGAACGCGTCCGAGCACTCAGCGAGGAATATGCCCGCCTGTCCAACGGCCGCATCCAACTCACACTGGTCGACCCACTGCGCGACCCGGACCGGATGCAGGAGGTGATCGCCACCTATGGCATCACCCTGATCCGTGACCTCATCATCATCGACGCCCGCACCGACCAGCAACCGGTCAGCACCGAGAACAAGGAGCGGGTGAAAATCCTGCACCCCAACATCAAGATCGTCCCCTCGGAGCAACTCCTCACCTTCGGCACGGTCAACAACCAGCGCAAGGTGACCGGATTCCAAGGCGAGGACATGCTGACGTCGCGCTTGATCGAGTCGATCGAAGGCAAACCGAAAACGATGGCTCTGATCGCCGACAAGAGCCGTCTGGGATCGCGCGACAGCAGCGAATCGCGCAAGGTATTCGAGGATCTACTGCGCTTCCAGAACATCGACCTGACGGAACTCCAGATCGCCGGCCTGCAGGCGATCCCCAAGGAAGTCGAAGGCCTCGTCATCTTCGCTCCCAACTACGATTTCACCGAGTCGGAAATCCAGATGCTCGACGAGTATTGGAACCGTCCACGCTCGTCACTGCTGGTCCTCATCGATGAAAACGGCGCCCCACCGCAACTCAAGGCCTTCCTGCGCGGCTACGGCGTGACCGTTCAGAACGACCGCATCCTCTCGAAGGACCGCAAGGGCGTCATCACCAGCGCCCGCACGGTCTTCTCCGAAGGCATCCCGTTCACCCGCGAACTGGCGCGCCAGTCGACCGAATTCGGCGGCGCCAGCACCTCACTCGATGTCCGGGAAGGCGCCGAAGACCTGCTCGTCCGCCAGATCCACCCGATGGGAGTGCTGGAAGTCGCCGCGGATTTCTGGGGCGAAACCAAGTTCAAGGAAGGCAATACCGACTTTGACGAACGCGAAGACCACGGACCGCCGCTCAGCCTTGCCGCCTGCGTCACCCGCGGCGCCCAAGCCGACGACCGCTTCGCGGCGGAAACCTCGCGCATGATCGTCATCGGCAACAGCGACTTCATCGACCCCGCCCACCACCGCGCCGAAAACCTCGACCTGCTGTCATCGGCAGCCAACTGGCTCGTCGGCCGGGATTCACTCAGCGGCGTGCGTTCGCGCGAATTGAGAACCTACAAGTTGCCGCTGCTCCAAGCGCAGATGTCCTTCATCAACCGCTGCAACCTGTTTTTCATTCCGGTAGCCTTCCTGCTGCTCGGTGCATTCATCTGGTCGTCCCGCCGCGCCTGATCCAACTATGCACTCGTTCGCATCCACCTTCCTACTGGCCATGCTGGCCGTGCTCGCACTCGGCCTGGCGGCACTGCAATGGCAGGATGGAGGCTTCGACATGCTCTTCGGCAAACCGGCCACCCCGGTTGACGAACCGCTCTACCAAGGATTCAAGGCTCAGGATGTCGCCCACATCCGCGTCACCACCAGCGGCGGCAGCGCGTCATTCTCCCTGAATGAGAACGGCTGGCATGCCGAACACCCGTGGAACGACCGCATGGACCCGATGGCCGCCGTCGCCATCATCCAGTTCACCCTCGGCATGCGCGTCGAGGACCACGCCCCGGCCGGCAAGGTGGATGGAATGAAATCCGGACTCGACCGCAGCGCCGTCGAAATCCTGCTCGAAGACAGCTCCAGACAAACCCTCGCCCATTACAAGATGGGACGCCTCTCACCTTGGACAGCCGAGAACAAGGACACCGGTGAAGCATTACCCACCTTGTTCATCAAACCACAGGACACCGGCCGCAACCGCCATGCCTACATCTGCACCGGCGACATCACCCCTTTGTTCAAGGACGGGCTGCGCTACCTGCGCGACCACCGACCGCTCTACTTCAACCCGCTCGCACTCGAATCGATCAACATCCATTCAGCCCAAGGCGACCTCACGCTCGGCCGTGAATCACCACAGGCACCATGGCGGATCACCAAACCTCTGGAACTACCGACCGACCCGCAATCGATCCGCAACCTGCTCGAAGGACTCTATAAGCTGCGCGCGATGAAAGTCAGCGACCGCAACGAGGTCACCCTGCCCACCACGACCGCCACCGGTGGCAGCACCCAGATCAGCATCAAGGCGTTTGGCAGTAAAACAGCAACCACACTCGAGGTTTTTCCCGCCGACTCCTTCGACACCCCGTCGGCCAAGGCGGTCGTCAGCGACCGACCGCTCGCAGTGTTCGATCTGCCGCTCAAGCCGAACCCGGACCTGATATCGATCGCCGACCTGCCGATCGATGTGAACTCGCTGCGCGACCCAACTCTGACCCACCTGCAGGTCGGTTCCGTCAGTGCCATCCGCATCATCCCCTCAACCGGCAGTGAAATCCTCGTCTCGCGACAAGCACCCGAGCCATGGAAAGTCACCGCCGAGGGCAAGACCCATGAAGCCAACGAGGAGAACCTGTTCAAACTGCTGATGTCCGTCACTCGCGGACGCGCGATCGGTTTTGAAAGCGATGCCGCCACCGATTTCTCCCCATGGGGCCTCGACCGGCCGCTGCTGCGACTCATCTTCACCGCCACCAACAACGAGTCATTCGAACTTCGCTTCGGCATGAACCTCAAAGGCGACACCTTCGTCAACCGCGCAGGATCACCGACGGTCATGAAAGTGGAACCTTCCATCCTCAGGGCCGTCGCCATCCGCCCCTATGAATGGAAGCACTCACGGGTCTGGTCACTCAACCGTGTGGACCTCACCGACATCGTGCTCAAGAAACCGGATCAGCAACCACTGCTGCTCAAATACACGTTCAACCCCGAAGGGTGGAAAGCCAGCCAGGCCGGTGAAGACCTCAGCCCGCAATTGATCCCATCCCGTGCCAATTTCATGCTCGCCAACCTGGAGGGACTCAAGGCGCAACGCTGGCTCGCCAGCGATGATGCGGAAGCCAATGCCGCACTGGCGAGCCCGCAACTGACGATCACCGCCATGGAAAAAACCGTCGACGAACTGGGCGACGAAAATGGATTCCAGATCCGCACCCTCCGTCTGGCACCCGTCGCCACCGGCACTGAAATCGGCATGGTTTACGGCAGCCTCAACACCGAGCCACATCCGTTCATCATCGACAGGGATACCTACTCCCGGATCATCACCAATCTGTTCGAGGAGTAAGGACGGCGATTTTCCCATCCTTCTCCTTGCCAAGCCTCGGACAGGCGGATACCCCTAGCGCCCTGGTGATTTCCGGTCCCGTAGTCCAATGGATAGGACGATGGCCTCCGAAGCCGTAGGTACAGGTTCGATTCCTGTCGGGACCACCAGCCTACGCCCGGGCTCCGATCAGGAGACCGGGCGTAGGCTGGTGCCGCGCCGGAGCAAAGCGAAGGCGGGCTGGCCGATCAGCCCCGGGACTCCGGCTCGGCAAGCCAGCCTTTCTAATCCAATTCATTTTGCACTACGTCTACATCCTCCGAAGCCAATCGGATCCCGAGCGCCGATACATCGGTTCTACAGACGACCTCAAACGGCGCATCGCCGAACACAACCGCGGCGACTGTATTCACACGACCAAGTTCATGCCTTGGCACATCCAATCCTACTTCGCTTTTGATCAGCTTGATGTCGCCCAACGTTTCGAGCGCTATCTCAAAACCGGTTCCGGCCGCGAATTCTCCCGCAGGCATTTCCAATAGCTCTCCGATCAGGAGACCGGGCGTAGGCTGGTGCCGCGCCGGAGCAAAGCGAAGGCGGGCTGGCCGATCTCAGCCAGCTAAACCTCGAACTTGTGCTGGCGCTGAACGGGCGCGCCGCAAATCACGCAAAACGAGCGTCGTGAATTCGTCGGCTTGCCGCAGGCATGGCAGGTCAGGGACCGCGTGGAAATCTTGCCGTCGACATGCCCGTCACGGGCATCAATCTCGAGAATCTTCGCATCCAGTTCCTCCTCGGTGGCATTCGAACGATCCCGCAACATCTCCCACATCGCCTGACATGCCAGCGACAGGCGCTCGAGCTGATTCTTCAACTCGTCCACCTTGTCGGAATATCGGTCGGCCTTCATCCCGGCGAGGTCCGCCCGCATGGCGGCGCCAAGCTCATCTCCCCTTCTGTATCCCCACTCCATGGTCGTTATCGGTTGTTGGTTTCATTTGCAGGCGCCTGAGCCTCCCAGAACAGCTTGCGTGCGTTGCCACCGCAGATCTTCTGCAACACTTCGGCCGGCAGGTCCAGATCAAGAATGAATTGGAACTCCGGCATCGGTTCCTTTCCAAACGACCACCAACCGCTGTCCGAACCGAACAACAACTTGTCGGCATGCGTGGTGAAGAACTTACGCGCAAACTCCTTATCCTTGCCGATCGCACTGCGCTTCACGGTGCAGGAAATATCGGCATACAGGTTCGGGTACTTCGCGAGCAATTCACCGCAGGCACCCTGCTGCGACTGACGCCACCAATCGGAATGCGCGATCAGGATCAGCTTGGGATAAGCCTCAAGCACCCTCTTCAGACGAGGAAACCCGGGCTCATCCAGGTTCTTGTTGCGGTCCATGTGAAACATCACAGGCATGCCAACCTTCTCACAAGCCTCGAACAGACGCATGCACGACGGATCATCAAAATTCAAATTCACGCCATAGTGCTCACCAAAGCCGATGGCACCGCTTTCCTTCTCCTTGCGTAGGATCGCCACCGCCTCATCCACCGTCTGCACTTCCTCCGGAAAGATGATGCAGAAGCGATCGATCCGGCCCTTGGCCTTGGCATAATTCCTCAACATCGCAGAACGCTCATCATCTGTCTTCACCCGGCTTTGCGCGAGCGGATGGTTTATCACCCGATCGATCTTCATCTGGTCCATCCATTCGATCACCTTGTCGAGGTCACCATCCTTGCGATCATGGAAATGCACGTGCGTGTCGATGTATCGAAATTCCTCCGGCGGCGCCGCGACAAGGGACTGGTGCAAAAAGCAGGAGATGACGACAGCCACCACCGTCAAGCATCGGCACTGAAGAGGATGTGGAAACATGGGAAGAACTGGAATGGACGACTGATATACTTCCACGAGCAGAACCTGCTGTCAGGCCAAATCCCAAGCGGTGACACATGCAATGCTTCCGGACGACCGGGAATTGCAATAATTGAACCACCCGGTCAGTATTTGCAGCATCATGACACCTCATCCGTCCCGCCTCCGGATTTCGAGACGCGCATTTTCCATCGCCACCTGCCTGATCGGCCTGGTGATCGCTCACGTTGGTAACGCCCAGCAGAAATCCGACTCACTGCACTACTTTCAGGAAGCCAACAGCACCAAACCGGGCATGGATACTTGTGAAGTGCTGATTTACGGCGGCACTCCATCCGGTGTGGCCGCTGCCATCCAGAGCGCCCGCGAAGGACGCAAGACCATCCTTGTCAGCTTCAATCGCTTCGTCGGCGGCCTGATTTCCGCCGGACTGACCGCCACCGACATCGGTGACCGCAAGACCATTGGTGGCATCGCCAACGAATTCTACAACCGCATCGGAACCATCAAGGACTACAGCCCCGCTGCAGGCGAAGCCTTGTTTCGCAAGATGCTTGATGAGGCCGGTGTGCGTCTCTACCTCAACGAACCACTCGACCATGTGAACATGGAGAACGGACGAATCCGATCCCTCAGCACCATAGGCGGCATCACCATCGAGGCGAAAGTCTTCATCGATAGCAGCTACGAAGGCGATTTGCTAGCTGCCGCCAATGTATCCTACCATGTCGGGCGCGAGCCACAATCCACCTATGGCGAGTCGCTTGCCGGCCAGTGGCAGAAGCGGGATTGGCATAGCGTTTACCAATTCTGCAACCTGCCGATCAGTCCCTACCGCATCGCTGATGATCCGACGTCCGGCCTGCTACCCGAAATCACCGACGAACCTCAGGGCGCCTCCGGTGATGGCGATTACCGACTGCAGGCCTTCAACTTCCGGATGTTCCTCAGCAACCAAGAGGGAAAATTGCCCTTCCCAAAGCCTGCCGGCTACGATGCCGACCGCTACGCCCTGCTCGCGCGCTTTCTCAACTTCAGCCCGGACCTGAAATGGACGCTCAACTACACGACCCGTCCGATGACCGACGGACCAGTCCAGATGCGCAATGGAGACAGCAACAATGCCGGCAGCTTTTCGTCCGATTACATCGGCGGCAACCATCGTTGGGCCGACGGCACCTACAGCCCGGAACCTCACAAGCAGTTACCACCACCAAGGCGCGGACTGAGGATGCCGATGCGCGAGCTCTATCAGATCAGGGAAGCGATCTTCCAGGATCATGTGAACTACCAGCAGGGGCTGATGTTCTTCCTCGCCAACGATCCACAGGTGCCACAGGAACTGCAGGCACGGGTGAAGCAGTTCGGTCTCGATCCGAACGAGTTCAAATCCACCGCCCACTGGCCGCACGCGCTCTACGTCCGTGAGGCTCGGCGTCTGCTTTCCGACTACGTGATGACCCAGCAGGATTGTGAATCGAAGCGGGTTGCCGAGGATCCCATCGCGATGGCTTCCTACAACATGGACTCGCACTTCTGCCAACGCAGCGTGGTCATCATCGATGGCAAAGTCACCGTTCGCAACGACGGCGCCTTCGGACTCAAGTGTCCGCAGGCTTACCCGATCTCCTATCGATCGATTGTCCCGAAAAAGTCGGAATGCACGAACCTCCTCGTGCCGCTCTGCCTGTCGTCGTCCCATGTCGCCTACGGCTCGATCCGCATGGAACCGGTTTTCAAGATGCTCGGCCAAAGCGCCGGCACCGCCGCCAGCATGAGCATCGCCGCCAACTGCGCCGTGCAAGACCTCGCTTACACTGAGCTCCGTGACCAGTTGATCCACGACGGACAGATCCTCAGCCTCAAGTCAGACGACGCCAAACCCTGAGCACGGACCACCTGCAAATCCTCAGCCAAACCGGGAAAGAGAACCAATATCATCAGCGTAGTCGTTGGGGTTCCAATCAGCATCCGATCCGACTCCCGTCATGGCGAAACCAATTCTCACCCTACTGGCCGTCATCGGCTCGCTAGTCCCGCTAACCGCGCACTCCGACACGCTGACTGAAGGATTCCGCTCACCCCCACACGCCTACGGCATCCGCTGCTTCTGGTGGTGGCTCAACAGCAACGTCACCAAGGAGGCGATCACCCGCGACCTCGAGGAAATGAAGGCCAAGGGATACAGCGGAGCATTGATTTTCGATGCCGACGGCAGCGATCAAGTTGGTCACCAACGCGTCCCCTCAGGGCCCGTCTTCGGATCCCCTGCATGGACCGAATTGTTCGTTCATGCGTGCAAGGAAGCCAAGCGACTGGATCTCGAACTCAGCCTCAACATCCAGAGTGGTTGGAACCTCGGTGGACCCGACGTGAGCGCCGAAGAAGCCAGCCAACACCTCGTCTGGTCCCAATCGGAAATCACCGGTCCCAGCCAGGCCACACAGGTCCTGCCCAAGCCAGCGACCAAGGATGACTTTTACCGCGATGTGGTCGTTCTCGCCGTGCCGCTCGGGCCGGCGGATGGCAAGCCACCCGTGCTCAACCCGATCAAGGATCTCGAGTTGAAAAGCTCGACCCGTGAATTGGGCATGTCCGCCCCAGATTGCCGCTTTCTCCTCGATACCTGTCCGGCCAAGCCCGGCGAGTATGCCGTCACCAGGGAATCCATCCTGAATCTTTCCACACTCATGGACAAGGACGGCACGCTCCGCTGGCAGGCACCTGCCGGCAAGTGGATGATCCTGCGCTTCGGTCACACCAATACCGGAGCCCATGTCTCGACCTGCAGCGATGGCTGGCGCGGCCGGGTACTCGACTACCTCAATCCAAACGCACTGAGTCACTACTGGAACCGCAACATCACCCCACTGCTCGATGCCATCGGCCCACTGGCCGGAAGCACGCTGAAATACGTTCACACCGATAGTTGGGAAGGCGGTGGCATGAACTGGACACCCGGATTCCAAGAATCATTCCTCAAGCGCCGGGGCTACGATCCGATGCCCTGGTTAGCCATCCTTGCCGGCTATGTCGTCAACGACCGTTCTCAATCGAATGCATTCCTTGCCGATTATCGCAAGACGATCAGCGACCTGGTTGCAGGCCACTACGGGCTGTTGGCGGAATTGTCCGCGAAACACGGCATCGCCACCCACCCGGAATGCTCCGGCCCGCACGCAGGACCGCTCGACGGCGTGAAGAACTACGGCCGTAGCGAGCTGATGATGAGCGAATTCTGGTCGCCATCACC
>JACCDY011267281.1_pt1 | contig 15827 bp, 18 predicted proteins | sample 7446391 | NCBI WGS metagenome assembly JACCDY01 (sample SAMN15323451, study PRJNA562643) | freshwater metagenome | isolation source: river surface water | place: USA:Blue River Watershed | collected 2017-08-18
CCGGTGTGTAACTGTTGCTGCCTCCTCCTGTTGGATCAGCATAGGTCATTTCGCCTGTTGTAGTATTGTAGTAAACAGTCTTGACTGTATTACCTGTATCTTCGCGAACTGGTTTGATATACAAACCGCTGTTGTTAGCGTTAAGGGCGAGACCAGTTGCGTTAAGAATAATACTGTTGTTTGCGGCATTTGAGTAGCCTGCTTTAGTACCGATAGCAATACTGTTTTCACCAATACCGCTAGTATCGGCCCAACCTGCTTGATAACCAATGGCAATACTACTGTCGCCTTGTTCGTAACCTACATCATCGTTACCAATGGCAATGGCGTTTTCGCCTCTGCTGATTGGCTGCATACGACCTAACTGAATAGATGGTTTTTGGTTAGCGCCTTGATATGTTCTTAGGTATACTGTGTTTTGTTGATGGTCAGTATCAATAGCCAGTGTGTAACTGAGATCACCATTGCTGGATGGATTACCATTAGTGCTTTGTAATCCTGTAATACCACCGCCGCCGCCGTGTTGAGCAACATAATCAATGACAAATGATTCTGTAGCAAGATTTGTAGAAGTTGTCGGATCTGTGGAACCAACAATTAGCTTATTAGTAGCGGTATCAATTGTAAGAGGAATACGACCAATATAAATCGTGCTTGTTCCTACCCATAGACTGCGCCACTGTGTAGAACTAGATCCTAAATCGTAAGCAAGATCATCTGCAGGCATTACGTGTCCACCGAAAGTACTGCTGCGATCTGCTTTGCTCATTACTAGAGTTGCAGTAGTACCATCTTCGTAACCACCTGTAGATTCTTCACTCCAAAATACCAAGTCGCCGGCACCACCTAAATGTAATGTTGCAGTTGTTCCTTCTAAATGTACAAAGGCATCTCTAGGTCCAATTTTTCCGTAAAAAGCACCAGGATTGCTAGAATTGATACCTATCTTTAGGAAATCTTCTGCATTGTTCATTGCCTGATAGATGGCCTGTGCTGCACTATTATTCAGTGTATTCTTTATTGTAAAGTTTAGCGGACCGGGTGTACCTACTATAGTTTGAACAGAACGATTAATTCTCAACGCATATCCGTCTAACTCCATTGCGCTGTCATTTACTCCATCACCACCTGCATGAAAGAATAATTTAGTATTAACACCTTCTGTACCTATTACTAAATCAACATCTTTGGTAAAAAGGTAACCAGATCCCGGAGTATGTAACCCATAACCGGCTTCAGAATAATTAGAGCTGTTAATACCTATATCAATATAATTTGTATCAGCAGTCCCTTGATCATTGAAGATCATTAAGTCGCTAGTTGCAGTCGTGTTGGTATTATGATTTTTAACAAATATCTGCGTATAATTTGGTTGGTCACTATCTACGCGAATTGTTGTTCCTGGAATATCAATGCTGTCGTAAGCAGTTCCTTGATAGATAGTACCTGTAGATTTTAAATCTAGAAATTGTACAGAATCGAACGTATTTAAAGACTGATCGAACGAATTAGACAAAGCAGTTGTTTGTACAGATCCGTCTGGAAATACTAGACCACCGGCTGCATTGAAATTCCAACCGTAATTTTCATTTGCAATAGTTACTCCGTCAGACCCCCCGTTGATCCAAACTCCTCTACCATTAGCCATTACACCTGTTAGTGTGCCTGTGTTAAGACTCAATAAGGCTGTTGCATAATCCGGAGAATTTCCGCTGGTGGAAGAAATTTCAAATGTGCTACCAGTTGAAGCTGTAAAAATACCAAGTGTAGGGGCAAATGCATCTGCTCCTATGCTGATATTACCTGCAATGCTGCTCGATGAAGTTGTAAGATAGATTACACCGTGTGCCGCTACGGATTTTGGATCACCGTTGTTAACTGTTTCAGTATATAGACCAAGCTGTGCAGGACCTGCAGAAATTATTAAAGTGCTAGAATTTGATCCCGTTGTTATTCCCGGAACTTCTCTAAGAGACATTCTCGGTGAATGAATGTAGGTAGAAGTCGAAGCAATATAGGCATTTTTAGGAGTAATAAAAGAGTCAAATGCAAATGAATAATTTCCTAGTAAAGGCTGGTTGTTAATTAAAAGTTTACCAGTGGAACTGTTAATACTTAGATAATCATTTTCTCCAAAGTATACGTCCCCTAAAAATCTCGCAATATTAGTAACTGTTAAATTTGAAATTAAAGGATTTAAAGCTACGTTTGCAATATTGTCGATTTCTGCTTGTATTATGTCAAAGTTTTGATTAACTTTGGTAAAGGCCACTCTAATACTGTCGCCGTTACCGGAGTTAGAATTTGTACCTGTATTGATGTATAAAATAGACATTGTAGATCCTTGGAGCTTTTCCATATTTAGTTTTACAGTTTATAATCCGAATGTAAATATCTTGTGTTTTTAGAAACTAAACGTATCACAAAAACCTATATTCGAGCTAGTAAACACGGACTAGAACATAGCTACCAAAGATCGAGCACAGTAGCTGTATTTCGATGCGATTGCTGTAATTGTCTATTTGAAAGAAGTGTGGGACATATGGACAGACGCAGGCTGAACAACAACTATTTTCATGTTTGTTCCAATTGTGATGCCAAAAGATTTGCCCAAAGTAAAGGTGTTGAGCGTAGACGCATCTGGAATATGTCAGTAGATGCTGACATAGATATAAGCAAAATTTAGGTTGACAAAACCATATTAACCCTGTTACAATAATAGGGTAGAAACACTACGATAAATATTGGATTATGAGCACATTACTACTAAATGCTGACGCAAATCCTGTAAGCTGGTTGCCCCTGAGCATCATCAACTGGCAGGATGCTATTCGTTACATGGTATCTGAAAAAGCTACCGTGCTGGAGTGGTACGACGATTGGGTTGTGCATTCTGCACGTTGGCAAACAGCCGTACCTTCAGTTATGATTTTAACTGAGTACCAGAAACCTAAGACCACAGTTCGCTATTCCAAAGCGAATGTATTCCTACGTGACAACTATACCTGTCAGTACTGTGGTACGGAAGTTAACAAGCGTACTGCTACTCTCGACCACGTTATTCCGACTAGTTATGGCGGAACATCTGTTTGGGAAAACAGTACCACAGCTTGCGGCCCTTGTAATGCTGCCAAAGGTAACAACAAGAAGATTGTTCCAAAAGTCAAGCCTTGGAAGCCAAGCTATTTTCAATTAGTTGAAAAGCGTAAGAAGTTGGGATGGGAACACATCCCGCACGATGCGTGGAAAAACTACTTGGAATACTGAAAAGCCCCAAGAGGGGCTTTTTTATTAGCTGAATTTTAACAGAAATATAGTATAGAGCCGTTCGTCGACTATACTGTAGCCTTCGGTGATGTTACCAAAATCATCTCTATGAGGTCTTAATCCGTAAGAACTTTCGAGCCATCTCCAGAAAGTATCGTCTAGCAACTGAATCTCATGTTCAGTCATCCAGTATTCTTTGGCCTTACGCATACGAGCCCAATGTTCGTTGCGTTTTCTTTTGGCTTCCCGGAGTGCCTCTTCGTCTGAGGCATGCATAGGAATTTCGAGATCTATCATTTACTGCGATATACAATACGACCCTTGGTTAGATCGTAGGGACTCATTTCAATTCGCACAGTATCGCCAGCAAGGATCTGAATTTTATTTTGACGCATCTTTCCCGAGATGTGCCCAAGGACTACGGGTCCTTGTTCTAACTTTACCCTGAACATTGCGTTGGGTAGAACTTCTTGAATAACACCATCGGCGGTGATTTGATCTTCTTTAGCCACGATTAAAATTAATCTCCTTTTTTAACAATCGTCTAGGTATTTCACTACATCTTCTTGAAACGATATAGTAAGGGAAATTCTGGGAAATTCGCAGGTCCTGCAAAATACTGTATGCGGTGCAGATGTGCGTAAAATAGTAGGTTGAATCAATTCAACCTCTGTTGTAGGTTTTAGAGATTCTCTAACTTGGGGAGTCCAGCATAATCCCCCATAATTTCTTCCGAAGAAATCTACAGAATGGTTACTAAATGTTTCGTCGTCCATTTCGAAAAAAGCTGTATAAGAACCTTTGCAGTTTAGCAATGGCATATTCAATCTTGCTTGAACTCCCCTATTGTAACCATGATTATGGTCAACGTGTAAGGTACTTGTATCCCCATTCAATACCAAAACAGAAAACTCTTTAACTGGTCCAAAATTAGCTATACCTTCTGCAAGCTCGGGGATCATGTCAAATATTTTTTTTCTAAAATGAGGCTTTATAGGATGATAAAATGTATTAAGTCCGTACTGAAACATCTCGGATTTCTGATTAAAGAGGTCTAAGATTTTAGCACCGTAATTTACAAAATCACCGGCTTCTACAATTTTCCAGTAATTCAGATTTGTTCTCCCTTTAACCCTTTTAAGATCAATTCTTTGGCTCTCTTATTAAGGGCATTTCCTTCATTTATAACCATCTGGTGTCCCACCAGATTCATGAAATCACCTAGTGCTTTAAAGCCGTCATCGGTCCAATGACAATATTGTGGCCCTACAGAACTATGATAATAGTATTTACGATTTTTCATCAGTTCGCGAATTCCACCGTAGATGAATTCTTTTAGGGCCTGGTCATCCATATTAAATTTTTTCGCCTGCTTTAAAGCCTCGGAACCGTAAAGCCCTCGGGAATCGAAGGGAATATACATCTTCGCTGTCTTGGCTCCTAGTGACTGCATCTGCACGGACTTCCAATACCTGTCCAATGACTGAGTCATCAATCTCGGCTCTTTGATCATCTGTCCAGCCTGAGCCAACATTGACCCTAATGAACTTGCCGTCGTCTTCGCCTTCGCAGATAACTGCGCCCATTTTACCTTCATTTTTACCCGTTCCTGGTTCAATACCTACAATTGTTAGACTAACTTCGATAAAGGGCTTTTGTTTGAGCCAAGAGGTGCTTCGCTTACATTCATACGGTGCATCCGGTACTTTGATCATAATACCCTCGTAGCCTAGCTCAAGGGCTTCTTTGTTAAATTCTTTGAACTCAAGTTCACCGACATAGGTATCTAGGTCAACTTCAATTTGACGAATCACATCGATGTTGCCGCACTTATCAAATACTTCCTTAAAGGAACGCAGAAGAGCACTGCGGCGCTTTTGCCCCATTGTGCTCTTGCCCTTTTTAAATTCGCTAAGTGGCAGAATATCAAAAGCCATTAGACGAGCGTCGCCAGCTTGTACATCGTCCTTGCGATGAACCTGCTTCATAAGATCCTGGAATGACTTACTAACGACTTCTCCGTCGATAACATAGCTTCGACCAAAATCATCGATGTGAGCCAAAAGGCTATTTGTGATATGGCTAAAGTTCTCCAGAACTTTACCATTTCTTGTGTATTGAATAACAGTGCGTGATTCACAATCAACAATGGTGAGACATCGTACTCCGTCCAGTTTTGGCTCGATGAGTCGTAGACCGTTAATTTTCTTTTCATGATTTGCTCCGTCATGTGCCAGCATACACTCAAACACAGGCACAGCATTTTTCTTAATCTTATTTACGGTCTTTTCGCTAACACCGCAACGGAGATCTTTAATAAGAATTCGACGATACCAATCATTCCATTGGCTACCTTTACTGGCCATGAGAGCCAATTCAATTGCAGAGCGAGCATCGTCGCCTGTGAGTTGACGTGTGCTAAGAAGATGACACAGTTCTTTAAAAGCTACCCAAGGTAAACCTTGACCATCAGGACCGCTGTGTTTGGGTACCTTCTTAACACCAAAGGTAATATAAGGACTGAGTGCTAGTTCAAACCCTTCAAAGAGCTCTACGTTGTCTTTTTGGGCTTCAATGATTGCTTCTTTGTTGAGACGACTAGAATGTTCTTCTAGGCTGCGGATAACTGCATCGCAAGGATCAATCATAATTAGAGTTGAATTGTGTTGAACATGCTATTATTATAGCACCAAAAATATCGGCTGTCAAGAACGATTTTACCATTTTTAAACAGTAAAACTGGATCCACATCCGCAGGTTGTGGTAGCATTTGGGTTGATAATTGTAAAACTACTACCCATTAATTCTTCTTTATAATCAATAATTGCGCCCGACATATACTGCATACTCATAGCGTCTACTAAAACTTTAAACGGGCCTACTTCTAGTTCAAAGTCGTCATCGTTCTTCATTTCATCAAGTACGAAACCATACTGAAATCCGCTACAGCCTCCACCTTGTACAAAAGTTCTTAAACACATGGCAGGATTCCCTTCATCGTAGAGGATGTCAAGAATCTTTTCTTTTGCACGTTCGGTAAGTTCAATCATACAAATATTTATTGAGTAAATACCAACATCAAATACTTTAGGGATTATATGAAACCTTGGACTAGAGATGATACAAAAAATTGGATTGATTCGCTCGAAGGCAGGCTAGATGATATTGCACACTATCTAGAGCTCACATCCGAATGGTGTGATGAAAACTGTATCGAAGACGATCGTACTGTATTCATGTGCTGTTTTCTAACTTGTATTTGGGTTAGTCAACTTAGAGGCGAAAGCATTACCTATATCGAATTAATGGAAATGCTAGGTATTGACGAAGTTGAAGATCTAGAAGAAAAAATCTACGAATTAGATCCGGAATACCTAGACCTCACACATATTGAATTGTTGAGTAAAGCAGTAAAAGTTCTGGGTAACAACGGTTGGGACGATTAATTACTTGCCGTCGTAATCTTTAACTCGGCCGCCGTGAATTTCACTCTTGGCCTTTTTGCCTCTTAGTTTTACTCCGCTACCTTTAACACCTTGCTTGCCTGTGCCATCTGTATGATCACTATCGTGAGCACGTAAGCCCAAACTAACACATTGGCTGTATCTTACGTTACTTAGACGTTTGACAGCACATTGGCTAGCTGTGGGCTTAGGTAGTTTCTTTTCTAAAAGTTCTTGGATTCGCATTCAAATATTTATTTGAACAGAATCAAACTCATCAAAACTGTTTGAGCGGCAAAGCCCAAACAAATGGTTGCAATGTAGAGACTGTTCTTCTCAATAAGAGCTTTAAAGAACAGAGTAATTAGAGCACTCCAAACAAAGACCATAATGTCCACAGGAGGCAGGATATCGCTCTTACCTAGCAACACTGCAAGAAGTGTAGGAACACTACTCAGGTGAAGCAGGATAATAGTAATCCAACCCAATGTATGAGCACTGATCTTTCCGAGATGCTCTTTGAAGAAAGTTGCAACTGAAGTCAAAACAAAATCAAAGTATTTCATGATACTCACTTATAAAAGATGTGACGGCCGATTTTAGCGACTTTTTCTTTTCGCCAGCCGGGGTTAACATAATCTGCATGATAATACAGAGCTTTTTCTAAGCTGGGCAGACGGAATCCTTCCAGTAGAACCTTCTTAGCGGCAACCATGCTTTCGTCATAGTTTGCCTTATTGATCGGACGCACAGTTGCGGCTCGATCGCAATACCAGCTAAACTGGCATACAACTTTTTCATAGAACACATTCTTTTGATAAATGGTTTTACAAACATCATTGGGGAACTGTCCACTGTTAACTCTGTTCAAAGTTACCTGTGCAACAGCCACTTTCCCCTCAAAGGGTTCGCCTCCGGCTTCATAATAGATATTCTTAGCCAAGCAGGCTAATTGTCTCTCACGGACTTCAGCAGTAATATCGGAACTTTCTGCTACTGTGATACTGGACAACTTTCCATTAATTGCCCACTTCAGCAACAATACAGCAGCCAAGACGCTTAAGGTCATTAGCACTACCATGATTGAAGTGGAGATCCACTTTGGTAGCTTGATCTGTATCTGTTCCCTATCTAGTGTGGTTTCAGTCATTTTGACCTCCTTTTCTAGTTTCGGTAAGTTAATTTATAACAGGAAGCTAGACTTTACAGGGAAAAGAGGTAAAAAGCAACCGGTTTTGGTAAAATTAAGGTTGATCTCGGAACCAAATCAGCCCCCTCAGTGCTTGGCTTGGGTCTTTTTTGATCAGCATTAACCAAGGGTGTTCGGGCATCAGTTTAAGAAACAAGTCCGCATTTTCGTTACAAAGATGAAATAAGCGGCTGATTTCGTCGTCGTTAAGAAGTTTTATTCTTTTTGTAGGATCGAAAACTTTTTGTGTCATTTTGACTTGTCCTTTAATTGTTTCTTTTTAGCAAGTTGAGCAGAGGCACCTACTAGAGTAATGAACCTAAAAATTGCACTGCGTAACAAGGGATTCTTCAATAACCAAAATTTGATTGCATATTTCATGAGCAAATCAGAATTTATTTTACGCATCGCTCTATCTAAAATAACTCCGCCGTATATAACATTTGGTCCGTACTTTTCTGATTCGCTGATGATACCGTTAAGCAATTCCTGAACTTCCTCAAAAGTGATAACACCTTGCTCGTACATTCTAAATGTAGTAGTATCACCGTCTGATAAGGACGGTGCACCCCAATGATAAACTCTAAACGTAGCATCACCGTCCGGGTATATGTTATATACTTTTTGATTCTCAGTTTTAGATATTTTAGCATCTTCAGCTTTAATCACTTCACCTATCCAAGGTTGATAGTTCATAGCAACTTCGGGTGCTGCGGCAGAAAGTTTACCATTTATGTAAACAGGATGATTCAATGTAGCAAATGGTTTAATTTCAGGATCAGGGCTCCATAGTGTATTTGCAAATCCTTTAGAATCAGAAATTTGAATCATACGTACTTTGTTAATCATGGTTCTATCATGATTCATAACGAGATCGCCTATCGCAATATCCTTGATAGGTTTTGTTGTGCCGTCTGCAAGTTCTATAGGTGTTTCTCCCGAGAAGCAGCTAACAGAAGCTATGAAAGTAATAGCAGCTTGAAACACTGTTTGTGCCAATGTATAACCAGCATAAGTTTCAAGTGCACCTACAGCGATGGCGCCAACGTCTCCCTCTTTAATACCTCTAGCAATTCTATTGATACCATCAACAGTCAACAATACTCCGGCGGCATTAATTATAAAGACAGTACCTCCAACACCGATAGTCTCTGTTAAAACGGCTGTAATATTACTAGAGAATCCAGCTGCATAGGCTGCGGCAGCTTCTTGACTGCCCACATAAAACGCATTATATAACATAGCAGCATCACTACCGATAGCAGCAAGAGGAGCATAAATTGCCTGTACTCCTTCGAGTGCAGTTTTGGCTGCATAAGAAATTGTCTGTCCTATTGCCGATACAGTGTCTGAAATACCTTTGAGGATTTCAAGAGCAGCTGAAGGTAAGTTAGTACCAGAAGTAAAGAAACTATCGAAATATTCTACAATATAACCGCCCACAGTTTTGCTACCAGCAAGATCAATACCGAACTGTTCTAGTAACCTTGCCCCGAGACTGACGTTATAACCCCAGAATTTAGATGTAAATAGACCTAACTCAATTACAATAGCATCAGTGATAAAACTAGATAGGAAGAAAGTAATTATTTGATCTATAATTGAATTTTTTCCTGTATAGTTAAACGAAGTAGGAATTAATCTCTTATCTGTTCTAATATTTCCAAACTTGTCAAACCCTAAGAAGTAATCAGTATATGTCGGATCTCCGTCAAAATTTCCTCCTGTTTTATGAGTGTATCTAGGAATAGACTTAGCAAAGTAATAGAAAGCAAAATAGAGAGAGCCAACTGTGATTGTATCTCCTGCAATGCCTTGCTGTATAGGAGGCATCACTGATACAGTTACCTGACCAAATCCGTTTGATCTAACTTCGAAAATGCTACCCCAGTCATCTTTGTTTAATCCAAAGAAATCTCCGTAGGGATAATATTTTTTAGTAGCAGTTGATTGTACAGCGGCTGTATCTTTTACTCGATAATCTTTACTCTTGAACAGTTTAAATTTACCGTCCATGTTAATTGGAAATCTGTAAACTTCATACCAATATCTATAAGAGGTACCTGTCTGTATGATGTTTAACGTACTCCACACTAAAGAATTGTCAGCACCTGTAATAGTCAAAGCCATACGTAGATTGCCAACAAACCTTATTGTATGTGTTCCGGCAGTTAGGTTAATAACTGCACTAGAAACAGTTTGATAGTTAGATTGAGTATAGGCAGAAAGATTAATTAATCTATTTCCATCTATTTCAATATAGCCAGATTCGTATACAGAATATCTAACGGTATAATTACCCGTTGCTGGTATTTCTATATCATATGTACAGGCTGTATCGTTAGGTCCTATATAGGTTTGTGACGACTTAACTCCGTAGTCTTTTAAAAATTGCCCAAAGCCGGCAAACTCTGTATCACTAGAACTATATTGTCTAAATGCATAGTTAGAAGCAATTAGAGAATTATTATTGATACCTAGATAGTTTACATTAATATACTTAGATAGTGCGCTACCTGCATTATCTAATGTGGGGCTACCGTCAGCACCAATACCAACACCCACTGTTAGATATCTTTGTCCGCCTATTATATCATAGCTAGTTCCAATAACTCCGTTAATAGGACCAAAAGGACTTACCCAACTACCTAAGTTTGAATCAACTAGGTTCTGATTGACAGTAAAAATAAATGTCTTTGTAGTCTGAATAAAGTCCCCAGTGGTATCAGAAACTTCAGCAGTTACTGTAAGTGTTCCAGTAAATGTTCCTGCTGAAGGATCATTAGGTTCGTAGGTAATGATTGCATTGGGATCGGCAGCATTAGGCCTTTTTACCAGACTAAAGTTGTTTCCTGATTGAGCAAGGTTGATGCTGACTATTCTTCTTATCTTTGAGAATACAGGGACTATTCTAATATTTTGAGTTAATTTCTTGTAAGTGGTTAAGTTAGTAGATGTAGAACTAGGACTAAATGCCCAATCTCCCGCAGGTTCCTGGACAAATATCCTAGTTGGTATTACTATATCACCACGAGTGTTATTGCTCTTAATAACTACAGGATTCGAGTGCTCACCGAGCTCTCTAAATGTAATGGTAGGTTTATCCCAATATAGGCCAACAGTTGCAGACGCACCTGGTGCAATTGTAATTGGTAAATTTCCGTGAGAGAAATAAGGTGTTACAACATTTGAACCTGCCTGTATCGAAGTTATAGTTGCAGGATTTGAAGTTATGTCTACAGCAAGATTGTTAATCGTGATCTGCTGTGTTGTGCTGGTGCTACCCCCTGTCATCGAATAGTAGAGATTTCTCGGAGTGACTTCTAATGTCACTGTTCTTCTTACATTTGTTGAAGTTACGAAATCGTCAAAATCTCTAGTATACGACCTTTCGGGAACAATTGCCTGTATTGCCCCTGTACTTACGTAGTTGGTTACTGTTACTGTGGCTGTTAAGTTAAACATTGGAACCAAAGGAGCCACAGTTGTTGGTTCTATTTCTGTTGTAACCTTTATACCAGATGAAAAAATAGAATTAACTATTTCATAGGTATTACTTACAGTGAAAATGGCTGTAAACACACCTGTGCTGGTACTTGCAGTTGAGCTAACTTTGATTTTTTGTCCAGGAGCAGATTTGGTGGCCTGTAGAGCAGTCCTATTAAACGGTTGATTAATTGTGTTCCTAAAGTTATTAACTAATCCCACTACTAATCTGTGTTGATCGTCGTAATAAGTTGTAGGTACAGGTGCAACTAAATCGGTTTGAATATATCCACCTAGATTGAAATACCAATCTAAAGATGATTCATCGGGCCATTCATAAACTACGGTACTGGTTAGTACATAGGTAAATGTGCTAGTACCGCTAAAACTACTGGTAGAGTTGCTGACCAATTGAGATTGATCAACTGTGTATTTGTTTGCAGCTAAAGTATCTACACTCGATACAAGACTGTTTACGAAATTTCTTTTTAAAGGTTTTCCGGACTCTATAGGATAGGTAACGGTCGAAATAATATCAGTTGCAGTTCCATTTTGGTGATGGTAAACTCGGTTTAGATCTTCGTACAGTCTATTCCATTCTTCTGATCTTATCAGCGTTCCTGTACCAATATAATCGCTCACAGGTAAAACACCGTAACCGGTGCTGGCTGTTGACAAAATTGTCCTAAGCGTGTTTAATATATAATGATAACCAGACTGGGTAATCGTAGAATTTGCGGCTATGGTCATTGGTTTAGGTCTCTAGATGCAATATTTATCCAAGACCTAATAGGGCTAGAAATAGAGAAATTAAATAGGTACATTATGAAGAAATTTAAACATTCCGGAGCGATGGGCGATTTGATCTATAGCCTACCTATTGTAAAGCATTTCGGCGGAGGAGAGTTCTACCTGCATCTAAATCAAATGAATTGGATAGGAACTCACTAGTACGGTAATCTTCCTACAGAATTTCACCGGGACAGACTCAACGAAAAAGATTTCGAATTTATGCACGAGTTTATGGAAGCTCAAACCTATATTACTAAATTTAATGTCTTAGATTCTAGCACAGAGATCACACACAATCTAGATAGGTTTAGACCCGCCTTTGTTGGGCATCCAGGAAATTATGTTGATATCTATTCAAACTCATTTGGAATAACAGATGAGCAGATGCAAAAAACAATAAGAGAAACACCCTGGCTAACTGTTCCTGAAGCTAAAGATTTAGGAAACAGGAAAGTTGTTATCAATAGAACGGAACGCTGGTTACCTCAGACATTAAGCGTAAATTGGAGTCACTGGCGTGCTAACGGTGCAGAAGAGATTTCCGTATTTGTAGGTCTAGAACACGAATACGAATTATTCAAAAAAGATATAGGTTGGGATATTCCTTATATTCCTACCAAAAATCTATTAGAACTGGCCAGTGTTATTGCAGGTGCCCAAAGATTTATAGGAAACCAAAGTCAATGCCTAGCACTGGCAATCGGATTGGGCTTAAACTTCTTCTGTGAAGCAAGGCAGGATCTTCCAATTGAACGAAACGAATGTTATTTTCACGAACATCCAAAAGGCAAATATTTCTGATTGACACAGTGGTAAAAACACTGTATAATAGTAACATTGCAAACACACACAGGAGCTAAAATGAACACTTATTTGGTTTGGGTACGCATTAATCAGTATCAAACTGTGCACGTTCGTATTAATGCGGACTATGACTATCAAGCCAAGCAGATTGCCGAAGCCCAATACGGTCTAGGCAATGTCCTAAACTATACACTAATCAATGAGTAACGATAATAAGAAAAAACTAGGATTAATTCAAAGTAGGGGACTGGGCGATCTAGTGATCGCTCTTCCCATTGCCCGGTGGTATGCTAACGAAGGCTACGACATCTACTGGCCTATCTGCGAAGAATTTGTGGGCAGTATGGAACAGGCTGCTCCCTGGGTAAACTGGATTCCATTGGAAGTAGATGGAAAAGGATTGTTCTTTTACAACAAACCGATGGAAGCTCTTAGACAACTGGAAGTAGAAGAAGCCATATGCCTATACCAAAGTCTTACAGGGCATCCGGAATTTAACAAACGTCCGGAATTCCAAATAACAGGATTTGATCAAATCAAGTATCATATTGCAGGAGTTCCTTTTATAGAAAAATGGAATCTTTCCAAGTGCATTACTCGAAATCCGAAAAGAGAACAAGACTTGTATGACCAATTGATCAACAAAGAAGGCAAGCCCTATGCTGTTGTTCATAAAGAAGGCAGTAGTCATACAGCCACTGTAGACAGTTCTTGGATTCCAGAAGATTGGCAAGTTATAGAAGTTAGCGAACAAACAGACAGCGTATTCGATTGGCTCAAGATCTTAGAAGGAGCAGAAGCAATTATTGCAGTTGATTCTGTTATTTCCAATATTGTTGATCAACTTAGGATTACAGAAAAAGTTGATTGTTATTTTATTCCCAGAAGCCACATTCACTTAACTCCAGTGTTAGGCGGATCATGGACAGTAGTAGACCCTAGTGAAGATGTTCTAAAAAGGATATCTATCTTTAGGTCAAGTTAAGAGCGTCTAATATTTCTTGATAAGATTTAGTCGCCCAGGAGAGTTGTATAATTTTCCTGGGATCTCCCACAATACCAGATACTTCATGAACCTGTGTAACATCTAGCAGAAAGGCTTCGTAGGGCTGAGCTTTAAAAGTATCGTAAACTTCTAAATCTTTATGATGATAGAGATTTGGATAGAACTGTGTAGGGTCAGGAGTCCAAGCTTCTGCTCCTTCCTTTATACTGAAGAATGTCGTCAACGCATCAGCAGGATCAACATAAACATTTATATTGGTCTTTATGCCGTAATCTCTATGTGGCAGGTTGGCCTTAGCATCTACTTCGGTCCAAGTTACCCTCTCTGGCATTAGCCTAAACAATTCAAAGGGAAGGATCATGTATGCTTTTTTTATTTTGTAGTAGCTTATATAACCATAGGTAGCAAGATGATCGCCCCTAAACTCCTCTGTGGTTACATTATGACGTTTTAATTTAATATCGAGTTTAGTAAACATCAGGGTCTTTTAGGTAATTGATCTATCCAGCCTTCAACTTGGTCCCAGTTCTTTATTAAGTGTAGATAATTCATGCTTACACGTTCTTTGATCCTACTGTGAGTCGGATCCCAATTAAAATTTTGGGGACGTTGAATACCATCAATTAGATCTTCGTATACAAATTCTTCTTTAAAATTAAAGAGATGCTTATATCTATCGATTGATCCGTATAGTGAATCATAATAATCGACAATGTCTTTTTCAGTTAGAGTAAAACTATCGATTAATAAAATAGGACTTCTTAGAAAATTTTTATTGTTAAGAGCAATGGCAAAGGATACGATAGCTTTTTTAACATTTCTTCTAGTTAAAAAATATAATTCTTTTGTTTGAAGTCCGTCAATAATAGCCTGTCTACGATCCAGATCGGCAGTTTTATGGATATCAAAAAAATGTACCTTGTAAAACTTATTGGTACTGCTCATCATAGAAAAAATAGCCGAAGGTGAAATATCCTTATACCTGAGATTCCAAGCTCCAAATACTTCTTGCTGAGTAAAAGGTATATCTACTAGGCAACTGAAAAACCAGTTGCTACCAGATCGAGGATGACAGAGTAAAACTTTATTTGTCATTAGTAAAATCTAAAATAAATGTCTGTCCTCGGGCTGTTGCAATCTTAGCACCATTAACTATCGTAAAGTTCTTTTCAATATCAAAAGTTTTATTTTCAAACTCTAAAGAACCTGTACAGACCAATCCTTTATAACCTACAGGAAACTCGTATGATTGTCCGTCATCTAGCACTAATGTAGTTAATTTAGGTAGCTGTCCCTTGTTAAAGTCTTTAAAGATACAAACACGAGTTGTGTCTGTGGCATAAACAAATTTCCATGTTTTATCTTTAGCTTGAGGTGCATATACCTGAGAGTCACTAGAGTCTCCAGGATTAGTTGTTTCTAACCAAAATTGATCTTCTAAGAATGCTCTTACGTGTCCCTTACACAAGAAAGTAACTGCATCTATATTAGATTGATTTAGTTTAAATTTTTGTTCAGTATTAGCGGCAAAATCACGAAAGCTCACAATCCAGCCGAACGCCCTTCTATGCCTACTTTCAGTTTGATCAGCACTGCAAAATGTTTCTTCTATCATACCTGTGACGATTTAACTTCTTCTAACACTTGATAAACCAAGGCTTTAATATATTCTTCTGCCATTGCAATATCGATACTTCCTAGAGTAGTTTGTGTACCCGAATTTAAGAAACTTGGAATAACTCTGGTAGTTGTACTAATGGCTGTTGTACTTGCTTGATGAGCCTGTATGTCTGCAAGCATTTCTTCTTGAGAGGGTAGCCAGGGCAAATCTCTTGCTACG
>JACCDY010699788.1_pt1 | contig 15823 bp, 15 predicted proteins | sample 7446391 | NCBI WGS metagenome assembly JACCDY01 (sample SAMN15323451, study PRJNA562643) | freshwater metagenome | isolation source: river surface water | place: USA:Blue River Watershed | collected 2017-08-18
GATGGGGTGGTCAGGGTACTTATACGTTTGATCGAATCACCAGGGACTCTATTACCCTCACCCGATACCAGCTAGCGGTCTTTGGTGGGTTTCAGCCAGATCGGATTAAGGCTTACGTTCGCCAATCACAAAGTGGTAGCTCTAAGAATGACGGCTTGTTACAACGTTTTCAATTGCTCGTTTGGCCAGACCTTTCAGGAGAATTTAGTCTTATAGATAGGCCAGCTAATAAACAAGCGCTTACTCGGATGCACCAGGCAATCACCTCGTTGCAACAATTGAATGCAACTCGCATTACTGGAGCAGTTAAGAATAGTTCTGGTGTACAGCTTTTGCATTTCGATAAAGATGCTCAGGAGTTATTCAACAGCTGGTATCAAGATAACGAGAAAATGCTTCGAGCAGGTTCATTGAGTCCAGCAGAACATAGCCACTTTGCAAAGTATAGAAGCTTGGTACCAGGATTGGCGCTTTTATTCCATCTACTCAACGGTCATCAAGATTTGGTAAGTAAAAACAGCCTGGAAACCGCCCTTCAATTTGCCAAATATCTAAAATCCCATGCAAAACGTACTTATTGCTCCGTTAATGGTTTGGATTCTGCTCCCACCAAGGCATTAGCTAAGAAGTTATTGGAAAGCAAGCTAGTAGATGACTTTACGCAGCGCAGCCTGTTGCATAAAGGCTGGACTAATTTGTCACACAAAGACACTGTTGCCCTCGCTGTAAATGCACTAGTGGAGCATGGCTGGCTTAGTGAGCCTCCATCTGAAAAGGCAGGCAGGAAAACTACTATCTACAAAATCAATCCGCGCATTTCTGGAGAGTTTTTGTAATGACTGAGTTTCGTAGGTTTTGGAGGTACCCCCCTATTATATTTATAAAGATTATTCATCTTGCTAAAAACATGGTGGGGGGATACCCACGAAACCCACGAATTGAAGATATGCAGGTTCGTTTGCAAGGGGTCCCGCGCGCAATGTTTTTCACCCTCCGTTTGAGGGGGTTATTACGGTGTAAACATTTGTTTAAGGTTTGACATGCCCCTGCCTTCACACAAATATTCCAAGCGACCGCTTTGCGGTGCGAAATGTAAACGCACTGGATTATCTTGTAAGAACATGCCAGTTAGCACCAGCAAGACTGGTCGGTGTCGTATGCATGGGGGGATTATTGGGAAACGTAATGTATTACGAGGCGCAGACCATCCGCAGTATAAAAACGCTGGCCAAACAAGGCAGGAAAGACATTCTCGTAGAGCAAAGTCGCTAATGTTCCAACGCCTGGAGGAAATCGGGTGGCATATTGGTTTATTTGCCGAAGGCTCAACAAAAACCAGGGGCAGGAAAGTCGGGGGCAAACTCGACTTAAACCAAGATGACGAGCTCATGATCGCCCTGTATGAAACTATAAATAATGCAAAAAACTAACGGGCTCTGATTAATTTAACTGATTTAGCATCGTAATAGTAGTCGCTTAAAGTGCCCTCTTTAAGCTTATCGACAACATCGTCAATAATAAAAAGAGGCACTAAAAACCACTCTCTTGGGACAACTGGTGTGCCAAAACGATCCACGATATTTACGTTTAAACGCGCATCCTCAAAAAAGCGATGCAATAAATTTTCAAGCTTTGTTCTATTGATGTTATACAAACTGTAAGTGGCAACCACCTCTACATCAGCCATTAGAAACGTAGGGTCAATCTTTGCATTAGCAATACGCTTTTCAACATCACCACCAGTAACACCAATCTTATGCAAGACGGCATTTTTAGTCTTTATATCAGGATGGTCAGACTTACTTTTAAGCACATATATTGTGCCGCTCTCTTGATCATCGTCTTGCACGTTGTCGTCAAATAAGGGGCCAGCATTGGGGTTGGTAACGCGTCTACCCGCCTCATCCTTATATAAAGCCTTCTGCAATGAGCGCATCAAAATATTGCTTTCAGTGGCGTTATCAAAAATTATGCGTAAACGACCATCTAACTTGCCGTATGAGTCTTCTGTGAGATCTCCAACTTTATCAATATAGGCAATTTGTCCGTTCAATATAAAGAACTCCCCTTGAACTATGCTTGCGTCTTGCTTGAACCGCATAGTTTTTCTAATGCCCTCTTTGATTTCAGCTTTGACTGCTTGAAATAGGTCTTTGAACTCCGCAAAATCATGGCAAAGAGCACGGTGCCCGACTTCCTCAGCAGCTCGTTTTTCAGAAGAACTTTTAACATGGGTTAACTTGGTGAGACTACTGTCATCAATGATATTAACGCCTAACTCTTCTAACAGTGCATCATCATCGATCAGTTCATTTTCATCAGACGTCGACATAGAAGCATTAGCCAACAATCCATGTCGATCGCGACTTGCGAGGATATCAAGACACTCTTTCGACTTTAAAATAGCTTCTAGCCGTGTGGCATATATACGCTCAAAAATATCTAGATCATCACCTAGCTTTGGTAACCTGCCGTTTTTCTCATAAAAAGCTTCAATCTCTTCAAAACCAGCAATAACCCTCGCCTCTCTGGGTGTGTGTTCACTTTTTGACTCCGAGTCAACATCAACCCCTAAATCAGCTAAGAGCTCATCATCTTCTTGCGTAAATTTTGCCTTAGCCATTAGATGCTTTCATCCTAACTAAATACGCTACACCCTCAGCCATTTTCTTTTCCCAAGGATCCATCGATGTAATTGATGGTAGTCGCCCACGCTCCTCTTTGAACTTTTTGGCACGCCGCGCCAACTCTCTGGCCTCTTCAATTGACATGTTTACACGCCTTCCGGAAATAATTGCATGAACTTGTTTAAGACTATCTTCATTCATAGCCTTAGATAAGATTGCATAAGCCTCACTAAATGGGTTAATCCGATCAATCAAATCAATATCTAGCTCACGCACATCCATAGCGAATTTTCTAACACCTTCAATGAATGCATTGCTACCACCAAGCTCTTCACTATTTGCAAACTCATTAACAACTTTTTTTGCCTGTTGGGTCATATTCAAAGCTGCTATAGCATGCTGTCTAACTGCCTCTTGATCTTCAAGATCTAATTCTGGATATCTGTCTTTGACAATTTTCCCCATTTGAACTTGTGTAAGCTCTTCAGGTACTAATTCAGTATCAAAAAGACCACGCTCTAGCGAGGTTTTGTTTTGAACGAAAGCGGTAATTACCTCATTCAGGTCTTCGCGACAAATTCTTTGAGCATCTGCGCTCTTGGGTTCTGCCAAACCTTTGACCTCGATATGGAACTGTCCGGTTTGTTTGTTAAAGCCGACATTGCTAGCATCTGGCTTATACCCCTCGTCACCATAATCAAAACCCTCTAAAGCCATAGACTGCTGATTCTTGGGCGTAAAGTTAAACTTGGGTGTTAAAACCTGCTCCATCAACAAACTTGCAGCAATCGCCTTGAGCGTATCGTTAACAGCATCCGTAACCCTCTCTTCGGATGCGTCAGGCTCGGCTATTAAATTAGTAAACTTAGAAGTAGTTTTACCCTCAGCATCTCGAGTAGCTCGACCAATAATTTGAATTATTTCAGTCAAACTCGAGCGATAACCGACTGTTAAGGCATGCTCACACCAAATCCAATCGAATCCCTCTTTGGCCATACCCAAGGCAATAATCACATCAACGTGGTCTCTATTATTTTTTTGATTAGGATCTTTTAGTGCAGTTAAAACCTTGGCATGTCGGTCAGGGCCATCATCAACCAAATCAGCCACTTTCAATATGCGGCCATCCTTAGATTTGACCAAATCAAAGCCTGTGTTTGGGTCTTTATTTTGCCACTCACCCAACACCTCTAATATTTCACCCACCTCAGTCGTCTTGCCGCGTTGAGTACTTTCACGTGAATTGACATTAGGGATGTGGACAATAGTTTTTAGCTGTGAGTCCAACACATTTTGAATTTCATCCAAATAAGAGCCAGAGTAAAAGTAATATCCAATCTCTAAATTCTTTAGATACTTGTAGCCATTAAGCTGCTCATAATAGGTATACGTTACCGTTTCAAATTTAGCCTCATCCTCAGGCGTAAGAACTGGTTCAGAGTCACCTCTGAAATACGACCCAGTCATAGCAACAATATGAGCCTTGTCACGCGCAATCATTTCTCTAAGATGAAAACCCAACTTGTTATCTAGATTAGCACTCACATGATGAAACTCATCTACAGCTATTAAACAATCGTCAAAGGCTTGAATACCCAATTCATTCACGGCAAATCTAAAGGTTGCGTGAGTACAAATCAGTATTTTGGAGTCACCACTTAAGAAAGACTTAACTGAAGTTACCTTACTACCATCCTCACCTGGCGCATCGCAAAGATTCCACTGAGGCTCAACAGACCAGTCCCAATAGAAACCATACTTAGTCAATGGTTCATCGTTAAAACTTGCCCCAATTGATCTTTCAGGAACAACAATAAGTGCTTTTTTAATACCTTGGTTATTTAACTTATCTAAAGCAAGAAACATCAATGCCCGGCTTTTACCTGATGCTGGAGGTGACTTAATCAATAAATATTGCTCGCCACGCTTCTCATAGGCACGCTCTTGCATCACTCGCATACCAAGCTCATTTGGCTCAGTAGAACTGCCGTTAGTTGAATAACTTACCGACACGGAAGGAACTGGTTTTATTGCTGTCATTTTTTACCTGTCATCTTGGCGTAGAGGTCAAAGAGCTTTTCTAACCTTTCTGTATCATTCTTGAACCGACGGCCGATATAAATTCGCTCAAGAACCTCATCGTTACGGTCATGGGCATCCCTAAGATTTTGCGGCATTAAATCGGGCTCATAAAGATCTGCAATAGTTGCAGGAAAATGTACTTCACGAGCAATCAGAATATCTTCAGCACATTTCGTTAAATCAAGCTTATTTTTTTCTGTGAGACTCGGGATAGGAAATGTATTCCAACCCAGAGTATTTGAATATGAAAATCTCATTTCAAGGCGTACACAAACAGTGCCAATCCATACCCAATGTAGTCGGGATGCAATGATAGCCATATTCCATAAGGGTGCATCATAGAATGCATAATTCTTATTGCTTAGTATGTTTCCCTTTTCAAGCACACCGCAAGGTAAATACTCTCTGCTTTCGGAGCTGACACCAGGGACCACAACTATATTCTCATCACCGGTTTGTCTCAGCTCAACAAATTTATTTGGGTAATTTGCAGCCTCAACTGTGGGCCTTTTAGTGCTTTTACTTCTCATCTGGGAAACGGCTATAAGGCGATCTGCTATGTCTGGTATGCCCTTAGCTTCCTCCAGCCTCTCATCCGGAATCCATAGGCAAAATCTTTGAATTCCATTAATAAATTCATCGGCACCTATGAATGGCCTAATAAATTGTGAAGCTGAAGGGTTTTTTTGGATTAAGTTTTGAGCTTCTTGATTATTAAGCAATAAGTGCCCACCATCAGCTGGCTTGTTGCCCCATAACATTATCGCTCTATCATCGCTTGGAGTAGAAATCTTATCAATGATGATATTTTTTCCGGCAACCAAATAGGCATTTATATTTTCCGCAGCTTTTACGATATCTGACCCATCAGAAGCAGTAGAGAATAATTGGCGTACCTTTCTATCAACTGTTGAAATGCCAACAATTACAACCGTTACACCAGCATTATGACTGGCAAGATTTGCCCATTTGAATGAAGTATGGGCAAAAATTATTTTGCTACCACCAGAAAATATAAGGGGCCATAAAATAGGAACTTGCTGGCCCTGACAAATAGAATTAGTAGAAACAAAAGCTGCCGCACATGGAGTATGCATCGCGTAATCAGCAGCCTTCATGAACCAGCCAGAAACATAATCAAGAGATTTCCATGTTTTGCAGCGATGATCAAATATCGCCTTAAGATCATCTTTTTGTTCAGCAGATTGCCAAGTAGCTCCTAAATAAGGAGGATTCCCACATATAAATGTTTCTCCTCCCTCATTTTCAAAATCAACTTGAGCTTGATCCAAAGGGGTGTCGAATAAGTCAATTCCCTGTATGACTACGTTAGTGGAGGTTTGAGGGCAAATAGATAACCAATCCAACTTAAGCGCATTTCCGCAAGTAATCCAATTTTGCGAATCAAGTGGAAGAAAATCATCAATTGCTTCTTTTTGACCACGATACATAAGATCACATTGGTACTCTGCAATAATTAGCGCCAATCTAGCAATCTCAGCTGCAAAATCTCTGAGCTCAATACCCCTGAAGTTAGTCAGTGGAATATCGCTCTTACGACCTACCTCACCCCTGCGAACATTTATTTCATTTTCAATCTCACGAAGTTGTTTGTAGGCGATGACTAAAAAGTTTCCTGAACCACATGCGGGGTCAAACACACGTATCTTCGAGATGCGCTTTCTAAGATTTAATAACGTTCTTGAGCTATCGCCCGCACTCTCAAGTTGCTCCCTTAAATCATCGAGGAATAAAGGATTCAGAACCTTCAGAATATTGGGTACGCTGGTGTAATGCATACCCAAAGCGCCGCGCTCTTCCTCATCTGCTACAGCTTGAATCATTGAACCAAAAATATCAGGGTTAATCTTGGTCCAATCCAAGCTGCCAATATGTAGTAAATATGAGCGAGCTATCTTGCTAAATCTTGGAACCTCAACACTACCAGCAAATAAACCACCGTTTACATAGGGAAATGATTCAGTCCAACGAGGTAGTTTCTCAGCACTGCGATCAGCCGACTTTGTATTTAATGACCTAAAAATTTCACTTATGACCTGATGTGTATTACCAGAGTCACGCTCACTCATCTGCTCAACGGTTGTTGTGAAAAGCCGATCACCTCTAAATATGTCTGTATCTTCAGCAAAGAAACAAAAGATCAACCGAGCCATGAAGTGATTCATCTGGTGGCTATTCTCGGCAGTACCCCAACCTGGGTTATCTTTTAGCAGCTCAACATAGAGCCTGTTTAAACGGCTTGTAGCACGTATATCAAAAGAACTATCACGAATCTGCTTAACTGTTTCAATGCCAGCCAAAGGTAAGAAATAGCCGAAATGGTTCGGAAAGTCTTTGTAGTCACAAACCAACGGCTCATTACTGCTTAAATCTTCAGCTTCAACAGTGATTCCGTCGGTTGCTAGGACATATTTGACCTTATTTTTTGATGTAGCTGGGCTAGCTTTTAGCTGGTTAAAAACTGTATGAACATGGCCCTCTGGGCACACTTTTAGATGGATATTGCTGCGTTGAAGCACTGCGCCATCAATTTCAGAGAGACTTGTTGAGCTTTGAAGCCTCTTAATGACCGTTGCTTTATTACCAAAAGCTTCCAAAAAATCCGGCACAAAGGTTTCAGCCTCAAAAGGCTTATCAAATAAGTCACTAACCGATTGTTCAATTTCTACAGCATTCATGAAGACTAGTTTAACTTGCCAATAGAGTTTTACTTAGGGCATAGTGGTCAAGTTGACCCAAAATTATGCGGCTAATCAAATAAGATCTCATCCCCAAGTTGTAAATCAGGGCTTTTGCATTTAGGACAACGATATTTAACCGATTTATCCCACTCTGGAACAAGCTTTCCCCCACAAGTGCAAACCGCGGTAATTTCATCAAGCAACTTTGATTCATCAGCATCAAATTTACCGCCTTTTCGTGACCAATTAGAGCTATCGGCAAGGTGTTTAATCATATCCAAGTAAGTCATTTGTTGACCGTCCAGAAAATCAACAGGTCCCTGCCTTGGAATTGACATATAAGAACCACAGGTATCACAGACTTTTTGATACCAAGTCCAACCACCACCTTTGGTTAGACTAAATTGGTGATAACAGTTTTTGCATGTTGTTTTATAGCGAGAACCCATTATTTTGCAATTTTTTTTGCGCAGTAATTACCAGCCAAGTTAGCTATTTCAGAAATTCCACTGATTGCTCGCTTGCCGCTTTCCATGTCTTTTATAAGTTGGTTTGTGTATACATTAGCAGAGTAGATGGCTGTACATTTGCAATAGTCATATATTAATTGATCGCTTATTTTGGCATTAATTTTTGAAGAACGCTGGTTGTTGTAGCAGGACTGCAAGGCGCTATCTACGAAATTTCTGCGAATTTCGCCAGTTAACTGAGCATAAGAATTATTTGCTATGAGTACCAACATTAAAAAAATATATTTGGTTAATTGATGTATCTTCATAATTCACCTTTCAATTCATTACTGAAGAATTCAGAACATTGTTCAAAATGATTCGAAAAAAATAGTGCCCCAGTCAAGTAATAAATCTCATAAAAAAATAATGTAAGGTACGACTGATACTTAGCCACTATGTGAAGACTAAAAAGAGGCAATTGAATCACCTTAACCTACAAACTTCCTTACCTGATGAAGCAAGGCTACTTTTTGGGTTATCAAATAGCTTTAGATCCCCATTCTTAACATCTACTCTAACAAAAGCACCATCACATGACCAATTATTTGCGTTGCTTACAGTGCACTCCTGAATGGATTCTTGAATAGGAGAGCCTTTTATATCCAAACCACTAAGGATTACGGTCTTTGATTTTTCATCTACCCTATAAGTAAGGGCAACTTGCTCGTAACATTTTGTACAGTTTGAGCTCTTATCGCATGGCGTAATTTTTATTACGTATTCTTTTGCAGATGCTAGTGCAGGAACTAACAGCATTATAAAAATTAATTTTTTCATGAGGGCTATCTTAGTTTGTATTTTTACGGTCAACCCTGTCTGTCTACAGGAATAAAATTTATACCATCGTAAATATGGGTCTTGCCATTGAGCATGTACACCATATCCACAGGATTAGCTATTGTTTTAGTGTTAAAGAGTAAGTTTTCGCCAACTCTTTTATAACCAAAGTACTCGATTTCAAATTCTTCAGAAAATACTTCTCCAAAATGCTCAAGCATCTGATTTGTTATTGGCAACATTCTCCCAGTTGGTTCATGCAAAGCTACATCAGTATGCAACTTAAGCATTGGGAGCTTCGTGCCGTTGCCGTGTGTTTTTAGTGTAATTTTTGGCGCAAGCATCTTCTTTTTGAAGCACTCACAAATTAATAAATCAAAGTACGTTGCACCACCTGCGTTATGCTTTCCAAGCGAACTCACAAGCACGTCAAAACATTTAATAACAGCAGCCTCATGACTGATACCCCAATTAATGGCAACCTCATCAATATCATCGGATAAAAGGCTGTTTACTTTTGGCTTATCAAAATAAAGATTAATCATCTACTTACTCACGCCGCCTTCTGCATTGTTTTATTAGCAAGACCTTGGACGCTTTTTAAACGAAGGTGTAGAGTCATAAAGATTGGGCTGATCAAAAAAGCAGCCACTGCTGGGTAATAAATATCGTCTCGGATATTAAACATGCTTAATGGGCTACCCGAACCAATCAGCACTGTAATAAACCCTGAAGTAAGACACGCAATACCAAATACACCAACAATTACTTTTAACCACAGATAGATTATTCTGGCTGAATCAGCACCTTTTATCCCATACCAAAAATATTTGTTAAACAGATCGACCCGTTTATGAGACAGCGCCTGTAAAACAGCGAACATCAAAACTGCATAAACAAATGGCCTAAATGTCACGGCATAAATATCAAGGGCTTGCTCTGTAATAAATGTGGCAATACCAGCAAGCCCCAATGTTAGAAAATAAAACACCGGGAAAAGACGCAAAGAGATAAGTAAAAGAGTTGTTAAAAAAATCTTCATTGAATTTATCTTGCCTTCTAAAAAAGCATAATTGTCAGCGTCAAAACTAAACTAAGCATCACCAATTATCGCACCCAGATGATTTGTCACTATCAGGGATGCAAAAATGTGCGCCTTTTTTTGAGCAATTTCTATCCGCGTCATTTGCCGCCTCTGTCCAACTATTTCCAAATCCTAAGGATAAATGTCGCGATTCAATTCTTCTGTAAACAGCAAAACACTTGTTATGGCCAGTAGCCCACTCCTCACAAATAGCACCATCTTTTTGACATTCAATTTTTGCCCTTAATTTTGCAAGTTCAGGATTATCGTAACCCAACCCCCAAGCATAACTATGGTTGGTTTTATCGTAAAAAACTGATACATACCCATGTCTTGGCGTATTAGTGATTGGAGCTGCGGGGACTGAAGGTTGAGCAGAATAGCCTGGTGAACTTGTTGGCTTACTTGATCCTCCGATTTCAGACAGAACACCGACAAATATAAAAAAGGCTAGGGTCCCAAAAAATACTTTTTGACCAACCGTCATACCTCCACTAGAGCTTGATGGTGGTTTATACCCTCCACCAGGAACTCCCGATGGCCTAGAAGTATTAAGTCGACTATAGTCAATTTTAGATTTTGGAACTTGTGGGGTGACTGAAATTGCGCCCTGCCTATGGCACTCAGGGCAATCCATGTTCTTGAAGCGCATATGCTTAACATCGCTAGAAAATTTTGAACACCTTACAATTTTTCCTGCATCTAAAATTTCACTTAAATGTACAAACCACATATTAGCTGTCGGTCTTTGCAAATATGGGCCAACAAATGCCTTATCAAATAAAACCCTTGTATCACTTAGGAACGAGGCATGAACACTCTGTGGTCTTGGTAAAATATCAGGACTAGGCACTATGCCATGTGGGTAAAGAGCCAGCGATGCTTTTTCATCATTTGTTGGCGCGTTCAATCCATTTTTAAGAATGCCTTGAAAAGGATGTATTCCGCCATTCAATAATTGAAAAATAATTGTGGAAAGTGCGTATAAATCTTGTTCTTCACCTAATTGTTGGGCCGGCAATTTATTCTTAAATACCTCTGGTGCGATGTAGTCTGTTGACATCAACTCAGCAGGAAATTTAGCGTTTTCTCTACCATTAATTGAAAACCCGTCACAGTCAATTAAGGTAACAGCATGGGTGCCTTTAAAAACCCGAATATTTTGAGGCTTGAAATCAACAAAATAATGTTTATGACTATGCAAATCGGCAACAATCTCAGCTAAGTTTTTAGCAATTTCAACCTTGAAAGAGAGCGCTGCTTCATTCGAGGACTTGAGTCTTTTGATCAAATTACTATCGTAATAATGATCAAGAGTAAATGAATCTTCCAAATCTACTAATGGCATTAAATAGCCAATAAAAGAATTTGATTGATTGCGGATTAAAGCTAAGGGCCATGAGTACTTGGGGTATTTAACTCCATCTATAACCTTCTCCAAAACATCTGGGGGGTTATCAATCATCGCATTAATCTTACTAACATTTAAACCATGCGTTGAACTGTGAAAGATTTTCGCGGCGTAGGGCTTTTCATCAATTTTGCAAGCGTATACAGTAGCTTGAGCCCCCTTACCAAGAGGCTTAGACACATCTACGATTAGCCTATTTGAACGATAAACCGCTCGATCTAAAAAATAATTCATATTTAAGACTAAATTTTTTGTATTTTCTGTTTATTTTGGATTGACTTCTTAATCTCTTCTGAAGGCAGACCTGGTTTTTGCTTTTCCTGCTCACCTGAGGGCTCAACTTCCTCTTGTTTTGGTTTATCAGCTTCAACACTTTGTTCAACCGATGGGTTAAAGTATTTTTTTACAAAGTCAATTTGAGCGCCATAATAGACAAAAGCTGCAAGAGCACAGGCGATTAACAGTAAAAGTAAATATCTGAAATATGTAAAAAAGCCTCTGTCTTTTAACTTTACATTCTTTATAGAGTTTTCAGTCTTAACATGCGTGGGTGAGCCACGAGATGATGACTCTAAGTTGCCAGCAGATTTACTAACTTGCATTGAAGCGCTAACTTGTGCTGGTTTTTTTACTTCAGCTAAATTGACGGATAACTCATCCGTAGTTGAAATCACCGCATCTGAAAAACAAAATAATAGCGTTTTATCATCATTAGTTAGTGCCCATGTTTTATCTGTAGCAACTGCGTCATATAAGAAGTTTTCACGATTCGCATCATTTTCGTTTTTAATGCCAGTCACCAAAGGCACAAAAAACTCTGGTCTAAGAGCGCTACAGTCATGATTTAATGTCAGAGATGCTCCACCATCAGAGCACAACATTAGCCAATCACATTTAGAAATTGGTGTTATGCGAAGGTTCTTTATCCAAGCTGACTCGGTGATAAAAAAGGTTTCATTAGCGTACTCCCCGTTGTGAGGAGCAGAGATAAATAAGCCATCATCAAGATTAACCTTATTATTAGATTTATCTTTTTTAATGTTACCGGTAAAAATTGCTCCATCTCCGATATGTATAGCAAAGCCGCCTTGAGGGCCAATCAGGCTTGCGACTAATGTTGTGTGAAATTGAGCCAAAGTATCAGACTGAGCAGCACCTCTTAGTTTGGCCCTTACATCTAAAACACTTTGAATGACATAATCATTAATCCATTCACCTGGAGGTTTGTGATTGAGGGTTTCAGCAAGCTTCAATAAACTTTCAGAGAAGAAATTAGCTACTGTTTCGGCTGACTCTGCAGATCTTTTTGCTGACCCTGCCCCATCGCAAACAACAAGCGCAGCCCATAACTGATCTTTAGATATTCTGAAGGAATGGAAATCCTGGCACTCAATTCCAGAATCTATGTGAGATTTGCCAATAACACTTGTGCCTACGCAATGCCATGTCATGATCAAATTCCTACATTTCGCCAAGGGTCAGTAGATGGCAACTCCAATTTATCCCCTGGTCTACTTCTACTTGCGGCGCTCAAACTTGCACTCAACCATACAAATAGCTCCTTAAACTTCATTCCATCAAGCATGAGTGGTGGCTTAGTTGTAATTTCTGAAATTTTGCTTAGATTTGCACCCTTTACACCAATGGCAAATATTTCTACCTTGTGACTTGCTTCTGCAGCGCGACATTCCTGAACGGCTGAGGCCCATACCGAACTATCATCCGTTGGTTCACCATCAGTAATGACCATCATCCATGGTCGGGTGTAAGAAATACCTGAGGCTTTCAAATTACTTTTTGCTTGCTCTACGAGCTGCAATCCAATTTTTAATCCATCGCCAAGTGGTGTTGAGCCGTCAGCCTGAAATGGGAATGATTCAAAATGCGTTGCATCGGTCCAGTCCATCATGATGTCAGCAGAACGAGCTGGTCCTCCGACAGAAACAATTGCCAATTGCACTCTGACCAATGCTGTTGGGTCATCCTTGAGCGACTCTTCAAGTTGCTTAATGCCAATTGTCAAATCATTAATTCTCGTGCTACCACCACTTGTCGGCTCATTCATTGAGCCAGACATATCAAGAACTAGAACACAAGGAGTTCTTTGATTTGGGTTTCCAGAATAATCAATTGTTGTCATATATATAAACTCACTTTTTAACTACAACAGTTTTACAAATCATATCTATTAATGTTTGATGCTGTGGATTAAAGAAAACGGTAATGTACGGTCCCACCAAAACCGCAATAAGTCCGAGAATAACGATCATCCCAGCCATAGCTGCCCCATCATCTTTAAAAATGCCAATTGCTCCTGCAAAACTAAGCGCAATTGCTACATACCCTAAAATTGGCAGCGAATATTGCACCAAACAGCGCACAAAGGCTTGGGATGCTGTAAGCGACTCCCCCGTTACCTTAACCACCTTTATTCCCGCGACTTGTTTACCCCAGGTTGCCTGCTTAATTGAACTATGAAAGTAAGTGAAGTATGCAAAATGCAAAGGTAGGAGGAGTAAGTAGTAGATTGCCGCGTAAGGTGAACTATTGTTGCTGCCAGTTACGAAATATAGCCCGCCCAAAATAGCGATAATCGCAAATCCCAACAGGGTTAATGCAAAACTATCAATAATTGCGGCGCCAAGTCTGGCCCAATTACCAGCAGGCGTTAATGAGCCAATATTGGGCTGGCTTACAACGCCTGAGTAAGCATATGTTGAAGCATTACTCTGAGTATTTGTGGTTTTTACTGGTTGAACAGGTGAGCTTGAGAAGCTTTTATTGCCACATCCAGAACACATTCTCATGGTCTGCATTAAAGATACACCACATTTATCGCAATACTTTTTATCCATGTGAAATTCCAATTTATAACTAATATAAGTAATATACTCCATCACATTTACCAACTAACATTTAAAAAACTATGCCCTTAAAACAATGGGTTTTTATTGGAGCAATTTGTTTTTCGTTTCAAGCTTCAGCGCAATGGGTCAAATATGAGCAATCGCTTAAAGGTGGATTTGTTGCATTTTATGACCCAACCTCTGTTAAATCAGAAGGCGCTTTTCGCTCAGTATTAATTCTTAAAAACCACAATGAGCCTTTAGTATTTAATGCTGAAAAGCCACACTTTAAATATAGTTCAACGATAGCGACACAACTAATTAACTGTGCAAGCAATAGTTATAAAAATAATCGAATCCAAATGTGGTCTCAGCTCAATGGCAGCGGTGAATTAAAAAAAGATTACTCCTATCGTGATAAAGATAACTGGGGCAATCTAAAGCCTGGTTCAATTCAAGAGACCTTGCACCAAAAAATTTGTTTAACTATTCAAGCCGACTAAATCAAGCTAAATTTAAATTTAAAAAGTAGTCAAAATATGATTTCATTTGCAATAGACTTTCTAATCTCTCTCGTAGCAGCAATAGCTGTCTATAGTTATGCAAACAGCAACATTATCAAAGCCATAAATAATCAATCAATTACATCGTTTGCTGTAAAAACTGGTACTTTTTGTTTTTTGATTATCTTAGCTAATCGTATTTTTGGCGGCTCAATTAACCTGCCTTTTATATTTATATTGCTCTTGTACATTCCTTTGGGGGCAATGGACTCAAACTTCAAAGACTTTAATGAAGATGAAAAATATGAAATACAAGCATGCGCTAAAAAAATTAGGCTGGGAACAATACTTGCAGGGGTGTTGGGTTTACTCGCATACTCGCCAAGATTTAACTGGCTACAAATTGATTTCTCTGGTTTCCACGGATCTGAAAATGATTCAACTCTAAATATAGTTTTATTTGTAATTGGCCAAGGTTTGCTATTCGGTGGCTACTCGGACTTAATAAGACACGGCCGCTATCTTCCTCAAACGCTATTCAATACACTCATTGAATTAATAGGAGGCATTCTTTTAATTGTGACCTTTATTTGGTCTTTCTTTATCTTTGATTGGTGGGTGCCAGTAATACTTTGTACGATTTTCGGCGGGCTTGTTTCTGCTGTTGTTAAGTTTAAATTAATAAACTTTCCCCAACTTCACATCATTATTGGAATTCCCTTAAGCATATTCGCTTTGTTATAAAAACATGATCGGTTGAGCATAATCCAGTACATAGTTGAGTTTAGGTACCATCAAGAAAAATATGGGGGTATGGGCATGGCGGGGTTTGGCTTGGCGCCAATCTCTATGGGGTACCCCTGTCAAATATTTGACACCATTGGTTAAATTTTCTATTTATTTGTAACGATTAGTGATTTAGTCTGCCGCATTCGCATGCTGGATATTTGGGTGGTACCCAGTGGGTGGGGCGGGGTTAGCTAAGTTCTTTTATAGCAACCAGACCAGTCGTTGCATCAACTGCGCGATGCGTCTCACTTGTAAAGCAAACGTCTGGAATAACTTCTATACCAGCACCTCTGTCTATCTATAGGTATGTTTTTTGGTATGCTAAAAATAAAAAAGCCCAGAATGGCTTAATTTATATACATCGCTGGCGGAGACGAGAAGATTCGAACTTCCGATCCAGGTTTTGCCCAGATGCTCCCTTAGCAGGGGAGTGCCTTCGACCACTCGGCCACGTCTCCGTATCACTTCACTGAATTAAATCAGTGAAGAC
>JACCDY010323136.1_pt1 | contig 15820 bp, 12 predicted proteins | sample 7446391 | NCBI WGS metagenome assembly JACCDY01 (sample SAMN15323451, study PRJNA562643) | freshwater metagenome | isolation source: river surface water | place: USA:Blue River Watershed | collected 2017-08-18
ATGTTTGCACGCAATCCAAAGATTGAGCTGGCAGGGTCTTCTGAGATCTTCATGTATTACACGGATAACAAGAAGATTTACAAGATTGGTCCTTATGGTCCAAAGCATGCGACTAATGGTACAATGGCATGGAGGAAGTCTTATAATAAGACGCATCGTTATGACGACTATCACACTCATGCAGAGGAGAAGTCCTTCCTGGATAACTATGTTAATCCAATGATTCAGCTGGATTCACGTAAGGTTATGCTAGTTATTGCGCATTCGATGAATACTTTTGATAAGCGTGGAATTCGTGATCAGCCAAATAATCCGATGTTCAAGTTGACGACACTCAAGCTGAAGGATTTTGTGAAGTCGGCTGAGATGCGGGCACATTTTGAGCGACCTGAGATCGCGGACTTTAAGGAGGCGCCGGTTATTCCAGGCTAACTTTATTGTTAGATAAGGCTCGAAGGCTCGAAGGCCTGAAGCCCGAAGTCTAAAGGCCCATCTCCAAACAAAAACAAAGTAATGACAGACTTCTTGCCTCAAGGAAACACTCTGATCCAGGCGGCAATAAACACATTTCGACCGATCTCCAATCGATGTATGGAGAATATGAATTGGTATGATCCTCAATCTAGTAGTGGTTCATACCAAGTCTGGTACGGGTTGAGAAATGTCTCGCTCTTAAACCAGGTCTATTCTAACTGCATTGATGCGAGTTATCAACGTCAGCCAACACCATCATCCCTAAAAGTATCCCTCAAGCCTCATCAAGCCGCACTGCTCCAAGCTATGATCGACCGTGAGGCTGCGCTCCGCAATGGCCTCGAATACAACCCAGGCCGCAAGCTCTTCTCACGCTATGCTATCCTCGGTGATGAAGTCGGCTCAGGAAAATCTCTCGTCGTCCTCGCATTCATTGAATATATGAAGGCACTTTCCTTACCTGTACCCGCTGGTTTCCACCCTTATTCGATTCCTAATATGTATTCCATCCATACTAATATACCTGTTGACGGCAGTGGTGCAACTCTTATTGTTGTCCCACACACACTTTTTCGCCAATGGCAGGACTACTGTAAAACACAAACCTCCCTAAAAGTCGTATTTTGCCGCAGCAGAGCAGCAATTAATAAAGATCCCGCAGCATTTGCAGCCGCTATTTGTTCAGCCGATGCCGTTCTAGTTTCTAATACACTTTATCAGGATATACAGGCTTTCACGGAAGACAATCAGATAAGATGGAAACGTATATTTGTAGATGAGATAGACACAATTTATGTTCCGAGTACTCGTAGGCCGTTAGATGCAGATATGACCTGGTTTATAACAGCCACTTGGGAACCGATTTTATCAGATCAGATATATCTAAATACCCGAGATATAGACTTCTTCCTAAATGATCAAACTACACTTAATAAGACGCTAGATCCAGATGTAATTGCAATTCTCCAGAAGAGTAGAAATTCGGGACTGTATCTTGATGAGGCCTGGACATCTCATAAGTTTTTCAAGAATTTTATAACGCAGCATCCTGCGAGGGGACTCTTAGTGGTTCGTTGCCGAGATGCCTTCCGTAAGGAGAGTTTACATCTGCCGGCTATCATATCTGAGACTGTGGACTGTGAGGCGGAGTGGCAGCACAGGGTTGTCTCGACGATTCTAAATCCGCATGTCCAAGAGATGTTACATGCAGGGGATATATCTGGAGCTCTACAGAGCCTGGGTGTTCCTGCGACAACACAGATGTCATTAATTGAAGCAGTGACAGCAAACCAGGCTCGCGAACTCCAGCGACTTGAAGCGACACTCGAATTCAAACGCGGCCTGGATTATGCAACTCCAGAGGCAAAGACCGCAGCACTTGAGTCCCTCGAGAAGAAAATAGCAACACTAAAAGTACAGATAAAGGAGTTGGCGGATCGAATTAAGGGTACAGAGACATGTCCTATTTGTTATGAAGATATCCGCCTTGCAACATATGCCCCTTGTTGTAAGCAGGGTTTCTGCGCAGGCTGTCTCTTGACATGTTTGTCTTCTAAATCGGCCTGCCCACTTTGTAGAACTCAGATACAGCCAAAAGAGCTGCGAACAATTATGAAAACCGCAGCCGCTGCAACCAATTCTGAGACCCCAGCTAGAAAGCCCAAGAAGCGCGATGCACTCCTAAAAGTACTACAAGGCAGCCCTGATGGACGATTTATTGTATTCAGTCATTATACAGATACATTTGATACATTGACTCAAGATATCTCAGGTGCAGGATTCTCGGTCCAGACACTTAGGGGTAACAAAGATGTTATTCATAGCACACTTCAGTCATTCCGCACTGGCCATATTCGTGTCCTCTTGATTAACTCTCAGACAATGTCATCGGGTATTAATCTGGAACATGCAACCCATGTTGTTTTGTACCATAAGGCTGTTAATTATACAGAAGAGACCCAGATTATTGGTCGAGCACAACGCCTAGGACGTGCAGAATCGTTGCGTGTCGTGCGTTTATTGCATGAAGATGAGCGCTAAGGAGGCGGTAAGCAGTAATAAAAATATATAATTTGTTCGAAACATATCGTATATTTTTAATTGTATTTTCAATTTATGAAGCAGGTGCAGCAGGGGTAGCGACAGCAACCTTCTTCTTTGCAAGTGCCGACTTGATTAAACCCAGAAGAGCCTTCATTGCAACACCAAAGCAGCCGGGCTGCTTTGCAACATCTTCAGCAGCGGCAACTGCAGATGTGACCGCCGATGCAACCGCGTCCTCAGCAACCTCCGTCGCCTTTTCTGAGGCCTCAGTAATGAGATCCTTCACGTGGTCAGTAACCACATTTGTAATATCAACAGCAGTATCGATCACCACATCAGTGCTCTTAACAACGGCATCATTGGCGGCATCAACTGCCACCTCAGTAACGACTGCTGTCGCAGTACCTGCGATATCATGGGCTGCTGCAGCAACCGTCTCAATTATAGCCTCCGCTGCAACAACAGCCGTCTCAGCCTTATGGTCATCAAATCCCATTGAATCTAATAGTACTCCTCCAGAATCTCTTAAACCTGCTGCTGCTGGTGCTGCGCTTGCGCTTGCTCCTGCTTCGCAGATCGTAGAAGAATCAGAGTCCCAAAAAACGTCAGAGCAACCGTCGTAAGTATAACAGCAGTTTGACTATTATTAGTACGCATATCTACATTCTCTGCACAGGATTATTCAGGCAGCGGCGGCAAAGGTATCCCAGGAATAGCGCCGAGCGAAACTGCCCCCGTGTATTTATTTGCCGGCAATACGGACGCCAGATCAGGAACAAGGCGCAGACCCACCCCATTCGCCTCCGAGATTCGCAACATCTCCTTCCAAGTATTGAACAACGCAGACTGTTTTGTCAAAACCCAAGTATACTCCAACGATCCTAGGGCCGGTGGCGTACCCTTGAATGGCAGGCGCTGTAGAAACTGATTAGGATACTTTAATTTCATATGCTCACTAATACCTAAAAGTACCCAACACTGATGAAAGAAGGCCCAGTAGTCCGCGAGATCAGACTCAGCAAACAGCTGCATAATCTTCTTATAGTGGGCCAGTGTACCACAACCCTTCAGTCGATCAACCAGGTTCTGATGGAAAAGAAGCCCCGCTAGATTGGCATCTTTCGTTTCTAAGTCGAGCTCACCATACATATCCCATGCATTATAGAGTGTAAACCACGCAGCCTGATATGTCTCGGGACTCTCCTCTTCGTCGTCCGCCCCCTCGGGTAAATCATCACCCCCTAACTGTATTGCAGGCTCCACACTCGCACCTGGAAATGCCGCCACAGGAGTATCTCCGCGAAGAAGTTGGCGGAGATCAAGCTGGAGTTCAGGAACAGAGAGTGTGCGTCCGAGCCAACCTTCTAGCATCTTCTGTGTAGGCTTCTCCACTGAACAGACTTCACACAAACGAAGAATCTGCTGCATCTTACGACCGCGAATCTCATTGCAAATCAGGATCAGCGGAATCGGCTGCCCGCCCTTCTTATTGTCCCGCAGATACTTGAGGAGCTCCTGGAGACCACCACGCTCTCCCTGAGAGAGCCCATCCATTTCATCGAGAACAACAATATGACCTTTAGGGGATCGCTGAGAGGCCCAGGCACTGATTCCTGGCTGAGCGAGGAGGGGGAGAATTATATCCCTGAACGCTGATCCTGTGCGAGTATGTGATGCATTGAGCTCACGGGCCCAATAGCCCTCTTGTTTACATACCCGGTGTACAAGAGTAGTTTTGCCAATACCAGGCGGACCAATACAGAGGAACGCTGGCGTAGTTCGACGTGCGAGCCAAGTACGTAAGCGTGTTTCTACCTCAGGATGCAGACAGACAGTCTTATCCAGTTCCATTACTCTCTAATTGTATTTGTAGAGCTCTTAGGCAGGTTATTAAATAATATAAAAACATTATAGATATGAATGGTAGGAATAAAAATTATAATACCTATAATGACATGACTCAATCAAATGTTGAGTGTATATTAACCAGCGGTAGATCAATTGAATCATTACCTGCCTCAAATGATCATCCATATATGATAATTAAATATGGACCAACTGGTTCCGGTAAAGGTAGTGAAATTGTTACAAAGGAGATAGTCGCACTAGGAGTTCCAATACAGGATTACGCAGTTTTTGAAATTGATAGTTTAGTTGAATCCATTAAATTATATAGAAATAAAACATTGGAAATAGCACAAAATAAAACTAAAAATAGTCATTCTAAATATAAAAATTTAGAGGAGGAGTATTTTAAAACTCGTAAATCACCAAATCAATCTGGTAAATCTTTGAATGACAAAATGGATACTGCTTTGAACGAAGCTATTAAGTTATCAAAGAATATCATATTTGAAACAACAGGAACATATTTTTCATTTTCAAATCCACTAAAATGGTTGATTGATTTAGTTAGTAATACAAATAAAAATTATAGGATTGTTGTAATTTATCCACTTGTATCGACAAATGAGCTTATTTCTAGAGTACAAAAGCGTGCTCAAATGCAATTAACAAGAAAAAATAAACCATTATATCGTGGTATTAATGCTAGTCGCATTGAACCTTTAGCAAATTATGCTAAAATGAATTTAACTCACTTTATTTTACCTGAGCTATATGCTAAACGAATTTATAAATTAATAACAGTATGGAACGAATAAACTATTAATAGTATTAATCATATAGATCATATAAATTGATATGATTAATATTCATTTTTGATTGAAAGCAGATAATGTTTTAAACAGGAGATGGCTTCTTACAAGAGTCCCCAGCCCCCGCATTTGCGCCAGCAACCGCACCAGCGAATGTGCACACCTGTCCATCCGTTATACCCTCCCAGGAGACACCAGCATTGATCGCCATTTGGCAATAAGTCGCCAACCGCTTGTAAGTATCTGTCTCAGTATTGTCATCAAGATCGAAGTAATATTGATCACCTTCGCCAGTGCCATTCCACTTTGTGATAGGGGTTGCACCACTGGAGAAGGAACGAGTAGACACGCCAGTAGTATCTATGCATGTACGCCGTGCACCGTTTGCACCCTTCCCACCAGGCTTATTCGAGTCTGTGCGCTCATAGTAAGAGAGGTAGTCGGGGCAAGTATTGATAGCAGGGGGCCAAGTGCCGGATGACGTATCAAGATCACCGAACCAGCGTATACCGAACATGATAAAGATGATGATTGAGCCAACAAAGAATGCAAATGCCGTAAGCGGGCGACCGGATCTGAAGATCGTCATAGGGCCGCCGAGGCCGATGGCGATACAGAGGAAGATGTATGCGTAGAGCATCCAACGACGCTTAGGAGTACCAGTATCCATATCTAGAAGGTTATTTGAAATTAACAAATAAGTTCGATAACCTAGTATTTGTTTGTTTAACCGGTGCGGACGAAAGGAGAAGGGGTGGCGAGGGTAGAAACAGTACCAGTTGCGGCGCCGAGGCGGCCAACAACAATGTAGAAGACGCCATAAGAGGTATCATCAGTACCAGCAGTACCACCCACAGTGCCAGTGGAGGTCACTGCCTGGACACGGCGATAGACAACATCACCAGCATCATCATAATACTGAACACCCAAATCACGGAGGAGACCAGTGTAGTAAGAGGGGTTTGCAGAAAGAGGAGCGCTAAATGCACCAGTTGTTGCATTACGAGTATATAAGTGCGTGTAGTCGCTGGTAAGACCAGATGTGATAGAACGGAAATAACCATTGTTGAGGGGACACTGCTTGAGCTCAGAACCGATAGAAGGCATTGTTATACCTTGTATCAAGAAAAAACGCAGTTGCAAGAAATGCCGGTAAACTGAGAGAATTGTTTAACCCGTGCGGACGAAGGGAGAAGGGGTTGCGAGGGTATCAGCGCCGCCAACAGGGTCAGTCGCACCGAGACGACCGACGATGATGAAGTAGACACCATAAGAAGTCTCATCAGTACCCGCAACACCTGTCACGCTGCCAGTGCTAGACACAACCTGGACGCGACGGAACACGATGTCATTGACGGCATCATAGTGCTGGACACCCATATCGCGGAAGAGACCGATGTACTGAGGGGGGAGCCCAGAAGCATTTGCAAGTGCATAAGAAGTGACAATACCCGTAGCTGTGTTAACGTTCACGGTGTAGATGTGAGAGGCATCCGAAGCGGCACCAGCACCAGAGATAGAGCGGAAATAGCCGTTGTTAAGGGGGCGCTGCTTGAGGTAAGAGGAAACAGAAGACATTTTATATCTTATGTTCAGAAAATTTTTACGCAAGCAGTCGGATCAAAAAATGCCGGTGCGCAAGGCGTGCGATGATCCACCAGATGAATCTCACTGTCTCTCAGAGAATGGAGAGACCCGATTTCATACTTCCACTGACTGGCGAAACCGGTGCAGGGCAAAATGGACGCCTCAATCTTATGCCACAACCAAGCGCCGGTAATGGCGTACCCCTTGACTTCTTCGCACATCCTACCGCCCCGGATGCGCTCGCTGCCGTTGACCTTACTCGCGGCAATTGGGAAGAGACGCCGGTCTCTCGCGCATTCTTCAGTCCAGAGAACATGCGCACGATCCAGAATGAGATTCGCCGTATGGTCTATGACCGTTCTGGTCCCAAGCAGTGGGTCATAGAGGAACAGTCTATCGACGAACTCAAGATCATCATGCGCGCCAAGTACCTCGAGTACGGCAAGAATCAGCCGGTAAATATTGCCGGTCAGGTTGCTGAACTTAATAGCATTGTTCTTGAATGGGCCGTTCCACGCATTATGAGCGAAATTCAGCAATATGTGTTTTACCTTGATGATATCACTAAGATGCCTACACCAATGGCGCAGCCGATCAACCTTTCATCAGCAGGATCAAAGTCATTTGCGCTTGAACGCTTCCTTTAGGAGACACGATGTCTCCTATGACCCCTCTGTGGAGGCGTTCCGCCCCCACACCCCCCTTCTCCCTCAGCTCACCCCCAGAATACATTTAGGATATTGCATAAGATCTCCTCAATACCCTAATTGTATTACCCCACAGCAAAAAACATCCTCCGAATTAACCACTTAATACAACCCTAACTGTACACTCTAGGCCGTGCCCGCCGCCCGCACAGCCCGCTTGATCTTCTTCTTCGGGGCGGCAGTCGCGGCCGCCGAGCCGTCCTCAATGACCGCCGCATACTCCGCCCGCCTCTCAGCTGCATACGCCACCCACGCCTCCTCGAACTCCTCCAGATCCTCCATCCAGAGATCCTCAGGCGACTTCCCCTCCAACTCCTCATATGCCGCCTCCGCCGCCGCAGCCTCACGCTCCAACTCATCCACGGCCGACTGCTTGATTCGGTCAATACGCATCCGCAACAGGTAATCATAACCCTTAACGGACTCTGCTGCCGAGGCATCAGACAGCGGCGGCAACTCCAGTGCCAGTAGCTGCTCCACGATCCTCTCATCCGTCTGCCGCGCAATCACCAACTCATCCGCCAGGATTGCCCGCACAAACTTCAGCTTCGCACGCAACTCGATCAACTGGGCCTCCAACGCAGCCAGCAACGCCTCCTTCCGCTCATCATATCCAATGATTCGCCGTGCGAAGTACTGCTCCATGATATCCCCAATCGTATCAAACTTCCTAATTGTCCCATCAAAGTCGAAGCAGTGCATATTCGTCGTCTTAAATGACGACACCATCTTGAACCGCTTCTCGAATGAGGCCCGATCTGCATAGTAGTCATCCCACGCCTCCTCGCTGAATTGCAGCACAAACTTTGCCTCAATGTCATTGTAGTGATCCTCGAATCCGATCAGGCCATGGCGATCCTCGGGCTTCTCTGCAGTGGCGGTCTTGTCAAGGAACTCCTTATAGTCCATCGTCCAGAGGCCAACCGGCAACTCATTGATCCGCACCTGATGCGTCGCCTCCACGAACTCATACAACCCCTTAACTGTCCATGTGTTATCATCTGTCCGCACCTGCGTCCCCGAGAATCCGAACCACCAGGGATTCAACTGCCGACCCTCCAGCGTCGGCAATACACCCGTCAGTCGCGCCCTCAGCAGCGCAACGATCTCCTCAGGATTGAAAGGTGGAATATTCGATGAGAAGCCCGTACCAATACCCACAGTACCATTAACCGCAATCATAGGAATAACCGGCATGTAGTAATCAGGCTCAACTGCCATACCATCATCGTCCAAGTACTTCAAGATCGCCGCGTCCTCCCTACGGAAGATCGTATCCACAATCCGCTCCAGGCAAGTAAAGATGTAACGAGGAGAAGCTGCATCCTTGCCACCCTGCAGACGCGAACCGAACTGACCATTAGGCTTCAACAGATTGATATTATTCGATCCAATGAAGTTCTGTGCCATACCCACAATAGTCGTATTCAGCGACGCCTCACCGTGGTGATATGCCGCATGTTCCGAGACATAACCCGCCAGCTGCGCAACCTTGACCTCTGAACGGAGATTACGCTTCAAACAGCCGAACAGGATCTTCCGCTGCGACGGCTTCAGACCATCCATCAGTGAAGGAATAGACCTAATTGTATCCGCATTCGAGAAGTGAATCAGCTCATCATGCACGAACCGACCAATGGGAACCTTCGCCGTCGAAGTATCCAGCTGCTTCGTCGAATCATAGGCCATCAACCACGTCTTACGATCATCTGCATGCTTCTTGTTGAATGCCAGATTGATCGCCCCGTCAGTGTCAATACACCACTCATACTTGATCTCGTTCATTGACTTGAACCACTCGCGGGCCTCAGCCGGCGTGGATGTACCCAAACCCTTATAGTACTTCACCGCCCAGCCACGCGTCTCTCCACCACGGGCCTCTTTCCACGCCTCAAACGCAGGAATGGAATAGAACTGCTCCATCTGCTTCCCCTTCGTCGCCTTAATGATCGGCGTCAGGAGGGAACAGAGGAAACCAGCCTTCAGCAGTGATGGCCACTCCGTGTGGAAGAAGTTCATCAGCAGACCTTTAATGTGCGACCCATCGTGATCCTGATCCGTCATGATCATGACACGACCATAACGCAGCGACTTCATGTCCGAATAAACCTTCCGCTGATCAATACCAAGGATCTGCTTGATCGCAGTCAGCTCCTCATTCTTCGAGAACTTCTCGATCGAAATATCCTTCACGTTCAGCAGCTTACCCTTCAAAGGGAAGACACCGAACTTCTCACGACCAACAATCGCCAAGCCCGAGATCGCAGACGTCGCGGCTGAATCGCCCTCAGTCAAGATGAGCGTGCACTGATCGGACTTCGCTGTACCGGCCCAGAGTGCATCGGTCAGCTTGGGAATACCACTGATTGTTGACCGCTTCTTGCCATCCGTCTTCTTGACATCGCGCGCGGCCTTGAGTTCAGTCGCCAAGATGACTTCATCCATGATACCGAGCTTCATGAGTCCCTCGACGAGCTTACCGCTCCACTTGGGCGTAGAACCAAAGTCCTTGACTGCGGTGGTCAAACACTCCTTTGTCTGGGAGTTGAAGCCAGGATTTACAATGGTCGCATTGATGAAGAAGACAACGCTGTCCTTGATCTGCCCAGGCTTGATATCGATCTTCTTCTTCTTTTTGGCCGCCTCCTCACAGACTGCGGCTAGGATATGACGAGCCACAGTCTCAACATGCCTACCACCCCTATAAGTATTAATACCGTTAACAAATGAGATGTGCTTATCATCGGGTACACCATCCTCCTCAGAGTATAGTTGGCGGGTCAGACATGCAGCAACCTCCCAGCGTTCACCTGCCTGTTCATATGCAATCGTTGCCCCACGACCCGCGCCCTCGGCGAGGAACAGCTTGGTAAACTTCTCGAAGGAGTTCGTTGCAATGGTCTCGCCGTTCCAGGAGACTTTTGCGCCGCTGGCGCCGACGAGTGCGGCGAGTTCGACAGTGCGAGTGTGGAAGACCGCGAACATGTCGTCGCTCACTCCGCCAGGGAGGTGATCCAAATCGGGCTCGAAGGTGATACTGGTCATACCCTTAGCTGCCGCAGAGCGCTTGATAACGGGCTTCTCGCACTCAAACATATTGCGCCGCCAGGTCTGAGTGTAGGTCTTGCCGGCCTTGATACAGCGGGTTTCGACCGTGAAACGGCGCGAGAAGATGTTGGCGAGCTTGGCGCCATAGCCGTTCTTACCACCAACAATCTTCTCCTCACCCTTTTTGTAATTTGAAGAGGTCAGCAGATGCCCAAAGATCAGCTCGGGTACCCAGACCTTGTATTCAGGATGCTCCTCAATAGGAATGCCATCGCCGTCATTCGCCACAGTGATGACCGCACCACCTCCTTCGGTGCGCTCTACAGAGACATCGATCTTTTTAACTGGAGTGTATCCCTCCTTTGTCTGCCCGCGCACAAATGCATCACGGGCGTTGACGATGATTTCGTCGAATATTTTATAAAGACCAGGATTGAATGCCACATTCTGCCGCCAGACCATGCGATCAATCTCAGGATCGAAGAGCCAGTGCCCTTCTTCATTCAGTTGCGTAGAGCCGATATAACTATCGGGTAGAACAAGGATCTGCTCGTGGTGAGAAAGCTTTTCAAAATCGGCCGCGGTTGCCATAGTAGGACTATAGTGCAGGACCTGGGCTTGGTCCTTTAGGCTCCCGTCAACTTTTAGGGGTGAGCGGTGAGCGGATAGGTGAAGCCCAACCCGTCGCCCCTGCCCTTTCTCACACCCTAATAGTATTATGCGAAGCAGTCGCACGGCAAGAGCCCCGAGTACATTTAGGAATGATAGAGTACTGATATTTGGTGGTCATGGACTCGAAGATAAGATGTTCAGCAGAGTACCGCTCTCAGAGAATCAGTATGTTGCAGTCAAGGCAAAGTGTGGAGATATCTCGATCATTAATCCATCTGAGATGCAGGACTTTTTTGAGACTGAAGAGCCCGAGATAAAGATACCCCGTATCTCTACCGCAGCCACCGCCGCCCAGATACCTCTCTACTCTTTTGGATTAGAGCGCAATGGAGAATTTACCACAACAGACCCCCTAAAAGTATACCGACCAAAACGCCATGCAAATAATGCGGCCCTCCAAATGGTTAGCACTGTTCCAAATATTAATTTAGCCCCCCTTGCTTATGTACAGTTAGCAGTTGCAGAGCCTCAAGATATCTCATATCGTGGTGTTCCGAGGACAGGGGCGGTCTTTGGTATCTGGAAGTCTGGGATCATTCCCCAGACAGCGGGACCCGAGTTCCCGCCCGAGATACAAGAGATATCTCGTATCTTAGAACCCTATTATCATGCTGGCCATGTACCAGATGATAACACATACAGATACGAATCGATTGTGTTTGTTCCAGGTGGAACGGTTAAGGCGATACGATCCTGGAAACCTTTTAGCGACGCGGATGCTGACTCACTAATTGTCCACTTCCGCAAGACACTTGAAGCCGCCTTTGATGAGTCATTGCTGCCTTTTTCGGAGTATATTCGACTCGTTATGAAAAAACGAATGAAATTTGGTATTGAAGAATTGACAGTTAGGGATCTGGCAAGTACTGTAATTGATATGAAAGGGATGCTGGTGTATATTACTGAAAAAATAGGATCGGCTGAGCCTTTTCTGCTAATTAATCCGTCATGTAGAGAGTTAACGAAGGGGTTGGCAACAGATATTGATGAGCGACGGGTTGCATCTGCTTCCCCTCGTGAGCGTATGCGGGGTCAAACAAGGCGTAAGGTGCGTAAGTCCAAGCGGCAGACAAAAAGATATCGCAGGAGGAGGTAAATGAGAAGGAGGCGTCAGAGAAACAGTCGAAAGACCAGACGCAAGCGCATGCGCAGCAAGCAGCGCGCGGGTTTCATGATACATCCCGTGGTTGCAACCCAATTTGTCAATGCAGCCACACTTACCCTACCTGTACTCGCCAGCGCAATGGGTCGCCGCATGGTTATCCATGAACGGGCAGCCAAGAAGCGGTATAGCCAAACAAGACGTCGTCATTAACCACCAGACACCCTTATAATACAATTAGGATATTACTTGCAGTCCACATTCTATCCTAATTGTATCCCTCACGAGCCCCCAATAGAGCAAAGGCCTCCCGCATGCGGCCCGACAAGCAATATCTAAAGCCCCGACACTTTCAGATTTATAATGAGCTATACTGGCGGCGCTAAGGTTAATCCGAATGGCAATCTCTTCGAAGTCAAGACTGTGCAGGCATCAGCCTTTCGTACCCTTATTGAGGCGCTGAAGGAGATCCTCACTGATGCGAATATTGAGTTCGATTCACAGGGGATCAAGATCATTGCGGTTGATGAGACGCATACGAACCTCGTCCATCTGCGTCTAAATGCCGACAAGTTCGAGCACTTCTACTGCCCGCAGAAGTACATCCTCGGTGTCAACATGACCTATCTGTTCAAGCTGGTCAAGACGCTCGAGAACAATGATAACCTGACTCTGTATCTGCCGGCTAAGAATCCGAACAAGCTGGGTATCATGATGCAGAACGCGGAGAAGCAGTCGACGAAGAACTACTTCCTCAAGCTGTTTGACACGAACATTGTTGATATTCAGATCCCTACCCTGAGCTTCACGTCGATCATCCACATGCCGTCCAGTGATTTCCAGAAGATCTGTCGCGATATGAACTCCCTCGGTGAACGTGTGGAGATTACGTCTTCGGGTGGTGATCTGATCTTCAAGTGTCTGGGTGAGTTCGCGGAGCAGGAGACGATTATTCGCGAGTCGAATGGGTCGATGCGCGTTCAGAAGCCGCAGGGATCCTTTGAGATTGTGCAAGGTGTGTTCCATCTGAAGAATCTTTTCCTATTTACTAAGTGTACTAATCTTTGCCCGTCGATCGAGATGTACCTAAAAAACGATGCGCCGCTGATTCTGAAGTATACAGTAGCTAATCTAGGGGAAGTCAAGCTGGTCCTTGCACCTTTGAAAAATAAGGCGTAGAGAGTTTTTTCCGGCGGTACTAGTATAAAATGTCTGTAACGATTACCTACTTTAACCCAGATACGAATATTGTGTCGTATACAAACACAGGGCCTGCTATTAATGTTGTGCCAGAGATACGGGTTGATTCTGGATCAACTCCTATTCTTTTTTGGGGTCAAGTATTTGCACTAAGTACAGGTGCAGGAACATTTACGCTAAACTTATTTAATGGTTCTGGTACAAATATATCTCAAGCTGATCAACTAACATGGGGTGGTCAACTTACATTTCTTACCACACCGAATCCAAATGATTTAGGCGCAGGTGGTCCTGACGAAGGGTATACATTTATCACAGTTGCACCTACATTCACTGTTATGCCCTCGACCCAGACTGCAACTATCACTTCGGTATCTATTGCCACGCCAGGTGTTATCAGCTACACTGCGACATCGGCATCAACTGTTATTCGTGTATACAAGAATGGTAGTCAGGTTAGTGCAACAAATAGCTCTATTTCAATCGGTTCTGGCACTATAACCTTACCTGCTGGCGTATCTGCTGCGCCCGCTGATACATTCCAGCTTTACCAAATAGTTAATGGTACTCCTGTAGCAGCATCTAATGTTTACACTATTGCAGCCCCTAATCCTTCTGCCACCAGCTTGACGATCAACAGTATTGCTGTTGGAACTAATACTGTTGATGCATGGTCGAATCATGCATATTCGTATGCAGCTGTTGCTGTGATTCAGCGTCGTGCAGGAGCAGGAACAGTGACATCCGCACAGTTCACTGTTGCAACTGGCACTAATATTATTTACCTTCTTAACGCGGCAGATAACCAGCCTATAACGCTTGAGAGTGGTGATACTGTGACGATCTCCTCAACAGCGGCATATGGTTCGGTCGCTGTTGCTAGTACTTACACAATGCCTACACCTAGTGGCACAAGTGTTGTTATTACTGCAGTTGATACCAGCGGATCTCCTGCCATTGTTACTTATACGTTTACTAGTGCAGTATTCACAAGTATAACAGCACGTATTTACAAAACTGATATTGGAGCGCCAATATGCGTAGATGGAACTACAAATGCTAGTCCATCTAATCCTCCTCAAATATTTACAATAAATGTTGGCAGTAATAATACACTTACTGTCAATCATACATTTACTAATGGTGATAATATTAACTTCGTTGCAACAAGCACATATGGTGAGGATTCAGTTTCTGCACCTTATACGGTATCTGTTGCCGCCCCTCCTCCCTCTCCTCCCTCTCCTCCTGGTTCAACTAGTGTTGTGATTAACTCGGTTAATCTTGCAGCTTCACCATCGCCATTGTTAAACTACACATTTACCAGTGCGACATATGCATCTATACAAGCTAACTTGACTATTAACGGCGCAGTGTTTGCGCCTTTAGGTACCCCTAGTATTTACACCCTGCATGTTGGTACGGCTGATACAATGGCGCCTATAGGTTTAACAGGAGGTGATGTGCTACAGTTTATTGCAACGGCTGATTATGGCGGCTCTGCTGTTTCGGCACCTTACACCATCCCTGGTGGCGCTCCTGCCCCTGCAGTTCCTTGTGTCTGCGCCGGCACTATGATCCGCACTGCTCGCGGCGAGCGTGCTGTTGAGACTCTCGCGGCAGGTGACTTCGTCCTGACTGCCGATGGTCGCGAGGTTGCCATCAAGGGTATCTACACCACCGAGATCGCCGCGTGCACTGGTCGCAATGCCCCCTACGTGGTTGCTGCCGGCGCTTTCGGTCGTGGTCTCCCTTCTGCTGATCTCACCATCTCTCCTGGTCACGCGCTCATGGCCCGCCCTGGTCAGTGGATGATCCCTTGCCACACAACTGATCCCGCTCTCCGTGCCAAGATGTCTCGCTATGCTAATGGTCAGGAGGTCACTTACTACCACGTTGAGCTCCCCAACTACCTCCAGGACACTTTCGTCGCTAATGGTGTTGTTTCTGAGGCCTACGGCCTCAACTGGGCCAAGACCTACAAGGGCCCTTCTGTCTACACACAGATGTCGAACGGCTACTTCACCCGTGCTGGGGGTGCGGTTGCTCGTACTCACAAGGCTGCTGCGGCTCGCAAGTAAATCGTTTGATTAAATTAATATTTAATAATGACGATAATTCATTATTAAATATTTTTGAAGATTATAGATGGCAGCATTTACTATTATTGATGTCAATATCAATGCCAAGACATTGATTTATAATACTCAACTTGAAGCATTCAATGTACAGATTATAAATCTTACTAAAGAAAATGCAGTAGTGGGTAATTCATTTACAACAATACCATATACAAATCAAACAATAAATTATGTTAGTACACTTAATGC
>JACCDY010283263.1_pt1 | contig 15817 bp, 12 predicted proteins | sample 7446391 | NCBI WGS metagenome assembly JACCDY01 (sample SAMN15323451, study PRJNA562643) | freshwater metagenome | isolation source: river surface water | place: USA:Blue River Watershed | collected 2017-08-18
AATCCCTGCACCCAATCAAACAGCCCTTCCCCTGCACACAAGGAACAGGCCGCTGACGATAAATGGCCATTTATCGTCAGCGGCCTGTTCCTTGTGTGCAGGGGAAGGGCTGTTTGATTGGGTACAAGCGAAGCGCAATGAGCTTGGGTGCAGGAGATGGGGTGAGGGTTTGGGGCAGGAAATGGGCAGGTTGATTGGAATCAATAGACGGCATCGGTTACACGCGACCTGTCCGCGACCACCGCATCTATAAAGCAGTTGCTCGAATACTCTGGGAGTAACCATGTCGTGCGGACGGTGGCACGCACAGTGGCAGCGGCGCATGGCCGCTGCCGGTGCAGCCCATGTTGAAGCGGAGTTTCTGCCCCTGGAAGGCGCGCACTCGCGGCGCGTAGCAGACGTGGCGTGCAGCCACGGTGTGTTCGAACTCCAGCACAGCTACATCGCGGGCGCCGAGGTCCAGCGACGCGATCACGACTACGCGCTGCACGGGCTCCGCACAGATTGGCTCGTCGACGGCAACTCCGGCGTGGATGTTTTCGCTATAGATGACGGCAGGATACTACTGGAGTTCACGGACACCTGGAAGTACAACAGCTTCCGGAGCAAAGATGTCGTGTTCCTGGAGCGCCAAGGCACCGTGTACACGTTTCGCCCGGACGCAGTCCGGTACGGAACCACCATCGTGAGCGCCGGCCGCTCCATCCAGGACTTCATCGACGCTTTCCTGGCGGGTACCGCGACGACTCCGATCGCTGCACATCCACAGCACACGCTGTACGTGCACCAGCAAGGCGCTGGCAACGGCAAAACGTATGATGCAGTGCAGCGGTGTGCCAACGACCCGAGGTTTGCGCACAAGGAGACGTTCATCATCCTCATCAAGACCCATCCCGCAAAAGAGGTCATCATGCAGGAGTTTGCCAACCAGCTCAAGTGCAACCTGCTCGAAATCGAAGAAGGGTCGGATGAGGTGCAGGGCGTGGGCAAGCAGTACAAGATAACTTTCCGGCGGGCGGACAATGGGGAGGAGAGCGTCATCTTGGCGGGCACCATCGATTCCTTCATCTGGGCGCTCGGACGCGGCGCCGACGTCACACCGGGCGTCAACATGTTCGAGGCCTGTTGCCGCGCCGTCGCCGGCGGCCACGCGGTCTACGACAACGCGGCGGGAAGCATGCGATACGCGGGGACCAGCGTCCGCCTCAACCAGCGCTGCATCGTCATCGTGGACGAGGCGCAGGACCTGCCGATGTTCTACCTGGAGGCGCTGGCCGCCGTCGTGCGCAGGACCAACATCGACGTGCAGCTGGTGGGCGACAGGCTTCAGAGCGTGTGGGGTTACGACAACATGTTCACTCAGGCCTCGCCCGAGTACCTCGCGGACATCCACTGCGTTTTTGCCGACCCCAAGAACGATTGCCGCCGCTTCCACCACACGTGCCTCAAGGACATGGTCAACGACGTCGTCAATTTCGAGGCATACCATGTGCCACCCATCGCTGCCATCTGCGACGGCGGACCGCAGTGCAAGCACCGCAGCGCTCACGACGACGTCCGCGGAGAGCGCAGAGTCGAGGTGGTCGTGCAACCCAGCCCCCATAACCGGGAGGCGATGCAGGCTTTCCGCGACGGAATCCTGCACCACCTGGATGCGCTGGTGGAAGCCCGCGGTTACGTCCCGGAGAGCTTCCTGTTCGTCTTTCCCGTCATGAAGGGGAACGAGCTGGCCGCAGGGCTGGTGGAAATGCTGCAGGAGTACTGGGAAAACAAGTTTCGAGACCCCGCCTACCGCCGCGACGTCCTGGACGTCCACCCCTACTGGGGGACCGCAGCAGCCAGGGCAGACAAGTTCAGGATGTACGCCTACCTGCATCGTTCCGACGAAGGGCGGCCCATGGACATGACCCTGTCGGAGCGCGCGACGCGCCTGGTCAGCATCCATTCCGCCAAGGGCGACGGCCGCGATCACGTCTACGTGTTCAACCTGTCCCAATACACCTTGGAGAAGTTCACCGACGGCGAGATGAACGGGCAGTCCGAGTCCCTGCTGCACGTGGCGCTGACACGGATGAAGGAAGGCATCGTCGTCGGCGTGTGCGATGTCGACGACGACATAGGGAGGCGATTTCACAAATACCTCGCACGCGGCGCCAGCTCTATCCTACCGTGCGGCCGCGCCTACGCCAGTAGGTCGTCGTTGTCCGTGCGACACCTGCTGACCGCAGGCGTCGGCGAGGACTGGGCCCAGCGCCTGCACGCCGCCTACTTCGGCGACGTCCCTCCTCTCGAGGCCACGGACAAGGACGCGGCTCTCATCGAATGGGGACACCACGCAATTCGTGGCCACGTCATGCGCTACAACCTGCTGGCCTGCGCCACCACGCACGGCACTGGAGCAAGCGATAGCATCAGGGCGACTTTGGCTCAGGTCGCGAAAGCTCCCGTGGTGTCCTGCAACGCCCGAGGGTACCGCGAAGTCCTGCATACCATCAGCGACCGCAGAAACGACAGGCAGGCGGACACCTCAGGACCCGCCGTGCTCCCCATCCTTCGGTTCGGCCAGGACGCGTACGGAGCGCAGGCGCAGTACCACGACCGCCTCATGGACACCATCAGGGACGTGCAGAAGGCATTGCGCGCGTCGCCGCCGAACCAGCTGCCCGCCTTCGGCCCTCTGCTGACCTGCATGACGGTCTACGCTATGGAGGTGCTGGACAACGGGCGCTACTCCGACTTCAACGCCATGGAGATGTACGAGATATTGCACAGCTTCCAAGGCGGGACCGGCGATGCCGACCTTGGGTCCCACTACCGCTTGGCGCAGAGAGTCGAGCGGCAATTTGCGCGAGCGATGGAGGACCTCCGCGGCGCATCCCTGAAGTTCCTGCCGTCCTACCCCGTCGCCTACTACGGCCACACTGACGATTTCAAGATTTTTACATGCGTTCCGCTAGTCGCGGTGGCATCCGAGGAAGTCATCCTGTTCTACACGCGTCCGTCCATCAACGAGCTGAACAGGCACGACGTCCTCATGGCTGCGCTGTGGGACACGTTCATCGTCAAGAACACCGGCGAAGGCATCGGCAAGGACAAGGGTCCTCACAGGAGATTCGGCAAAAGACGCGTCAGCGTCTGCGTCATCACGCTCGACGACGTCGAACCGTTGAGGCTGAGGCTGCTGGACGGCGACAGCGGCGGCGACGCGGTGTTCCGCGAGTTCGTGTTGCGCACGATGCTCGACGAGCAGCGACCCAAGGCGCTGTGGCAGATGTACGAGAAGGAGCTCGGTGCACACTGCGGCGATCAAGCGCGCGCTTTCAAGTCCGTACGCGGACTTCTGGAGCAGAACCCGTACGCGAGGACCGTCTTCGAGCGCGCGCAGAAAGGCGTCAAGCGCGGTGCCCGGTTCGACGACGTGCGAGCGCTCGAAGAGTACATCGAAGACGACCTGCGCATGTGGTTGGACATCGAGACCGTCTGAGCCGTGACCGTCATTTTGGTAATCGTTGAGTACCGTTTGCGTCGTCACTGAGTGCTCGCCCCCTACTCAACACCGCAGACTGGAACCAGTGCATGATGCTTCTGTTGGTCGTTATTTCCAGTCTGCTGAGTAGTTGAGTAGGTCATACTGCGGCTACCCTGCCGTGAAAGCTGGCAGCGGCGCTCGTCCTTTTTTTCAGTAGTTTTCCCATATCCCGTCTACTCAACTACTCAGCAGACTGGAAAAACGAGCAACAGAAGCATCATGCACTGGTTCCAGTCTGTGGCGTTGAGTAGATCGGAATCTACTCAAACCTACTCAAGACCTACTCAACAGACTCCTCGGCCACCAACTCCAGGTGAACAACGGAAACTCGTTTACAACGGTTGCCGACGCCGTAGGCTGCGCAGCACGCGTCATGTCCTCCTCGGGCACGCTGCCCGCAGCTCTTGCATATGTTGACCGTTTCGATCTCGTAGCCCAAACGTTTCAGTGTAGTTTCGTCTTCGGGCCAGGCCTGACGAACGTCTGGATGCTTGAATTTCATGTAGTTGCGGTACGCATCTTTGACGTGTGCCAGGGCTGTGACGGCGCCCTCCACACGGCGCACGTAATACCGATGCGTGCGCGACTGGTTCTCCTCGGGAGGCGCCGTCAGAAAGCGGTAGACGTAATTGGCGTCCCCCATGACCAGCTCCTGGTTCTCCACCAGCTCCGGAGGGCAAAAGCGCCACACGTCCCTGCCGCCGTGCGAAGCGGCGGTTTCCACATAGGCGCGCACGCACCCGTAGACTAGCGCTGGCAGTTCTTGGGCAAGAGTGTGGTGTCACGCAAGTCAGAGGGTACGTATGTGCGATACTTGAAAACCATAATGCGTCGTGCCACTGCGCCTGCGGAGTCCTTGTAGTCTGGAATGTAGTTGGACGCCCATACCATCGGGACCTTCCAATTTACGCGCTGTAAGGCTGTCTGGTGTTTGCGCGGGATTTCGACGGCTTCACCGGACACCATGGATTGCCAGGTCTGCTGGTTGAGCACGCGAGACATCTCTTTGGGAGTGTCGCAAAACATCAAAAGCTCGCGGTCGTGCTTGCTTTCCAGACCAAAGGTACCTTCGGTGTTGCTGGACATGATGGCGATTCCCTCGACACTGAACATGGCTTTGATGACGTTCAGAAGTGTGCTCTTGCCAGTGTTGGAGTCGCCGTACAGAAAAGGCATGACCTGCCAGCGGTCCCGCTGTCCCACGGCAAAAAACAAGCGTCCCAGCATGACGCGCAGGAAAGAATAGGCCTCCTTGCTCATCTGGAAACAGACCAGCGCATCCATCAGCGGCGTCTGCGTGTGCAAAGGATCGAGCGCAGCTGAGATGTGGTGTCGTGCGACTTTGCCACGGGTGCGTGGGTCGTCTGCTGGCTCTGTCACGAACTCTGCGGTAGACAGCAGGAGGACGCCGTTGTCGAAAGCAAGGAGGTTGCGGTCGATGATGAGTTCGGGTAGTCCGTCTTCATTATACTTGTCGAGGAACTTGACAACCATGTCGTGCATCCGTGGGTCTGAGGTGTAGGCTGGATGACCGCGCAGCACTCTGTTGATGAACTCTGGGTACGTTTCCATGAGCTGGTAGGTACAGGGTGCGGTCTGTTTGTAGATAGCTCCGTCGCGCTTTCGAAGGCGTTCTCGTACCCCCGTACCCAGGATGATGTCGCGCAAGACTTCAAAGGGCTTGGGGGTACGCTGCGGCGGCTGAACGATGCCGAACAGCTGTTGCAGGCAACGCGCCTGCTGCTTGGTCAGCGCCCGGCTCTGGTGCACTACGCACGTGATCACCGCCCTCTCCTCTGACACGTACAATGTGCTGTGACGATGGTCAGCGTGCACCTGCCCCGCCTGCACCAGGCACATGGTACATTTGGGCGTCGCCTGGATGGCCGTTGGTGCTACCCTTTGGAACTCCCACTTAGTTTCTTCGTCGACCTGCACGATGCGGTTCAGCTCTCGCTGCGCCGCTGTGCCGGGCGCCGCAGACGCTACTACCGCCAATTGGTTCGCCGTGCCGAAGTACGTGTCGTACATTTCCGGGTTGCTGGCTTTCAGCAGTCTCTTCAATTGCGGGAACCCGTAACCCATCGAACGCGGGTTGCGTTCGATGTCTCGTATCTTCGCGGCAAGCACCTTCTCGTCGTAGGCATGCACGTCCTGGCGCGAAAACGCATGCAGTAGCTGTCGCCCTCGCTCCTGGCAACCGCTACGACGCGCCAGGTTGCACACCGCGAACACAACCGATAGCCACGTGTCGTAGTTGCCACCGCCGTAGGTCTGCGGACCCAGACCCATCACCAGCCGTTCTACATCCTCGAATGCCACCTGTTCCCATGCATTGTACGACGAGTCCTCAACATTCCGTCGTTCGTACACCGTTTCATGGAGCCACTCCGCAACATCACGTGGCATGGGCAACAACCCTTTCGTCCACGGCTCATGACCTTCCATCCACTGCTTGTTCGGCGACGGCGGCACGATGCACACGCTCGGCGTGCCCGAATGGGTACCTGCTTTCACGTCCACCTTCACCCGGCCGTTCGTCGTTGTCGTCATGCCCTGGCTGTACTCAGACGGTCCAAAGTACACGTGGTACCCACGCCGTGTGGACGCAACCGCTGTGCGCGACGCAACCCCGTCGAATCGTTTGAAAAAGTCTCCCGCGGCCTCGTCGCTGTCGAAATCAATCACTACCATCGAGTTCATGGGTATCAGGATGCCCAACACATCCGTCCCCTGAAGTCTCGTGTCGTTCCATCGCTCCCACGTCCACGACCCTCCTTTGTAGGGATACAGTGGGTGCTTCCCCTGCGGATGGCATCCTATAGGCACCACCTCCGTCAGATGCTCCCGCAGGTACTTCAACAGCGCTACCATGTCTGCTTCCTGCTCCATGTTTCGGGCGTGGACTCCTTATTTTAAGTACAGAAACTTATTCAGGGCTTCCTGGCCGCAGTCGTTGTCGCCGCTCCGTCATGCGACTCTTTAATTCCTCCTTGTGCTTCTCGTAGTACGCTCGATCCGATGGGGTGTACGTACTACCACCATTTCGCTGTCTCACCCTCTCGTTGTACGCTCGACGCTTCTCTCGCTCCTTCTCTCGTTCCTCTTCGACTCCAAGCTCTTCTCCTATCCGCCGCATCAACTCCGACACTTCGGCCTCGCTGCTCACGTACTCCCCCAACAGCTGTCTCAGCGCTTCCAGACGCTTGGTCGTGAATCCTGGCATCTATTTATTCTATACTCTGTTTCTTTAGGCAACCGTACGTCGGCGAGGCGGCTGCCGCCGTCAGGTACGCCCTGACGCACTTCTGCACCAACGCTGCCAGCTCCCCACTCTCGATGCGGTTCTGCAGCGTCGGGTCGGACTCCGTCGCTGGCACTGGGCGACCAAAATGGAACAGACGAAGTCGCTCTGCGTCTGCAGCAGGCACGTCGTTGCTGGCTCCCAGCATAGGCACCGGGCACACCAGCTGTTTCGCGCGTGCTCCTGTGGTCAGGATGAGCTCCTTGTCAGGGTCATACGCGTTCACGGACACGGCCGAGGGTGCAAACATGGCTCGGACGACGTTCATCACGGTGCTCTTGCCTGTACCAGAGGCGCCGTACAGGAACGGTACGACCCGCCATTCGTCCAGCTCCCCCACTTGGAAAAACATCCGTCCCATCATCTGCAGCAGCGCCTCGTAGTCCCCTTCCGACAGTTGGCGGCGCACGACGCGGTCGAACAACGGCGTGCCGAGGTTCACGGTGCGCTGGAACGCGATGGCGATGTGATGCCGTGCTATCTTGTCGTGGAGGCACGGTGTGCCATATGGGACGAACTCGCACTCGCGCAGCAGCAACACGCCGTCCTCGAACGCCAGCAGGTTGCGGTCGACCGTCAGTCTGGGTAGTAGCCTACCGGCGTTGCACTGCTTGAGTAATGCGTCGAAGCGCCGCGGGTGCGCGGTGTACACCGGATCGCCCCTCAGCGTGCGGTTGATGAACGCCGCGCAGCTCTCCAGTCGCACGTAGGTGCACGGATGGGTCTGCGCGTATACGTCGCCACCCCGCGTGCGCAGCTTCTGTTCGTGAGCAGCGGTCAGCAGGACATTGTGCATATCCTCCATAGGGCGTATCGTGTGTGATGGCTTGGGAGGCTCGTTTATGCGGCGTCAGCGACGCCCGCTACCTCCCGTGGCATCCTGGGTCACCCACGTCCGCGCAGGGTGACCCGCGACATCCTGTGCATCCTGCGCCGCGTGGTATGTAACCAAAACCCGCATATCGAACAGCCACCGTCGTCATCATGGACGCGCGGGCTCCGTCGCCGCAACAGGTCCGGGCGCCCCTGCGGCATCAGCGGAAGCTCCGAGTGCGCGGCCTGCCGCTACTGGGCCCGCCCGCCCCGCCGGCTGCGCCCCCCGCGGCCATGGAGAGGCGCATGAAGGACCTCGAGGCGCGCATGGACAAACGCACCGCTTTGAGGTTTCCCGAGCTCGGTGCAGCAAGGACAAGGAAGTGGTCTGCGGCACCGACTACGTCACCCGCCACCAGCTGGTCGAGGTGCTGGCCAACGTCATCTGGTATTCTGCATTGATTGGCTTCGTGCTGTTCTGGAAGTAATAATCGGCCGTCCCTTCATTTCGCCTGCCGTCCCTGGTGCACGCCGGAGGGCCGATAATGTTGTCTACGTGTATGGACTTTGCGACGCAGTGCATCGCCAATATCAAGGCGTTTCATGACGGACTGCCCGACACGGACATCAAGTTTCTGTTCTTCCTCGCCACCGATCTTTCTCGTCCAAAAGTCAAGACTGTGTTCAAACGTTTCGTCGTAGACAAGCAAACGTTTTACGTGATGGAAGGCATCCAAAACGGCAAGAATTCTTTCCATTTGTACCTCTACAAAGAGTCTGTTCTGAAGTACTTTGTCAGAGTCAGACCTTTGCTGAGCGCATCTGCGGAGCACGACGCGACCATATTGGCGTCCGGGGATGACGGCGAAGCGAACCACGGCGACCACGTCACCTTTGGCATCACGCGCCAGAAAGTCCCGGACAGAGCGCTGCTGTACACGCATCACACGAGGCACATCGACGACTGCGGCGACTTCAATTTTCGCAGGGACGTTGCGGGCTGCAACGTGTTGGTCACGCCTGAAAGCAAGGATGACGACTTGGCTGCGTTTGGCTCCCTGCGATGCGGAAGGTCGCCTGCAACGACCAGTGATACCATGGGTTCGGTGTACGACGCTGCGCACGTGCATGCTCTCTACGAACTGTCTCGAATCGCGCATGGAGTCCAATCAGGCGGCGGCGCTGCTTCTGCCAAGCGACGATACCATGTCCACAAAGGGAGGCGATACTTGGTGAGACGCGGAAAGAATTGTCGCTACATCGAGTCTGTTGCGTCGGGGAAGGGAAAGCGTGTCGTCATCCAGCGCGGTGGGTCGTACAACGGCGTGACGTTCATGTCGGACGCATTCGTCGCGTTCCTTGTCGACAACATCATCAGGAAAGTGCAAACAGCGATGGATTGTCTCGAAGCCGCCAGCATCTTCTACGATGAACTGGACGAAACGTGCGAAGGCGCCAGCGAACATATCGTCATGGTCTACGAATACGCGCAGCATCGCAACGTGTTCTACGTCAGAGCGCACGATGCACTCGTAGCGTGTTACGTCGAGTCCGCTCCCGTTGACGCTGTCGTCACATCGGAAGAACGTCGGACGCACGATGCTTTCAAACGAGCGGTAGCATCCGTTGTGCAAACCGTGACGGTCGCAACGTAGGCAGGAACAAACAAGCTTTGCGGTCTATGACCTTCGCCAGCGCACCCTGATGCGGCGCATGGTTGTGTGTATTTTTGTGTGTCCAATGGCATGGAGGCCGCGTTCCGCGATTTCGTGATGGCCGCCCTGCGGGCGCAGACGGCCACCACCAACGCCGGCGTCGAAAAGACGGCGGTGTCCGCGGCCGACGTCGCGCACGTCAAGGCGGCGGGCGACGCCCTGATAGCCTGCGCCAAACAGCATCGCAGAGAGCTCCTCGGTTTCGTCCGGACGCGCATGGAACAGCTGCAGTCCGTAAAGCGCATCTTGGTGAGCAAGCAAGCGCGTTCCCCCGAAGCCATCAAGCTACTGACCAAGACGTACAACACCGTGAACGACGCGCTGGGCTTCACGCACACCTTCCGCGACCTCGTGCGGGACACGACACACTTTTTTGCAGAGTTCGTCAAGGGCATCACCTACTTCGCCTCCGAGGTGCAGCCCATGAGGAGGCCGGTGTACCACAGGGACGCGTCCTGCGGCTCGTCGGCGGTAGCCAGCGATGCCAAATTTGCGAAGACCACCTACGGACCGGACGCGTCGCGGTACGTGCGCCGCTGCCTGCTCGAGCGCCTCATCTACGACCGACTGTACACGCACAACGTTGGCTACCAGGACGTCGGGCACAAGTTCGAACTGTGGCAGATGAACGAGCTGTTCGACCGGTACTATCCCACCCAGCACCTCGCGGTGGAGCTCGACTACGACCGCGTCCACACGCATGTGCCGCGCAACCTCATCGTTCGCTTGGACGTCAACGGCGCACCCTACCGTACCTGGACGTACGCCAAGACATATTCGGGCACGGGCACGTACGGCGACTCCGTCGAATTCAGCGAAATAGGGCCGGACGGCATCATGTTGTCGTTCGGCACGCAGACGTTCGAGGGGGCGCCCGTGTCCAGCCTGTACGAGTAGCCGCCTCCGCCCGCGGTTTGTTACATTCACCTGGCGGAACCCACAACAAATCACAGCCCGGCCGGCACCCCGCGCGGCCGCCCTCTCGCCGCGTCGTCGATGCTGCGGCGCACGGCCTGCAGGCTCAGGGGCGGGCGCAGCGCGTCGATGCTGCGGCGCACGGCCTGCAGGCTGAGCGCGGGCGGGCGGGGGATGGAACGCTGGATGCCTCGCATCGTGTCCTTGAGCTCTTCTAAGTTGGCGTGCGCCGCCTGGAGGCGGGCATCGTCCTTGGTCTTCCGCAGTCTCGCGATGCACCCCTGCATGTACGTCATGTGGCGGACGAGGCTCGTCAGCTGCCGGTGGAACTCGGCGCCGCGCTCGGAAGCCCGTTGCTCAAGGGCGCGGCGGTACAGGTCGCGGGCGTCGTCGAACACCTCGATGAGCGTCTGGACGTCTTTGGCCAAGGCCGCGAGTGCTCGGGTATGATCAGACTCCATGCTACATCGACAGAAAATGCTCAACCCGGCGGCCGTCGGATACGAAACTTTTTGGGCGCCTTGTGCAAATGGCGGAGATGCGGCTGCACGTGGTCATCAACACCGCGCGCTCCTACGACGCCGCGCTGTCGCACCTGCTGCGGTCCCTGCGCATGGGGGGCGGCCCGCCCCCGGACTGCAGGCTGGTCGCCGTCGTGACGGGCGTGCCTGGAGAGGAGGCCGCTGCGGCCGCGGCCTACGTTCGCGCGCGCCACCCGGAGCTGCACGTCGTCCTGACGCACCCCGGCAACCTGTGGGAGTACACGGCCTTCCTTGCCGTCGGGAGGGAGCTCCGCTCCCTGCGCAGCGGCCGCGACGATGCTCTGCTGGACGGCGCCGGCCTCTTCCTCATGCTGCACGACACCTGCGAGGCCGGCCCGCGCTTCTGGGCGGCCGTGGGGGAGGCGCGCGACCGCATCGCCGCGCAGGCCGCGGCGCAGCGGGCGTCGGCCGAGGACGCGGGGCGCGAACGGGCGGTGGAGGTACTGCAGAGCCGCGACCCAAGCAATCCAGCGGAGGCCGTGCGGCTGGAGGCGCCGGCCGAGATGCCAGACGGGCTCTTCATCGTCGACAAGCGGTCGGGCAAGCGGTACACCGCGCGCGGCGAGCGCCTCGTCATGCGCCCGCCGCTGCGGTCGCCGCTGCCGGGGGTGCTGTTCCGGCAGCAGCTGTTCGAGCTCGCCGCGGGCGACGAAGAAGCGGAAGCCGAAGCGCGGACCACCGTGCGGTCGCTGGCGGACCCCGCGCTGCGCCTCGCCCTCGACCCCGCCACGGGCGACTTCTGCCTGTCCGCCGACCCGGAGCGATGGATGCACTTCCCGCACGCCCGCGTCGACGCCGTCGCCGACCAGCTGGAGGCGCGCGTCCGTGACCGCGAGACGCTCGACTGGTTCCCCGTCTGCGACAACTACAACATCGGCTTCGCCACGGGCGGCTTCCTGCGGGACGTGTGCGCGGACGTCTTCGCGGGCGTGACGATGGACAAGACGACGGCCATCGCCATCGAGACGCAGCCCTGCCACCCGCTGTCCCTCAAGCGCAACGCCCGCGCCTGGGCCTACGTCGATGCCAAGCGTCGCCACCACCTGTGCAACCACACCAACGACACCGACGTCTACGGCACCGGCGTGCTGCGGGCGGTGTCCTACCTCGGCAGCCTGGACCTGAAGAAATTCCTGTGCTTCTGGCACCCCCGCGGCCCGGCGCACCCCAACGCCGTGTGAAGCGGTCGGTCACAGGTCACCTGGACAGGGGCTTTTCCCACGCGTTCTCTTTCTTGACCGTCGTGACTTCCTTCGGAGGTACGTAGGGCGGAACGGCCTTGCCACGTTCGTCGATGGCGATGTACTTGATATTCTTGTGGTCGAACACCGCATGCAGCACGGCGCGCTGCGCGGGTGCCGTGATGTCCGCGTACCGCAGGTACACCGTCTCCTCCGAACCGTGCATATTCTGGCACAGCCTGTCGTAAATCGTCTCCAGGCAGTCTTGGACTCGTGAGAACTCCACGTTGAACCTGCGCGCCTGCACAGCCAGCCCCCTCGCGAAGGCGGCGTCGCGTTTCATTGCCACGAGTCTCGGTGTGATGCCAAGACAGTCCAGCCGTACGGTTTTGGCCGCGTACTCCAACGCCCCCCGGATGTTGCGCTGACCTTTGAATGACAGCAGCTCGTCGATGGCATTCTTGAGGTCGTCCTTGGTGCTACCGTGAGTGATGCTGAGCTCTGTGAATTGTTTGGTCAGTGCGTCCAGCTCTGCGCGCGTGTCCGTCAGCTGTGCGTCCTTGGAGGTCAGCTGTGCGTCCTTGGAAGTCAGCTGCGCGTCCTTATCCTTACGCAGCTCCGTCACGGACACGGGACACGTCGTCGGCATCGCACACAACACCCCAGCGGGTCACGCGATGCTCGTCATCACCCGCGTGCGGAACTCCTCGTCCATCTTGAACAGCTGCGCCAGCTTGCGGTTCAGGTCGTCGATGTTGCGCTTCCCGTTGCGCTTGAACACCCCGATGACCTCCTTCCGCATCGCGGCCTGCTCGCTGCTGACCAGCGCCGCCGCCGTCGAACGGTACAGCTCCGTCAGCTCGTCCGACACGGCGTGCGACGCGCCCTCGCCCGCGCCCTCGAAGATGTCCTCGTCGCAGCGGTCCTTCGCGTACGGCTCGATGTCGAAGCACGCCAGGAACTTGTAGTAGGACGTCAGCGCCTCCCGGTACTGCTGCCGCTGCTGCGGCGCCGCGTCGACCGCGTGCATGCGCCGCGCCAGGTAGCACTCGTACGCGTCCAGCATGCACTCCTGCACGTACTGCAGCACCATCTTGCACCCCGTCTTCACCAGCATGTTGCGCCAGCCGCCGCTGTCGAACAGCTTCAGCTTGTCGTACTTGGAGTCGTAGATGATGTTCATGTCCTCCAGCCGGTCGTCGCTGATGCACGTCACGTCGTCGATCACCCCCATGATGTCGTCCGGCGACAGCCACATCTGCGCCCGGCGGTCCTCCTTCCACCCCAGCGCCCGCCGCTCCAGCTTGCGCTCGATGGACGCGTACACGTCCTCCGTCTTCGACTTGGTGAACTCCATGTATTGCATCAGCTTCTCCTGCAGCTCCATGCCCGCTATTACGTTGTTCACCGTGTTGTAGTTGTTGATGGTCTGGTTGATGGTTTGGGGAGGGTCTGCTTTGGGGATGTGGTAGACGCGGTTCTGGAGGATGTAGTCTCGAATCTCGTCGGTGAGCTCGATGGGATTGACGGACATGGGGCAGGGTGTTTTGCGGCCGTACAGATGGCGGCGCATATCATACTTGTCGCGGGTTTGGAAGTTGCAGCACACACACGTATACGGTGTGTTGCGTGGCATCAGGGGGCGTACGTGGTAGTGCACGCTAACCTTTATATCGTCTCGGGAATTTTACGGCGTATGGTGGGAAAACCGCGACGCCAGCGCGCCACATTCAAATCGTCCACAATAATCTCACAATAGTACATAAAGCTATCCGTTCAGCTACGATCATACCAATGAAGCAACTGCCATACGAATGCTGCTGCTGCGGCTTCAAGACGGACCGCAAGGACTGCATGCGTCGTCACCTGTACGACCGGATAAAACACTGTCCGAAAACGGTCAACCCTATCCAATTGACGGACGAGATCCGCGAGAGCATTCTGGAGTACCGCGTATACCACATCCCAAAGGATGCACCTACTCCTCCTCCGAAGCCCAATCGAAACAAAGGAATCTCATCGGCTATGCGTTGCGCCCTGTGGAATCAGTGGTTCAGCGAGGCCAACGGCAACGGCGAATGCCCGTGCTGCCATCGCACCATCACGCAGCAGTCGTTCCATGCCGGGCACATCATTCCAAGGGCACACGGAGGACCCGACACGTTGTCCAACCTGGTGCCACTGTGCCCGCAGTGCAATACCAGCATGGGAGCAACGAACTACCACGAGTTCGCTGCAGCCTTCGATGCACCATCGTCATCCACCAACTCAGGTGTCCTGCGCCCATCCTCCGCCCCCGCCTCTGATGGAGTGGAAGGCGCGCAAGAGGGTTCGGACTATCGAAGGGCTGGTCTACGCCAGTATACGCCATTATACGGCACTTTCGGGAAGTTTGAGCGTCCATGGTGTAGACGTTTCGTCAACCTCCAAGACTGGTTGCAGTGTATCGATTCGTTGCCTTTGTGATTAGCAGTCTTCCATGGTCCGTTCCAGGGGGTCGACAAAAAATCAGCTACCGTCGAAACCCGCATCGGAAACGCTCTGCCACCTTGACTGGATCGACACATCGGCCTACTACGACGACGAGCCTCGCGGGCGCTAAGGACGGACGCGAGAAGGCCACCGTCATAAGGCTGCTTCGCCGTAGCACATCGCGGTCATGTTGCGCCTGTGCGGTCGTACGCCTCTGCTTCGGCCCACGCCTGTACGTGGCAAAAGGGGGTGGTATACGCCATTATACGGCACTTTCGGGAAGTCTGTTCGTGGATAATATTTGACATCCACGACTGGTTTCAGTGTATGTCTTCGTTGCTTTTGTAGTTTCCAGTCTTAATGCTTGGTCCGAGGGGGTCATCAAAAAAAACAGCGACCGGTGACGATGCATTGGGCTGGCTGCTGCTGCCCATTTGCAGCGGCTGCTGTAGAACGGTCAGCAAGCGGAAGCCCCGCCCTCACCCATAGCGCACCTTCTCCACCACATTGTCCTCCTCGTCGCGGGTCTCGTAGTGGATGCACTTGAAGTCGAACACGGCGTGCAGCACCGCCCGCTGCACGGGGGCCGTGATGTCGGCGTACCGCAGGCGCACGGTGTCGTCCGTAGTGCCGTGCATATCCTGACTCAGCACTCCGTAGATGGTCCCCAGGCACTTTTCGGCCTCGTTGTAGTCGACGTGGAAACGGCAGCACTGGAAGGTCAACATCTTGCCGAACGCCCTGTCCCTCACCATCCGTTTCAGGCAGGTCGAGACACCAACGTCGTCGCCCGATATCCCTTTGGCCGCGAACTCCAGCGCGCCACGCAGGTTGCGCTTGCCTTGGATTTTCAGAAGGGCGTCCGTGGTCCAGCTCAGCTGGTTCTCGACCTGCTGTGCGCGGTAGGTCACGTCGGTCAGCCGTTCGTTCTTGGTGTTGAGCATGCTGTTCAGGTCCTTCAGCTGCGCGTCCTTGTCTTTCAGCTGCGCGTCCTTGTCTTTCAGCCGCGCGTCCTTCTCCTTCAGCTGCGCCTCCTTGTCTATCAGCATGTTCCACAGGTCGAGGTTGGACGGCCTCGAGCGACCTCCGGTCGCGAGGTCGGGAGCTTCGCTCCCTCCCGGGACGTTGGCGGCGCTCGCCATGTCGTCTGCTTCCGTTCGGGAACAGCGCATCCAGCAGCGCAGGGGGCTGACAGCTGTTGCCGACTCCTCGAGGGTTGCTGCCATTCACCATCGCGTCGAGGCTTAAAGGTTTGTTTTCGGTCTACATGGTAGAGCAGCATGGATGGGCGATTCCTCACCTCCAAAGAAGCCTGCAGAGTGCTTGGAGCCCATGACAACACCCTG
>JACCDY010614057.1_pt1 | contig 15815 bp, 16 predicted proteins | sample 7446391 | NCBI WGS metagenome assembly JACCDY01 (sample SAMN15323451, study PRJNA562643) | freshwater metagenome | isolation source: river surface water | place: USA:Blue River Watershed | collected 2017-08-18
CCAAGATCCGTCGTAATTCTTCACGTCGTATCCAAGAATTTCGCTAAGCACAAACCAAGTGAGTGATGAGCGCTCACCGATACGGCAGTAGGTAATGATTGGTTGCTTTCCATCTACACCTTTATCTGCGTAGAGCTTCTTGAGTTCAGCAACGGTCTTGAATGTTCCATCAGCATTTACATTTGAACCCCATGGGACGTTGATCGCACCAGGAATGTGTCCGGCACGGACAGCCAGTTCCTGGAAGCCTGCAGGAGCAAAGATCTTTCCGCTGAATTCATCTGCAGAGCGAATATCAATGAGGTCAGCCTTTACGCGCTTTTTTGCAACAGGAATGATGTCCTGAAGAAGAGTCGCACGAAGAGTCTTATCTAGGCGAGTGCTTGTGAAGTTGCCCTTAGGCTTTGCAGGGACGGCAGTTGTGAGAGCACGTCCGTCTTTCTCCCACTTCACACGACCTCCATCAAGAAGACGGACATCCTTTGCGCCGTAAAGGTTAAAAATCCACGCTCCCCAAGCAGCAAACCAGTTGTTCTTATCTCCGTAGAGAACAACAGTTGAGTCTTGGCTAATTCCTGCAGATTGTGCAAACTTCTGGAACTTTGCAGATGAGACAACATCGCGATTAACCGTGTCGACCAGATCTGTGTGCCACGTAATCTTGACTGCATTTCTAATGTGTCCGCGCTCGTAGATACCTGGCTCTGTACTTACTTCAACGACGACAACCTTAGGGTCATCGAGATTCTTCTCAAGCCAATCAGCATTTACTACCGAACGAGCTTGGTTCTTAGGCGCCGCTTGAGCTGGAGTAAATGATGTCGCGGTAAGCGCAAGAACAGCAACTGATGCCGCTAGCGCAACGACTTTCTTCTTTGAAATTAACATAGTAATCCTCTTTTTTATAGTTGGTTGATTTAGGAAAATACAAAAGTAGGTGAATCTAGCGGAAGCGAATTAAGAACAGATGGATGTAGTAACGCGGCAGTAATCAATCACGCGTCTCTTTGTAAACATGATGCGTACTTTAGATCTGAAGACTCGAGAATTCAATTTCTAGCGGCAGTAATGTAAGTGATATACATTAAGAATCTCTGCAAATTATTTGCAGTTAGTATTTATGGGCGAGTGTCTCTATGGGATGTGAGTTGCAGACTGCACGCCATATATCGGCTGCTTCAACGCCGGCTGCCAGCGCCTCATCTACGGTTTTACTTCCCAATTCAGAGATTGCAATGTCTTTGCAGAAAGAAGAGGCCCATTCTGGACCGAAAGAGAGCTCAATTCGATTGCGCAGATCGGAAATCCTCATCAGATGCAATCTCTTTGCAGCTGCATGGATTAGAAGAGTGTGTTCTCAACAAGCAGCGTTGCCTGTTCGCGAGACTGCTCTGGGGTGAGAGGTTGTACCGCCTGCCCCAATAACCAACGCATGGCAAGACCAGTAGCGCTCTGAGACTGCGTCAGTGCGTAAATAGATCGAGCAAGTTCCAAATAAAGTGGATGTTCGCTATGAATGAGAAGTTGAGCGATCAGCGCTGGGTCATGCTCGCGAAGTCCTGCTAAAGCACGATCGGAAGAGATTGCAATCGAGAGAGATTCGAGCGCATCTGCAGGAGTACCTGCTGACTTTGATACCTCAATGATCCGTGCGACTTCGGATGCCAAAAGGGCTTCGATAACTGATTGCTTATCGCGAAAATGATTATATAAAGTTGCTCGAGCGACCTCAGAGGCAACCGAGATATCGCTCATTGAAATTTTTGTGAGTCCTGATTGGGAGATCAAAATTTTTGTTGCTTGAATTATCGCGTCTTCGGTACGACGATGAGACGAGCCTTGTGTGGCGTACTTAGGCTGCGTCGACAACGGAGAGCTTTGCAATCTCGCCAGATGCGATCTGAACGGTGACATCACTCAAAAGGACTGAGAGCTGGAGACCGAGCGCTTCGCAAATTGCGTTAAGTAATTCAGATGATGCTTCTTTCTGGCCACGTTCAACTTCTGAAAGATAGCCGAGTGAAACTCGAGCTTCACGCGCGACATCACGAAGTGTTCGAGCTTGCTCTGTTCGAGCGGCACGGAGTGAACTTCCGACTGCTTCACGTAACAAAACCATCATTGCTCCCTCCCTTTCCCTTAACGACCTGCGGCAACTTGTCGCGCGCGTTCTCTAAGGATACGCGTAAATGAGCCGATTGCAGTGGCAACGGTGGCGTTTCGCACGCTCTCACGCGCGCCTGCAAGAGAAAGTTCCAAACTCTGCGTGACTGGCCCATCAATGGCCTCCCACACTGTCCCGGACGGAACTCCGTCAGATGCGCCCGGGCCTGCAACTCCCGTCGTTGCAATTGCCCATGTTGCGCCCATTTTTAATCGAGCTGCTTGCGCCATTGCGACCGCTACTTCCTGGCTATACACAGTGTGAGTTGCAATCAAATCTTCATCTATACCTAAAATTTTTGCCTTGATCTGCTCTTGATAGGCAACAATGCCACCCAGAAAAATCTGTGAAGAACCTTCGACTGATGTAATTGCAGAACTTAATCCGCCAGCAGTAATTGACTCTGCAGTTGCTAAGGTTTCATTCTGCTCTCCCAGAGTGCGGATTACCTCGGCGACCATGGACGAGACTTCGGAGGTGAGTGTCATTTACCCTCCCTCTCACTGATTAGTATCTTGACTTACGTTTTCTTCATCGCCAATCGTACATAGTTAAAGCCCGTCACGATAGTGAGCACAATTGCAATCGCAATAAATCCATCACGGAACCAATACAGTCCTTCAGGCATCGGAAGCATAAAGAAACCAACTCCAAAGCTCTGGAAGGTGCTCTTAATCTTGCCTCCGCGATTTGCAGGAATTACTCCCCCTTTTATCACCGCTAGTCGGAAGAGAGTTATTCCAATTTCACGCGCCAAAATCAGGATAGTGATCCACCATGGAAATCTGCCTAGAATTGAAAGAGAGATCATCGCTGAACCAATAAGTGCTTTATCTGCAACTGGATCGAGGAACTTTCCAAGTTCGCTCACTTGATTCGTGACACGTGCCAGATGGCCATCAAGGAGATCTGAGAGACCAAGGACAAAATAAATACACCATGCGATTATCTGCCAGGTCGAATCATCGCCACCATTTTTGAAGATTGCATAAACACCGAATGGAATAAAGGCAATTCGCGCAATAGTGATTGCGTTCGGCGAGAAATACTTTTTCATAGTGGCCGCGCGATCAAATCTGCGCCAAGTGACTGGGTGACAACTCCATCCACATATTCTCCAGCTTTATATGAAGTACCAACAAATGAGGTCGTTCCATCAACTTCCGGACCCTGGTGTGCGGCGCGGCCCTCTTGGCTCTCTTCATCCTCGATAAGCACACGTACCTGCTCCCCGACACGAGTTGCCGCTCGTAAAGTAACCATTTCATCAGCCAGAGAAGAGAGTGATTGCACCCGCTCTGCAATGATTTCTTCATCAACCTTGTCAGAGAGATCGAGTGCTTCGGTCTTATCCTCATCTGAATAACCAAAGATTCCAATGGCATCGAGTTGGGCTTGGGTAATGAAATCAGCCAAGAGATTGAAATCTTCTTCGGTCTCCCCCGGAAATCCGACGATGAAGTTAGATCTGATTCCGGCCTCTGGTGAAAGAGCGCGGATCTGGGTGATTAGATGTAAGAATTTTTCACTATCGCCAAAGCGACGCATCCGTCTCAAGAGCGTCGGACTTACATGCTGAAAAGAGAGATCAAAGTACGGTGCGACTTTATCAGTTGAAATCATCGCTTGGAGAAGTGATGGGCGCATCTCAGCCGGTTGAAGGTATGAGAGGCGAACCCGTTCAACACCTGGGATTTCACCAAACTCGTGGAGAATCTTCTCCATCAGCATGAGATCGCCTAAATCTTTTCCATACGAAGTCGTGTTTTCACTAACGAGAAATAGTTCGCTTACGCCATTCTGGGCAAGCCACTCGGCTTCTTTTAAAACTTCGGTAGGTCTGCGAGAGACGAAGGAACCTCTGAAGTAAGGAATGGCGCAGAAAGAACAGCGACGATCACACCCCGATGCGATTTTCAAAGGTGCCCATGGCGCATCACCCAATCGTTTACGAAAGAGTGAGCCTCCTGCCCCGAGTGAAGATTCATAACTTTCATCTCGAGCTTTTGCGCGCTCAACGGGTGCAATCGGCAGCAGCGAGCGGCGATCTCTTGGTGTATGAGCAACGTGAGACTGTCCGGAAATGATTGATTGCAGACGAGCGGAAATATCTTGGTAGTCATCAAATCCGAGAATCGCATCTGCTTCCGGAAGCGCTTCGGCTAACTCTTTTCCGTAGCGCTCTGCCATACATCCGACGGCAACAACAGCGCGTGTGACGCCGTGGCCTTTTAGGGAATTAGCTTCAAGCAGGGCATCTACAGAGTCTTTTTTAGCCGACTCGATAAATCCGCATGTATTTACAACTGCGACTTCAGCATCTTCAACATCTGAGACCAGGGTCCAACCATCGGCTTCAAGACGACCAGCTAACTCTTCAGAGTCGACATCATTTCGGGCACAGCCCATCGTCACTATTGCAACTGTCCGACTCATTTGTCAGATAGTACAGTGTGCCACCTTACTTGGCTCTAAAAGTCTTACGTATTTCCTGATTTCGATCACCCAGTGGAGCCAATTTCTCGCCATTGAGAGTCAGATCGAGATCACCCGCATTGCCTAAGTAGATCGAAATTGAATTCTCTCCAACAAAAGATTTAGATTCGCCCTGAAAGAGTGGACCTTTGTAAACACTCAGGCCCTCAGTCACAACATGAATGTTTGAGTTTCCTCGAGTTGCAGATATCGTCAAAGTTAATTCAGATGTTGCCGCCGATGAAATCGCAGTTGAACTAGGTATTGGAGTAGGTGAAGGTATCGGTGTTTGAGACGGTTCGACTTCCTCAACCACTATGGATGTCTCTACAGGATCTGACTCAATTGCGCTAATAGCAAATTGAGCTACTCCAATGAGAACAACAATAGATAGTGAAGCACCGACCAGAACTTTCCATGACAACTTTCGATTCTCACTACGGATCGCAGCAGCATTGTTATCAACGAGCTGAGAGTGAATAGATCGCGAATCTACAGAATGTTCAGCGTCGTACATAGCCAGAAGTTCTTTAGCATCTGATCCAGTTATTTTTGAAATATTTCTTATGTGTCCACGTGCATATGTATCTCCGCCGCATGGGAGAAAATCATTCAACTCCATCGACCGAATGAGTCCGGGACGAAGATTTACAATGTATGCGAGTTCGTCAATACTAAAGCCGGCGTCTTCGCGCGCTTTTTGTAAGAACTCACCGAGTGTCATATCACCAACAATCTCATTTGGTGGGGTGATTATTCATCCCTGACCTAAATTCTAGGGTGATGATGACCAATCAATCTAGTCGGTATTGGGTGATGTTTTTGGAGAACAGGGTGATATCAATAATCACGGAGCGTGGCTAAAACCGATTCCAGTTCATCAGCCTTAACCATAACCACGCGAGCCTTGGACCCTTCAGATGGTCCAACTATTCCTCGTGACTCCATCAAATCCATTAAGCGTCCCGCCTTTGCAAAGCCAACGCGTAACTTTCTTTGCAACATTGATGTTGAGCCAAATTGCGTACCTACAACTAATTCAACTGCCTGACATAGCAAATCAAGATCATCGCCAATTTCTTTATCAATTTGCTTTGTTGAAGCTGGTGGCGCAGTCACATCCTCTCGATAACGTGGTGAGAGTTGCTTCTTTACATGACCAACAATTGCTTCAATCTCTCGCTCTGAAATGTATGCGCCCTGAATACGTATCGCACGTGATGCTCCCATCGGAATAAAGAGGCCATCACCTTGCCCCACTAGCTTCTCTGCTCCGGGACTATCAAGAATTACTCGACTATCTGCAAGAGACGAAGTAGCGAATGAAAGTCGTGAAGGAACATTTGCCTTAATCAAACCTGTCACAACATCAACGCTCGGACGCTGCGTAGCAAGCACGAGGTGAATTCCTGCAGATCGCGCCAATTGGGTAATGCGTACTACGGATTCTTCGACTTCACGTGCGGCAACCATCATGAGATCTGCAAGCTCATCGATGATGACTAGCAAATATGGGTAGGGCTCGACAACGCGATCGCTACCTTCAGGAGGCTTTACCTTTCCAGCGCGAACAGCTTTGTTGAAATCATCAATATGTCTAAATCCAAATGTTGCTAGATCTTCATAGCGGAGATCCATCTCTCGAACCACCCAAGTGAGGGCATCAGCCGCCTTCTTTGGATTAGTAATAATTGGTGTGATTAGATGTGGAATCCCCTCATAAGCTGTGAGCTCGACTCGTTTTGGATCAATAAGCACAAGGCGAACTTCATCAGGAGTTGCGCGCATCAAAATCGATGAAATCATCGCATTAATCATTGATGATTTTCCAGCACCCGTTGCACCAGCTACAAGTAGGTGAGGCATCTTCGCTAAGTTTGCACAGACAAAGTTGCCTTCGACATCTTTTCCGAGTGCAACCAGCATCGGATGGTGATCTTGGCCAGCCACCGATGAACGCATGACATCGCCTAAAGCAACGATTTCACGGTCAGTATTTGGAATTTCAATACCAACGGCAGATTTACCGGGAATTGGCGAGAGGATACGGACATCGCTACTCGCAACGGCATAAGAAATATTCTTTGCAAGAGCAGTAATTCGCTCAACTTTTACCGCGTTACCTAACTCGACTTCATAACGAGTCACCGTTGGGCCGCGCATAAACCCTGTGACTTCAGCATCAATTTCAAACTGCTTGAACACTTCTGTCAGTGCAGCCACCACAGTGTCATTGGCCTTGCTCTTACTCTTGGCCGCTGGGCCAGTGCGCAATAGATCTTGCGGTGGAAGTTCGTAGGTCGAGTCTGCGGTCAGAAGAAGTTGTTCGATCCGTTTAGCTACTCCCCCGCTAGTTGCTGCAGCCGCCGTAGGAACAGAAGGTCGTGGAGTCTCAACTGTGAATTCTTTGTCGAACTCATTCTCATCAATCGCATCGTCTTCGTCTGGCTCCTGATGCCAACCAACAACTGGCGAATCAAACGGTGGCGTATCCGTAATCTCGAAATCTTCCTCTTCCTTGCGTTCTGGTCTCTTAGCCCAAATCCATGAGAAGAGCGCTGAGAGTTTAGTCAGCACCGCTGAGAATGGCGTTGCAGTTGTGATCAAGAGACCAAAGAAGAATAAGAGTATGAGGAAAGGCTGGGCCAAAACTTCAGTCATCAATCTTTCTAACGGGAGCGCTACTCCGTAGCCAAGAAGTCCTCCACCGTTGCGCATATCTGTCGCGCCATCTGCGGGGGCGGCAAAGCCAGATACGAAGTGAATGAAACCTGTACTTGAAATAAGAAGAATGAGTACTCCGATAATTATTCGACCGAGAGATTTATTCTCTTCTGGCTTTCTAAAGATACGAAAGGCAAAATAACCGAGAATGATTGGGGCGAAGAAACCGATCTTTCCAAATGCACCGTAGAAAATGGCGTAGAGAAGATCGCTCAAAACACTCTGGGATTTAAACCATGTTCCAACTAAAGAAGCGAGTGCAAGTAAGAGAACAATCAAACCAGCCCCATCGCGGCGATGTGCTGGATCAAGGTCTTTTGCTCCACGAGCCAAGAATCGAACTGAAGATCCGAGAGCTTTAGCTAGTGCTGACCAGGTTGCGCTCACGGCGCGGCCTATGACTGCAAGGAAAGATGAACCTTGCTTGGTGCGAGTCTTTTTCTTGGCCACACCTTTTATATTATCAGTTAGACCTCTACAACTACGGGAACAATCATCGGACGGCGCCGATGTTTTTGTCCGACCCAATTTCCAATCGTCCGACGAACAACCTGCTGCAATTGGTGGGTTCCATCAATGCCATCAGCAACAGCGCGAGCTAAGGCTTTTTCAATCTCTTTCTTGACTTCGTCAAATAGCGCTTCATCTTCATTAAATCCTCGAGCATGAATATCCGGCCCAGAAATGATCTTGCCACTTTGCGCCTCGACAACAACAAAAACAGAGATAAATCCTTCTTCGCCGAGAATGCGACGATCCTTAAGGGAAGATTCGGTGATATCACCAATACTCTGTCCATCCACGTAAACAAAACCGCAAGGCACAGATCCCACTACTTCGGCAACATGATCGATGAGGTCGACAACAATTCCATTTTCAATAATGAAAGCGTTTTCGCGCGGAACGCCAGATTCGATCGCAAGCTGAGCATTTGCCTTGAGGTGTCTCCACTCGCCGTGTACAGGTAGCGCGTACTTAGGCTTAACAATGTTGTAGCAATACAGAAGTTCTCCCGCTGCAGCGTGGCCAGAGACGTGCACCATCGCATTAGCCTTATGAACAACTTTGGCACCAAATCGCGTGAGTTCATTAATGACGCGGAAGACCGAATTTTCATTACCTGGGATCAGTGATGAGGCAAGGATGACGGTATCTCCATCGCCTACGCGAATCTGATGATCTCCATTTGCCATACGGGATAAGGCCGCCATCGGTTCACCTTGTGAGCCTGTACAGATCAGCACGACATCATCACCGTAAGTTTCTAAATCTTTAGCATCAAGAACCATATTTGGCGGAACCGTCAGGTAACCCATCTCTTGCGCGATCTTCATATTGCGCACCATTGAGCGACCGATGAAGACAATTTTTCGACCGTGCTCTGCTGCTACATCAATAACTTGTTGAACGCGGTGAACGTGGGATGAGAATGATGCAACGATGACGCGTCGTTTTGTCGAAGCGATCACGCGGTTAAGTGCAGGCATGATTTCCCGCTCGGATGGGGTAAAACCAGGAACATCCGCATTTGTAGAGTCGACGAGGAAGATATCCACGCCTTCTTCACCCATTCTGGCGAAAGTGCGCAGATCTGTGAGGCGACCATCGAGTGGAAGCTGATCCATTTTGAAGTCGCCTGTGTGAAGGACTCGCCCCGCCTCGGTACGAATTGAGATTGCCAGGGCATCAGGAATTGAGTGATTGACAGCAACAAACTCAAGTTCAAATGGCCCGATATCTTCAGTCATTCCTTCGCGCACTTCACGTGTGAGTGCGGTGATTCTATGTTCTTTGAGTTTGGCTGTAATCAGCGCCAATGTAAGTGGTGATCCGTATAGAGGAATGTCTCCACGTTCGCGTAGTAAGTATGGAACTGCGCCAATGTGATCTTCATGACCATGTGTGAGGACGATAGCGATGACATCTTGAAGACGATCTCGGATATAAGAAAAGTCAGGAAGGATGAGATCAATTCCTGGTTGATTATCTTCAGGGAATAAAACTCCACAATCGACTACCAGAAGCTTGCCTTTACTTTCATAGACGGTCATGTTGCGACCGATTTCAGCGATTCCACCGAGTGCGACAATACGAAGCCCACCCGATGCTAGTTTCGGTGGAGTTCCTAAATTGGGATGTGGATTTGTCATATTAAATTACGTTAGCCAAGCTTGACGCCACCGGCGATAAGATCTTCGCGCAGGGTAGCGATCTGAGCTGGTGTTGCATCTACAAGAGGAAGTCGTGTGGTGCCACCAGGCAGACCCATGAGATTCATCGCTGCCTTAGTCAAAATTGCACCTTGAGTTTTAAAGGTTCCCTTAAATACTGGAATGAGTTTCTGATGAATCTCAAGTGCACGAGCTGTATCGCCTGTAAACCAGGCATCAAGCATCGCCTTTAGTTCATTTCCAACTGTATGGCCACAGACTGAAACGAAGCCAACAGCGCCAATTGATAAGAAGGGAAGGTTAAGAATGTCATCCCCTGAGTAGACAGGGATTCCACAGCGAGCGATTACATCTGAAGTTGCGGCGAGATTTCCTTTCGCATCCTTGAGGGCGACAATGTTTGGTACATCAAAGAGGCGAATAATTGTGTCGCTCTCAATTTCCACGCCAGTGCGTCCCGGAATGTCGTACATCATGATCGGAAGATCCGTCGCACTAGCCACTGCCTTAAAGTGCGCTTCGATTCCTGCCTGTGGTGGTTTGTTGTAATAAGGAGCGACGATCAGTAAGCCGTCAGCACCAGCATCGGCGGAACGTTTTGCTTGCTCTACTGTGTAGGAGGTTTCGTTATCGCCAGCTCCGGAGAGAACCTTTACGCGAGATCCCACTGTGCTCTTTACCACCTTGATAATTTCAAGTTTTTCAGAAGACTTTGTTGTTGGAGCTTCACCAGTAGTTCCATTAACGGCGATGGCATCATGACCATGATCTGCCAAGTGCGTGGCAAGCGTTGCAACGCCATCCCAATCGATGGAGCCATCCTTGGCAAAAGGAGTAATCATTGCCGTGATTAGGCGTCCAAAAGGTGCTGGCGTTCTCATCTGTACACCTTATCGTGCCAATGAGCGCCTTTCAATATTCCTAGCGACTCGCGCAAAACTAAGGTGCGATGCGGCCAGACTTTTCAAATGCTGCGTATGTCAGAGGCATTAACTTGGCGAATTCAGCCTCCATCTTTTCAGCCACCATTTCGATCTCACGTTGTGGATAGCTAGGAAAGTGTGAGCCTTCGCGTGCAGTTCGAAGTGAAAGAAAATTCATGAGTGCGCGCGCGTTCATCGTGACATACATCGAAGAATATGTCGCAACGGGAAGAACAACGCGAGCTACCTCGCGAGCAACTCCTGCTTCCAGCATTTTTTGATAACTATCATAGGCAACTAAATATGCCTCTTTCATAGCCTTTAGTGATACTTCAAATTGCTCTGCAGTTCCATCTTCAAATGTATATGCACCAGTCTTACCAACCTGGACAAGCTTTCGCTCTTTTGATGGAATGTAGAAAACCGGCTTGAGCTCGCGATAACGACCGCTCTCTTCGTTGTATGAAGCAATGCGATGGCGCATAAATTCACGGAATACAAATATTGGTGCAGAGATAAAGAAGGTCATTGATGTGTGCTCAAAGGGTGAACCATGACGTTCGCGGGCAAGATAATTGATCAACCCTGCTGAACGGTTTGGATCTTCACCAATCTCATCCATTGATTGTTCTCCAGCAGTTGATACACGAGCTGCCCAGATGACATCGGCATCACTTGCACTTGATTTGATTAATTCAACGGTGACATCGTCACGAAAGATCACTTCTTCAGCCATGGTCGCACCATACCTAGCAGCCAGTTCCCTATCTCGGATATCTACGGCAGAATGCACCCGTGTCTCAAGTGAACCGTGCCACCCTCGCTCAATCACTGAGCGTCTCACTACCCGTGGGGGCATACGGAATCGCTTTTGGTGCGGCAAGTGTTGCCGCCGGCTTTTCGGTTCTACAGAGTTGCCTCATCTCACTCCTCACTTTCTCCGGAGCTTCTCAATTCGCACTCGTTGGCGTGATGGGTTCTGGTGGAACTGCGTTAAGTGCAACTGCAACCGCTTCTCTACTCGGCACTCGCAATCTTCTCTACGGATTACAGATGGCTCCAGTTTTGAGTACTCGCCGATTGAAAAAGATCGTTGCGGCACAGCTGACCATTGATGAATCCACCGGTGTTGCTATCTCACTTGAAAAAAGTGGTCGCGAGAGTATGCGGCAAGGGTTTTGGTACACCGGAATTGGTGTGTACGTTTTTTGGAATCTCTTCACATTGCTTGGCGCACTTGGTGCTCAGGCCATGGGTGATCCAGCAGCCTTTGGTCTGGATGCTGCGGTTCCGGCTGCCTTCCTAGGTTTAGTCTGGCCGCGATTAACAGGTAAGACTGAACGGCTACTGGCAATCTCTGCTGTCGCACTGGCACTTATTGCCACACCATATGTCCCTGCGGGAGTTCCGATTATTTCAACTGCAGCTTTGGCTGTTCTCTTCGGCTTGCGAGGTCGAGTGTGGAGATAACAATGGATGCTCTCTGGGTTGGGTTGATCACAACAAGTGTTATCGCGTTCTTACTTAAATATGTCGGCCATAGTGTGCCGGAAAAATGGCTCAGTCATCCTCGAGTCCTAAAGATTAATGGCCTTATTCCCATCGCACTCTTAAGCGCTTTGGTAGCCGTTCAGAGTTTTACCAATGGAAAGTCGCTAGTTATTGATCAACGACTAGCTGGCCTTGCAGTTGCTGTGATAGCCCTTATATTGAGAGCACCATTTGCAGTAGTTGTCTTGAGCGCAGCCGTAACTTCAGCTGGGCTCTATCACCTTCAGTAAATTAGATGATGTTAAGGGATTCTAATTTTGCCTTGAGATCGTTATCTGAAGGTTCTGTCAGGTGAGTGCCGTCGCTAAAAACAATTACAGGGATTGACTGCGCACCACCATTAATTTCTACAACCTTTGCTGCAGCAGTTGGATCATTCTCAACATCGACGAGTGTGTACTCCACGCCAAGCTCGGCAAGGAGACGCTTGGAACGGCGGCAATCTCCGCACCATTCTGCTGAATACATTGTGATATCTGACATTAGTTTCTCCCTTACATAAAGTTCTCGAGGCCGAATGTAACTCCGGGCCGAGAGATAACACTGCGAATACCAAGTAGTACACCTGGCATAAAGCCTGCCCTATCAAGTGAGTCATGGCGAATCGAAAGCGTTTCACCTAGTCCACCGAAAAGAACTTCTTGATGAGCAATTAATCCACGTAGGCGCACAGAGTGAACAGGAACATCGCCGACGAGTGCTCCGCGAGCACCATCAAGTGATGTTGTCGTAGCATCTGGCATCGCCGCTAAACCTGCACTTTTTCGCGCTTTCGAGATTAAATCAGCTGTGCGTGCAGCTGTTCCAGACGGCGCATCCACCTTATTTGGGTGATGAAGTTCAATGATTTCAGCTGATTCAAAGTACTTAGCCGCCTTGGTAGCAAACTCCATCATCAGGACTGCACCTATTGCAAAGTTGGGTGCGATCAGAATTCCTACTTCAGGATGAGCAGATGAAAGCGACTTCAACCTTGTCATACGAGCATCATCAAAACCCGTTGTTCCAACGACTGCATGAATTTTGTGCGTGATGAGAAATTCTAAGTTTGCCATGACAGAGTCTGGAGTAGTGAAATCAACAACTACTTGAGCACCGGATGAAACAAGTTGCTCGAGCGAATCACCGAGATCCAAGGCTGCTACAAGTTGGCAATCTGCCGCTGCCTCAACTGCTGCAACAACTTCTGCACCCATACGTCCGCGAGCTCCGAGCACACCTACTTTAATCATCGGTAACTCCCCTTCGCTAGGACTTTCTCAAAAACACTCTCACTCTTAAATGGGCCCACTAGAGCAAGGGTAGGCGTTTTAGTAAGAAATTCGCTAGCGACTTTTCGAACTTCCTCATGGGAAACTTCGGCAATCTCCTTCAAAATCTCATCAAAGCCCATCACTTGACCATAAACAATCTCATTTTTACCAATTCGTGACATTCGAGAGCCGCTATCTTCCTGGCTCAAGACAAGAGAACCACGGACTGCGCCCTTAGCTCGCTCGATCTCCTCATGTGTCATTCCATGTTCTGCAACATCGGTCAGGACTTCGCGAATAATTTCAATCACTTCTATGGCTTTACTTGGATTACATCCCGCGTAGAAACCAATTTGACCAGATCCTGCAAATTGTTGTGCGTACGCATAGACCGAATAGGCCAGCCCGCGCTTCTCGCGAATCTCTTGGAATAGTCGAGAAGACATTCCACCACCGAGAGCCGAAGCAAGAATGCCCATTGCAAAGCGTCGATCATCGTGGCGAGCAACACCCTCCATTCCATAAAACATGTGCGCCTGCTCTGTCTTGCGCGTCATCAAGCCAACGGGAGTCTGCTTAGCTTTACGAACACTCTCGTTGCCACGAATTTGTGGCGTGCCCTTTACGTTGAGGAATCCATCTGCGCTCAGTGCGCGCTCGACCATCTCGACAACTTTTTTATGCTTGATGTTGCCAGCAACTGCGACGACAAGATCCTGTGGAAGGTAGCGCTTTTTGTAGTAATTAAAGACTGAGTTGCGAGACATGGATTTGATGGAATCGATAGTTCCTAGGATCGGACGACCTAGTTGAGTATCCCCATAGTATGTCTCGGCGTAGAGATCATGGACGAGATCACTTGGATCATCATCACGCATCGCAATCTCTTCCAGTACAACCTTACGCTCAGCATCAACATCAAGTGCGCTAACAATCGATGAAGTAATCAAATCGCTGACGACATCGATCGCCATTGGCAAATCGGTATCAATCACGCGCGCGTAAAAACAGGTGTACTCCTTGCTTGTGAAGGCATTCATCTCACCGCCGACAGCTTCAATAGATGAAGAGATCTCAAGTGCGCTGCGACGAGTTGTACCTTTAAAGAGAAGATGTTCTAGAAAGTGAGAAGCCCCAGCAACTGCCGGGGTTTCATCACGTGAACCTACATTGACCCAGATTCCCACAGCGGCACTTCGCACCGACGGAACTTCTTCCGTAACGATACGAAGGCCACTTGCGTGAACGAATCTCTTTACTGACATTGGCCGCTTTATTTATTCAGCAGCCGGAGTTGAACCGTCTTCTAGGACTGGAACGAGTGAGAGCTTGCCCTTTGGATCAATCTCACCGATCTCTACCTGAATCTTGTCTCCAACCTTCATTACTTCTTCAAGGTTCTCAATTCGCTTTCCGCCATGCATCTTGCGAATCTGTGAAACGTGAAGCAAGCCATCTTTGCCAGGCATCAATGAGATAAATGCACCGAATGCAGCAAGCTTGACGACGGTACCGAGGTAACGCTCGCCAACTTCTGGCATCTGTGGATTTGCAATCGCATTGATCTGTGCGCGAGCAGCTTCTGCGGAAGGTCCATCGACTGCACCGATGTAGATAGTTCCATCATCTTCGATAGAGATATCTGCGCCAGTCTCATCTTGGATCTGATTGATGATCTTGCCCTTAGGCCCGATTACTGCACCAATCTGATCGACAGGAATCTTGACCGAAATAATGCGAGGAGCAAATGGGCTCATCTCATCCGGTGAATCGATCGCTTCGTTCATGACATCAAGGATGGCAAGACGAGCTTCCTTAGCTTGTAGAAGAGCACCAGCAAGAACTGATGCGGGGATTCCATCAAGCTTTGTATCAAGTTGAAGAGCTGTAACAAAATCCTTAGTTCCAGCAACCTTGAAGTCCATATCTCCGAATGCATCTTCTGCACCCAAGATATCTGTGAGGGCAACATATTCAATCTTGCCATCGACGTCATCTGAGATCAGACCCATTGCGATACCTGCAACTGGTGCCTTCAAAGGAACACCAGCCTGCAACATTGAGAGAGTCGATGCACAGACAGATCCCATTGACGTTGATCCATTTGAACCAAGTGCTTCGGAGACCTGACGGATTGCGTAAGGGAACTCTTCGCGAGTTGGAAGTACAGGAACAAGTGCACGCTCTGCGAGTGCTCCATGTCCGATTTCACGACGCTTTGGCGTACCTACGCGACCGGTCTCACCAGTTGAATATGGTGGGAAGTTGTAGTTGTGCATGTAGCGCTTGTGATTCTCTGGGTTGAGCGTATCTAGCTGCTGCTCCATCTTAAGCATGTTAAGAGTTGTGATTCCAAGAATCTGTGTCTCTCCACGCTCGAAGATTGCTGAACCGTGAACGCGAGGAATAACTTCAACCTCTGCAGACAAGGCACGGATATCGCGTAGACCACGTCCATCGATACGAATCTTGTCGCGTAGTACGCGCTGACGAACGAGCTTCTTTGTAAGTGAGCGGAACGCCGCCGGAACTTCCTTTTTGCGACCTTCGAAGG
>JACCDY011010386.1_pt1 | contig 15814 bp, 20 predicted proteins | sample 7446391 | NCBI WGS metagenome assembly JACCDY01 (sample SAMN15323451, study PRJNA562643) | freshwater metagenome | isolation source: river surface water | place: USA:Blue River Watershed | collected 2017-08-18
CTTCGCATTCTGAATTCACCTTCTGCAAGTCTTCTGCTGTCTTGTGCGCTTGCTGGAATCTGCGCGCAAGTGGGCTATAAACTCGGACAAGGCCACAGCGCCATTCAGATCGAAACCCAGCGTGCGATTCAGATCATTGAGACTGAACGAGAGTGTCCAGAGAGCTGGACTGATTCGGATCTTGAAACTGCAGAAACTTCAGAGGCTACTTGCCCTGTTGGAACTCTAGACACTGGCAGTTCCTGTGCTGTCAGTGTGCCGCCCAGCAAGCTTCTGTAAGTCCTACTGTCTTTCAAATTCTCTGTCACTTTTCTGGAGCATTCAAGTGTCTAACTCCTCAACATCCCCACAGCTTCATCACAAACGGCACGCATACGGCAGTGATTTTGTTTCTTCTCCCTGCCACAAATTTCCAGCAGAACAGTGCAAACTTTGTGATGCCCAGAAAGACTACCAAGCTTGCAATTGGCTCAGAAATGATCCGAAACTGGCAGGATGTATGAATTCTGCTGGAGTTCCAATCTACTGGAATCGCAGAATCCCAAAAGAAGAAAGGAAGGCCAAAGGCCTGACGTCGCACAGTCCAGCCCGTCCAGCACGCCTAGCCCATCTAACTACTGTCTAACTACTGCCTGACTTTGGACCTTGTTATCTTGCCTTTAGACTCTCCTGCTGAAGGCAATAAACAGTGTCTAGCTAGCTTCTAGCGAACTTCTAGCTAGCTTCTAGCTCTGTAGCGGATTTGCACTCGGATGCTTTGGGCCGCTCAAAACAGAAAATGCACCGAGAGGGCCATAATAGCGGGTAAGTTTGTTTGCTTGTTTGTTTTCGATGCCGCACAAGGTGGAAAATCAAACAAGGCACTGGTTCTTCCCCTTGCTCTTTTCTTCTATCTACTCGGAGAATTCACATGTTCCATCCATCCGACTTTCAATCTCTTGAAGACAAGAAAGAACAACGGGCCAGGAACTTCTTCTGGCTTGGATATTTTCTGGCTATTCTGGTTGCTGCTGCCGGTGCCGTGGTGGCCTGGCTTCTTTGATTCTGTGAGGTGTTGCTGTGAATTCAATTCTTCCTCCACCACTCGCAGACATCAAGGAACTTTATCTTAAGCGTCCGAGTCGCTATGCCCATTGGTCACTGGGCTTCTGGTTTGCAGAAGCTCATGGGCTGTCTTACACTATCCGATTCTTCAATCTGCGAAACTTCCAGAATCCAGAAGCATGCCTTCGAGAGATTAAACTGCTGGGGATTGAAGCTTTGCCACTTGAAGACTTGAACGCTTGGAATCTGGAGCATAGCAAAGATCCTTTCTGAGCTAGTCAGCCCACTTCTTACCCCCCCCACCCTCACAGCCGCAACCGCAACTGAAAGCACCAACATGACCAAACCTCTTGACTTTTCTAAGCCCGTACAAACTCGCGACGGGCAGCCTGTCCGAATTCTGTGCACTGATCGGAAGCATCCGAACTATACAGTAATTGGCCTCATAGAAATTGATGGATTGGATACTACTAAGTATTGGACTGAAGATGGACATTACTTCTCAACTCGCAAAGAGGACTACCTAAACCTCATCCAAGCTCCACAACCGCGCAAGCATGCTGAACTCATCAAAAAGTGGGCGGATGACAATTCTGTGAGAGTCAAGCGTATGTCTCCCAGTGGCTGGATAGAGGATCATTGTCCCGGCTTCCATACTGTCGTACAGTATGAAGAAATCCTCCCCAGTGATCCGCTATACTAAGTCAGCATAAGTCAATCACTGACTTCACAAATCAAAGCTCTGCAGCCTCACAACTGCGGGGCTTTTCTTGTGCAGTCCGCACAGTCTGAAAGGCATTCAAAGGCGTTCACATGACAAGCCAACCAAGTTCATCAAACTCTTCGCTGCTACCAACTACTCCAGCCACAGGTCTGGATCTTTCCATTCCAGAATCGCAAGTCACAAAGGTGCTGCATTGCAGCCGCAGCAGCGTTCCCCTTGCTACCATCAATCTTTGCATCGTAGAAGGCTACGGTCCGTTTCTAGAACGGTTCCATGAGGCAGCAATTCTCCATCCTTTCTATGGTCTGCACCAGACAGTTCTCATGAAGAAGCTAGAAGATGCTCTTACTCAGGCACACATGCTAGAGTGGGAGCTGTCTCCCCATCAACAGCAGAGATTGCAACTTCTAGTTTCTGCACTCATGTGGAATCTGGATTCTATCAAGCAGGACCGCCCCGGTCTGCCGAGCTTCCAGATTGCAGTGGGTTCGGCGCAGCGGCTGCTACAGCTTTCTAAGTGGTTCTGGCACGTCAGCAGTCAACGACTGACTTTTCCACTCTACTCTGTCTCAGCTCGCAACTCCAACTTGGAGTGGGAGAACTTCCGCTACTGGCTCGATACCGCTTTTGAAGTTCGGGAGCAATGGACTCACAAATCCAAAGAACTGCGCCGGGAAGCTGAACTCAAGCAGACTCAGGAAACTCTTGAAGCTCTGAAGAAGCACCAGATCTATCGTCGTCTTGACCTTCGGAAGGTGTGGCGCTGGATCTTTCTGCAGTGTGAAGGCAAGATTGCAGCAGGGCGCCTGAAAACCTGGGAGCCTCTGTTTCTAGAAGGGGATCTGAATGCCCATGAATGGCTTGCAGAGGATGTGCATGATCTGCAAAATGCAATCATCGACTGTTGCGATCTTGGAAACGAAATTATGTACTTCATCCGGGAGCGACTCACCAGCATTCTGACTTTGATTCGTGACTACTACGGAAGTTTTACTTTGGTAGGATCATCTTCCAAAGATGCTTTCGGAGAGTCCAGTCATGGCCCGACTGCACAGGAAGTTGAGTTTCTTTCCAGCTTTGATTCTAAGGCGGAAGCTCTAGAAGTTCTGCCGACTGAACCGCAGCGGCGCGACTTTGCCACGACTGCCCTGTTTTTGAAAGCTCAAGCCAGCTGGAACATTACGAAACGCCGCTGGGAACTGGCACAGAAACGGGCACAGGACCAGCAGCAGCCCAGTCAACAGTCCGATTCTTCTACACTTGACCAGCTCTGAGGACCAAATGGAACTGCAATCTCACTCTCCTAGTTTTGGGCTGTTCAAACCGCAGTCCCGTGACTGCATTCAAGAATCTACCCTCTCCTACGAAGCAACTTTCTTTCCACTTCCGATGCTGAAAGAACGCCATAAGATCGTATGGAAAAAAGTTCTGCGGCTTTCCAAGGCCAAACTCTTGGGGGCGTGTTCCGAGGATCACACCAAGATCTTGATTCCAGATTCCAAGAATCCTGCACGCTCCAAAGAATGGCCTCTTTGCTGGGCTTTCAATTGCCAGCCTACTCTCACAGAGTGGAATCGAATGGCTCCGGATTCTCAGTTCTTATTGGAACTGCGAGTTTCTGGGCTGATTCCGGATGGCGGAGAGCGTGCAGTCATTGTACCGTTGCAGCTGAAGTACTTGGGGCAGAAGAAAGAAACTGTTCAAGTCCTCTGAGTTTGCCTCTCCTACCATCCTCCTACCATCCTACTAGCTCTAACCACTACTACTCAAATGGCCCTCTCTCCTCACCTTCAAAAACTGGTTGAAGAAGCACGTCGCAAGCACGCTGAAAAGCAAGCCGCAGCGGCCAGCCCCCAGAAATCCAACACGTCTGCAGGCCTTTCCAGAGTTCAAGCGCCTCTGCACCTAAAGCCAACTGTCCAGACTTCCCACGCTGGCAGTGTCTTGACTGCCTCTTCTACTTTCCAATCAATTACTGGAGTTCCGCTAAACGAGAAACAGCTGCAGGCAGTTGAGCTTGCAATGCGCGGGCAGAGTTTCAATCTGTGCGGCGCTGCGGGAACAGGAAAGACCACTGCAACTCGCGAAGTCATTTCTCAACTTGTCCGTCTGCCACATGTGGGTCAGCTGGAAAATTCCACCAAGCACCTTAGTCGTGGAGAATCCAGCGTAGTAATCATTTCCTTTACCAATAAGGCAGTCAACAATATTAAGAAGTTTCTGCCGCCAGATCTGAAGCGCCACTGCCTCACGTATCACAAGCTGCTGGAATACAAGCCGGCAAAGAGCTTTGATGAAATGGAACTGGCTGCGCTTGGATTGTCTGGAATTGACCCGAAGACTGGAGACTCCAAGAAGACTGGCATGTTTCTGCCAACCTACAACAAGATCTACAAACTTCCTCACATCTCTACAGTGATTGTGGAAGAAAGTTCGATGGTTGGAACTGACCTGCACCAGAAACTTCTAGATGCTCTTCCGAATCCAGAGCGAACTCAGTTTATCTTTCTTGGAGATTTGAACCAGCTGCCACCAATCTTCGGCCCCAGCATCCTGGGATTCTCTCTTCTGGAACGCTCCACCGTTGAGCTGACTCACGTCTATCGTCAAGCTCTCGAATCTCCAATTATCACCCTGGCTCATCAAATCCGAGAAGGGCGTGGATTCATTGATCGTTTCCAGAAGTCTGGGCGCCTGACAGAGGAAGGCTACACTGATGATCGTGGAGAACACGGTAAAGTTGTGATTCGTCCTTGGAAGAAGAAGCTGGAAAGCTATGCAGCAACCAAGACGATGCTCAAGGCTTTCCTGATTCCCCTAGTCAGCAGTCCTAGCTATGATTTCGAGAACTCTGTGATTCTCTGCCCATTCAATAAGAGCTTCGGCACTGTTGACCTGAATCTGGGGATTGCCGATGCGCTTGGAAAACAGAGAGGGGCAGAGGTCTGGGAAGTTGTTGCCAGATACCAGAAGAGCTACTGGGCTGTTGACGATAGAGTCTTGGTGGATCGTCGCGAAGCAATCATCACAAAAATCGCTCCAACTCCTGGCTATGATGGCCCAATCACAGAACTGCCATCCACTGAGATGGACCGCTGGGGGCGCATCCCAGGAAAGCAACAGGCGCATCCAACAGCTACAGAAGAAGAAATCAAGCGACTTCAGAATGAGAAGGCTGAAGACATTCTTTCTTCTCTCGTAGTTGGGGGCGATGGGGAAGAAACCAAGAACTTGGCAAGCCACACAATCACAGTCCAATTCCTGGACGATGGCGCCAGCTTGGAGCTGTCTTCTGCAGGTGCAATCAATGCAATGCAATTCAGCTACGTCCTCACCATTCACAAGAGTCAAGGCTCCGAATGGAAGAAGGTATATCTGCTGCTGCACTACAGCCACAACACAATGATTAGCAGGGAGCTTCTTTACACTGCAATAACTCGCGCACGGCAGGAACTCACAATTATTTGCGAGCCTGATCGTGGAACTGGTCCGAAGCACGTAGTCAACACGTTGACCCGCGGCGCTTCAAATCCTGAAATCAAGGGAGTCAGCCTGCAAGAAAAAGCAGCGTACTTCCAAGCAAAGAAACGGAGCATGGTGTGAACATCTTTTGAAGAGACTAAAGGGTACAAGCGCGCCATGAGATCCAGCCAATAACTACATCTAATTAAGATTCTGCAAACGCCTGTACCCCCTTGACAGCCTCTCATCTGCTGCTATAGTGCAGGCTCTTCTCCCGGGCTGGCGGGTTCCTACTCCAGCAAGAAGCTACGTAGCTTTTAAGTTTTTTCTTTTCCTCCACTGCCAGAAAGGGCAATCATGACCATCAACGTTGACACCAAGTTCAATTTCAAGACCCGCACTGTCAGGGGCGACGACGGCTCTGTACTGAAGACTCTGAAGAAGCAGCCGTCTGTTATCATCCCTCTTCCGTTCATGACTGCTGACGAAGTCGTTGGCATTCTGCAGTCCGAAGACGCCAGGAGCAAGGATCTGGTGCTGGAGTACGTGAATAGCGCAATCCGCGATCAAGCTCGCGCGCAGTTCGATGAACTGATCGAAAGCTTTGGCGACGATGACAGCCGCACGGTTTCTGGCGACCAGCTGGATTTCGACAAGCTTACCTTCAGCTACATTGCGAATCTTGATCCGAAGGTTCGTGGGATGCGGGCGTTGTCTGAAGAGGACTTCGCTGCGTTCTTCACTGACTACGCTTCGGTCATGGTTGCCACCACTGGCAAGCCGATCGAGCAGATCAAGAAGCACATTGAGCTCTTCAAGAAGCCGGCTCGCGTCAAGTCTGCCAAGGATGTTCTGGGTGTTCTCATCGAACAGCTGGACATCTATCTGGTCAGCTCTCCGACTGCGAATCTGGAAGACACTGGAGAGGTTGCGAGTCGTATTCGCACCAAGTTCGACAAGTGGCTGAAGGCTGAAGAGGAAGTCTCGCTGGATGCGCTGTAAGCAGCTCCGATGATCTTCTGTAGTCTGAGCTAAATCTGGAACCGCGACCCCGCAGCGGTATAGAAAAGAGCGGGGCAATTATGGCGGCAGCCTGAGCTAAACAGTTTATAACTGACTCAAAACAGCCTGACACCCCGGAAAGACGGGGATTTTCAAGAGATCAGCCAGAAGTACTGCAGCGGGAATTGCAGAGAGTTTAGCTAGACTAATACTGAATCGCCATGACTGATCCCTTGAGAGTGAGTGCGCAGGTGCTGACTGCGCAACAGGACAGAGTATCTGGAGCGTGGGCATTGTCAGATCAGCCACCAGATAAGCAGGAGATCAGCACCTGCCACTCTCTCCCATTTCCTTGACAACTTCTGGAGCCCACACCCATGCAGCTCCAAGAACTTTTCAATGCCCTTCTAGCAGGAAAGACAATCACAGTAGACCACTTCTCTAAGCGCGACTACGATTCTCTAGTCGTTTCTGTACGTAGGAAGTTCAGATTGTTTTGCAAACTGTTTGAGGATCTTGGAACCCCAAATCCATACGAAGGACAATACGTGAAAATCACTTGGAATCCTGACACAAGTCAGGGCACTTATCAGCTAGCTCCACAGGAGCAGCGAGCCACGTCACGCAGAAGCTACACTGTAGCTAGCCTCTAAGGTGAGCTTGTGGCGTGGGTAGGCTCTAATGTTTGGGAAGAACTCAAGCGATCTGGCAGTGCAACAATCACTGTCAGTGGGGACTACCGTCGCACAATCATTCAGGCAGTCAAGAAGGTAAAGAGTGCAGAGAATGTTTGCCGTCCACTGACAGGTGCAGCCAAGTACGGTGCACTGAAGATTGAGCAGCAACAAATCTGTGCAAGTCCTGAGCGGTGGAGAGTCACCTTCACTGTTCCACTTCCAACGCAACTCTAGCAGTTAAGGAGCCACCAACTGTGGGCAGAGCATCCAATCGAAAAGCGCAACGGGCACAGCTGCATCAAACTGAAGGGACCTTGAAGGTCTCTTTTGTTTTTGATGGAAAAGAACGTAGCTACGTTCACCAGTTCAAAGCTGAAGAGCTTCGCCACATGAAAGAACTGTGCGCAGAACATGGCGATGCCGCAGCGGACCAAGTAGTCTGGAAGATGGCGGTGCGTTACGGCGGCTACTTTGCAGAGAATGCACTGGCACGCGCAGCTTTGGACTATATTGCAAAGCACTACAAGGGAGAGAGGAAAGTGAATCCCAATGTGCTGCAGATGAATTACGCTGATCTTGAACTGCAGATAATAAGTTCTCTTCCTGATGATGCAGCAAAAGCACTGGAAGATCATCTAAACGGAACAACTGAGGTAGACCTGTGAAACCCTTCTCCTCTCTTCCTGAAGCTCACCAGCAGCGCATTCCACCTGAGCAACTGGAGCGACTGCAAGCTGCACTTCTCTCGCTAGAGTCTGCGCTACTTGCCAAGGATCCGCTCATGCCGCAGCATCTTGCAGCCAGCCACCGGGTCTTGGTTTCCTATCCTGAGACTGTACATCTGCTGGATGATGCTGAGATTGCCAAGATCGTGGAAGCACAACAGCAACACACGATGACCCAGATCGTGAGCGATGCTGCCAAGGGCAAGAGCGGAGGAAAGAAGAAAGTCACAGTAGATGATCTGTAAATCGTACTTAGGAGAGCCGCAATGGGCACTGAACTACCTACTGAAATGACTTCACACACCGTTAAGCAATTTTGGGGAGGTGACCGCCGAGGAGTCTGTCTGCAAATCACTGCGAAATCAGATGAAACAGGGCCGGGTTATATTGTCTTGACGATGGAAGAGGCAGCAGCTCTGTGCAATAATTTAGGGGATTTCATCTCGATAGAGGCTAAACGCCGTCAAGATCTTTTAAAAGATCAATTAAGGCAGCTGAAAATCGCGGAGCGAACCGTCTTCACGGAGGTAGCTGCCTTGTCAAGTGATCTGCTTACAGCTCCTAGAATCTCAGTGGCACTCATCTCAAACTTCTGCCCAAAAGCTCCGCTATGCACATAGCCCGCGCTGTGAGCCAACTACATCCACTATTTGAGAAGAGGCGCCGCGTGCGCCTTCATTTTTTGGCGCGTCAGCTTGCACTGAATCTCTCAGGACTTGCGACTCGCCAGCCTCAAGTGGCTTCTCCACAATGGATCCTGTGTTCTGAATGGCCCGGCTACTGGGAACTTGAGGGCGGCGATAACGTAGACACTGAAGTCCTGCGTGAGCTACTTCATGCGGCAGTTTCTTTCGCACCTGCTAAGGGGCTATGGGATCTGCGGCCTTATCCAATAGCTGCCATGCTTCGTCAACTGTCTACTGAAGAGCAGCAGCTGCTCTGCAAACTTTTCAAGGAACTTTACTGTGACAGCCTTCCTTCCATCCGATGACCTGCAAAGTTTGCTGGATTCTTCCCTGGATTCAGGCGCGGCAGGTGCAGCCGGGAGTGCCGCAGCGGCAGTGCAGAAGCAGAGCTATGCGCAGCTGGTTGCTTTCCGTAACGTGACCAGCTACAGCATGCAGAATGAACTGCATGCCTGTCCTAGGCTCTTTCAGTTCATGAAGCTTCGAGCTGATCGTTCACTCTCTGATCTTGTAACTACTGAGGAGTCCAGCAGTGTCACGTTTGCTTTTGGTCATGCCGTGGGCGCCGGAGTTGCAGTGTGGGATCAGACCCATGATTTGCAGCAGGCTCTATTCGCAGCCTTCCTGGCGTGGGACATTGATTTACTTGCAGATCAGGAGCATATCCCTGGCAAGAAGCGCAAGCTGGAAAGCTTTGCCCATGCATGCTGGGCGCTCATGCAATATCCGAACTTCTGTGACGAGGAGACTGACCTTTCAGAGTACGAAGTCGTACAGCTGGAAGCGACAGTGGGCGTTGATTTTGAGAATGGCCATTACTATATTGGCCACGTTGATGAGCTGTTGCGTAGCAAGTACAGCGGCCGTCTGAAGGTCAAGGAAAACAAGACCAGCGGATTTGCTAGCATTGATCCTGCGCTCTACAGCAACAGCGACCAGGCTCTTAGCTATTCTCTGATCGTTGACGCTCACGGTGCATCTGAGTACGAAGTTCTATATACAGTCTACAGCAAGCCTGAGCAACGCTGGATTGCGATGAACTTCGCGAAGAACAGTCATGCCAAACTGGAGTGGCTCCAGGGGCAGGCACTGATTAGTTCTGACATCGAGCTGTATGAGGAAGGCAACTTCTTCCCCAAGCGCGGTGGCAGCTGTCTCAGATTCAATCGTCGTTGCTATCTCTATGAGGAGTGCGATCTGAATCCGGACCGCCTCTTTGGAAAGAAGTTCTCAGAGCTTCGCACCTGCAATGGGCGAGAGGATCTGGAAGCTGTGGAGAAGATTGACTACTGGGTCACCTGGAGTGACATTGTGAAGAGCCAAACGGCTGGATTGCAAACTGGGATTGGAATTGGAACTGGAACTGGAAACAACTATGACTGAATCAACTTCTCCTCCCTCCCTCTGCACTGTTCTGGCAGAAGCTCTGCGCGAGCTGAAGCTGCGCGGTAGCACTGTCTCCTATTCTGCAGATGAAGCTCACACTGCGCACTCACCCTACGCAACCTTGTACAGTGCAGGGGAAGTTCCTGGAACCGCAGCGCAAATCTCCCTCGGAACTTTGAGCCACCTGAATACCGATCCTGACACCGCAGAAATGTGGACTGGATTTGGAAAGCCTTGGACAGCGGTGCTTGGATTTGGCTCTCTGTTTCTTGGTGCGCAGTATGCTCCGCTGTTTGACTCTGTACTGGAACCCTCCAAGGAGGATGAACTTGCACTGATTGACTTCATTGACCAGCGCCTCGCCAGTGACTGGCAGATACCGCCGCCATTCGCGCTGAACTTTGGAGAACAACTGCACATCCAGTGGAACGATGACAAGACTGCACTAGCAATCAATTTCATTGTGACTCTGCCGTGCTCTGAAGAGGTCTGGCAGCGCATGGTGCGGACGAAGCAGCTGGAATTGAAGGCAGCATCTGCACTTCAAACCTACATCACTACCCAGCAGCTAATGCTGGAGCAGCGGCTTGCACCTGGAAGTGATTCAATCAACTGAGCGGAGAGAGCGATGAAGATCGTCAACAAGATTCAAATCCCTGTGACAATGGAGCTTTGTGAGGCAATTGAAAAAGCTCGCTGTCAGCTGGTGATGTCAGAGACTGAATCTGACTACGTGCTGCACCTGGAAACTGAAGCTGGTGCGAAGGTGATGGGGCTCAGTAAAGCCAAGGCAACAGCTCCAGATCTCTACATCTTTAAGCAGCTGATTGAATCAATGTGCTATTCACTGTCTGAATCTGAGTGGCTGGCGCGTGATGATCTGGGACAGCTTACCAAGGTATTCACTGCACCTCGGCTGGTGGTCGGCACTCGCACTGTTCGAGAATTCTACGCAGAGGTGGATAAGATGGTGCTCGGAGTGGTAGTTTCTTCTGCCGCAGCGCGCTAGTCCTTTGCAGCCACCCCCCCCCAACTTGAGTGGAACTCCTATGAATCTATCTGAATACGATGACGTGCGCAGAACCAAGGTGATGATCTATGGTCCGCCGAAGTCTGGCAAGACTGCGATGGTGGGAAGTCTGGCTGCCCAAGGATTCAAGCTGTGGTGGTTTGACTTCGAGAATGGAGTCAAGACTCTCATGAATCCTGAGATGCTGGCACCAGAATTCCGCAAGAATGTCAGTCTCTTCAACATTCCGGACCATCGGGCAATGCCGATTGCAATTGATGTGCTGCGGAAGCTGTTCAAAGGCGGGGCTCACAAGTTCTGCTACTCTCACGGAGTTGCCAATTGCCCGATCTGTGCAAAGACAACGGGTGCCAAGTGGAGTGAGCAGATCGATCTAAGCTTGTTCGGTGACAAGGATGTTCTGGTCCTGGACAGCTGGAGTCAAGTGGCCAGTAGCGCCCTGAACAAGGTGACTCTCAAGGCTTGGCAAGGGGATCCTGAATACAAGTGCACCTTCAATGACTTTGGGATGCAAGGGATGTACCTGACCGAAGTACTTTCTAAGATCCAAGTTGCCAACATCAACATCTGCGTCATCAGTCATGAAGTAGACGTGGAAAAAGATGAAAGCAAAGAGCGCATCGTGCCTGTGGGCGGCACTCGAAATTTCTCAGCTACAATTGCGAAGTATTTCGATGAAGTCATCTACGCCTACGTGCGCAACAAGAAACACGCGGCAGCCAGCAGTACAAGCTGGGACAACATCCACTTGACAGGTGGCCGCAGCGGTGTTAAGATGGAAGATCCTACCAAGTCAGTTCAACTGGCAGACATCTTCCGCCCCCGTAACTAGTTGGAGAGTTGAGATGAAAGTTAAATTGCGAATCCAAGAGACACTGACGCTGGATTTTGACAGCGTGCACTTCACTGTAGAAAACAATACTCCAGAGCGCATCGCAGCTCGCGTGCGTGAAGCTGCGATGGAAGATCCGTACTTCCTGCAAGGTGATGACCGCACCGTATTCGCTGTAAAGATTCTGGAAGTTGACGGAGTAGCACAGCCGCAGGGCGACTGGCTGCCTGAAGTGGAAGAAGTTGCTGGAATCATCCATGCTGCTTGGATGGATGAAAAGCTGGTTGCAGGCATCAGGAGTCGCAAAGCTGAAGACGGCGAAGAACTCATGGTGCCGTACAGCCAGCTCAGTGAAAAGGCCAAGGCCAGCAATCGTATCTTGGTGCGAACCGTGTATGCTGCAATCGCAGATGCGAAGGATGCATAGTCAGCAGTCCTGACTAGCTACGGGCTGACAGACCCCTGTTCACTGTCTGTCTTGTTCTTTAGTTGTTCTTTGTGTTTTGTTTCCTTAACTGACTGCCTTAACTGGCTAACTGGAGTTTCTCTATGTCTACCGCTGACCTCGACCTGACTTCCATGGATGCACTGCTTGGTGCAATGATGGACGATCTGGACGATCTGCCCCCGATGGGAGTGCCGCCGTCCGGCCACTACAACCTCACCGTGACGTTCGACATCAAGAAGATTGGTGACGACAACAAGGAAGTGATTGCAGCTGAATACACCGTTGACGAAATCAACGAACTCAAGGACGAAGCTGAGCGTGGTGACGTCGCTGTTGGGATGAAGTTCACCGAATTCTTCCACGTCAAGAAGAAGGACGGGAGCACCAACACCTTCGGAATTGGCAAACTGAAGCAGCGTCTGGCACCGTTCGTGTCTCTGACAGAAGATCGTTCTGTTGGTGGCGTGATCAATGCAGTCAAGCAAATCGCAGTGGCTGCCACGATCAAGCGCACTGTCAACAAGAAGAACGAAGATCAGTTCAACGCGGATCTGAAGGACATCGTCGTTCTGTAACTTCGGGCTGCTTACCCTGCTGATCCGATAAGCCGTGCCTCTACAGTCAAAAGCTGTGGGGGCATTTTTATCTGATTACAGTCTCCTTGAATTGACCCGTCCCTAACCGACTGGAGCTTGCAATGACACGACCTAACTCTGACCGCCATAGAACCCGGGAGTACGTTGCCAGTCTTATCGGAAGCATGATGCGAAGGCCAGCTACAGCTAAGCAACTAGCTCTGCTGACAGGGCACTCAGAGCACAACACAAGAACCTGGATCAATTACTTCCATGATCTGGGACTTTGCTACATCGAGAGCTGGGATGATGTGCGGCAGGCCGGCACTGTGCTAGCAAAATACGCAGCAAAATTTGCATGGACAGAGGGCGCCCCTTTCAGTTGTGTGGATGCAGAGAAGCCACGCACACAGCCGATCAACACAAAACTCAAGCCAACGGTAGAGCGCCGTTATACTGCAATCCTTAATTGGCTGAGAGATAACAGGGGACAGAGCAAACAGTCGTGCGCAAAGGCACTTGGCGTATGTAACGCTACTGTCTACAGAGCTGTTGCTTGGCAAACTCAGCGCGTCGCTGACGCTGCCACTAGGAAGATCCTCCCAAATTTCAAGCGATAACTCTACAAGTAAGGAAATACTGTGTCTCTCACAATCGGATTCTTTGGAGTGGAAGCTCCACATCGGACAGCTGACTCCCAGCACGACAGGTCCTATGCGCGCAAGCTGCTGGAACTCATAGGTCCGCACAAGACAGTTGCAAGTTTCTCAGATGGCACAGGACAAGATCTTTACCTCACTGCCATTGCTGCCAAGGTGCGATGCGCTGATCTTGATGCGCTGATCTGCACAGATGCCAACGTGCTGAAGCTGCTGGTGGAAGCTCTGCCAGATTTCAAGCCTAGCTTCATGAAGAATGGACAGCGCAAGCGGCTCACTCTCAATGACTACCACGGCAGCTTCTTTCAGCTTCCTGGCCATGTCCTCGGGCGCGAGCGGCACCTGGATGTTCTCATCTTGAATCCTCTCGAACACCTGCGGACAGTTCCAGAAGCTCCCTACATTTTCAAGCGCCACATCAGCAAGATCACTCATCCTGAGAAGTGGTGGCCTCAGACAGAATTCAAATGGATCCAGGCAAATGAAGAGACCATCCAAGCTCTGTACGACCAGTTCCATTCTGCGCTGCTCATTGCAGTTGACATCGAAACTGATGAAGGGAGTCCGCACCGGACTATTAACTGCAGTGGTTACTGTGCTCTCTTTCCTAACGGCACTTCGCTGGCCGTTGTAATCCCCACAGTGAGCTGGTGGGGGGTGCAATGGATGCGAAAGTTCAATCAACTTCCAGCACCAAAGGTATTTCAAAATGGTCTATATGATAATCTGTACTTCTTGCGGTACGGTAGCCCTTGCACCAACTGGCTCTACGACACACAACATCTGTTCCACAGCTGGTATTCCGAACTTCCCAAACGCCTCGACTACCTCACCGCCTTTGCCCTGCGATACGTGCGGTTCTGGAAAGACGATGGCAAGTCTGGTGGATTACTCGCACATTATGAGTACAACGCCAGGGATACCTGGGCCACTCTGAATGCGTGGTGCAGCCTGATAACTGAGGCACCGGAGTGGGCTAAGCAGAACTATTTGCAGGAGTTCCCGCTGGTGTTTCCGTGCCTTCACGTTGAGGCAGATGGGATGAGCGTAGATGAGAAAGAATTCAATGCGAGCAAGACGGAAATCGAAACCATCCTAGGTATGCATGAGAGTCGTCTATCTGCGTGGATCGGGGCAAAGTTCAACCCGAACTCATCTGATCAATGCAAGCGGTTGCTTAAGGTTCTTGGATGCGCTAAGAAAGATGGTACAGTACCCAGCGCTGACGATAAGGCCCTAACTGCTGCAGCTTCTGCCCACCCTCTGAACGCTCTGATTCTTGGGGAGATTCAGAAGGTGCGTGAGTATCGCAAACTTCTTTCAACCTACCTTGTGTGGGAGAAATTCTGGAATGGCCGCCTCTACTACAAACTCAATCCAGCTGGAACTGACACCAGCCGACTCGCTTCTACTGAGTCAAGCTTTTGGTGCGGATTGCAGATTCAAAATATGCCTAGAGGAAAGGAAGTCAAACGTTTCCTTAGAGCTGACGATGGATGGCTCCTCGGTGAAAATGACTTTGCGCAGTCAGAAGCAAGATGCGTCGGATATCTTAGCGGCTGTCGATCGCTTATCGATCTTGTTGAGGGACCGCATGACTATCACGCTTGGAACGCACAAGCTTTCTTCGGAGTGGCTTACGAAAGCATTTACGACGAAGCTACTGGAAAGACTCTCAACAAATCCCTCCGCGATCTGAGCAAGCGCACCAATCACGGCGCCAATTACAACATGGGTGCGCAGGTGATGCTGGAAACTATGGGACCGAATGCCGTAAGTGAGGCCCGTCGCGTCCTGAAGCTTCCAGCCACCATGCCGCTGCTGCAGGTCTGTCAGCATCTACTTGACCAATACGCTCGCACTTATCCAGAAGTGAAGAAGGATTTGCAAGAATGGCTGAAACGCACAATCGTCATGACCAAGAAGTTGACAAGCCCGCTTGGGTGGACTCGCTACTTCTTCAGCGATCCAACAGCGAGCAAGCCAGCTTTGAATGCAGCAGTTGCGCACGGGCCCCAGTGTCTCAGTGTGGGCATCATCAACAGAGTCTTCTACAACATCTGGCGCGAGAGTGTCTATGGTTCACTGCAAGGAAAGCTTCGACTGAAAGCACAGATCCATGACAGCATTCTGTACGCATACAAGGGGGAAGATACTCCTCAGATCGTATGCGACATGATGCGACATCCAGTTCCTGTCAAGGATATCAAGGGCGTGACTAGGACAATGGTCATTCCTCCCGATATTTCGGCAGGTAAAACCCACTGGGCAATGCTCAAATGACAATAGCAACTTCCACTCCCAGCTTGTTCGATCTGTATTTCGACTACGTGAGAGACACAGAACCGCCTGTGATCTTTCACCGGTGGAGTCTGCTCTCTTCCCTGGGGGCGCTGCTGGGGCGCCAGGTGTGGATTCCATTCGGATCGTTTAGAATCTTCCCCAATCAGTTCGTGATGCTGATTGCAGAGCCTGGCGCCCGAAAATCCACTGCCATCAAGACTGCGCGGAAACTTCTCAGCAAGGCGGGCTATGACAAGTTTGCAGCTGAGAAGACCAGCAAG